>ENA-OQCO01000528-OQCO01000528.1-human-gut-metagenome-genome-assembly--contig:-NODE-528-length-20569-cov-2.615840_pt1 | contig 20569 bp, 11 predicted proteins | sample MGYA00242500_ERZ504582 | MGnify/ENA primary metagenome ERZ504582 (study PRJEB26092, sample SAMD00036346) | human gut metagenome | host: Homo sapiens | study: EMG produced TPA metagenomics assembly of...
ACGAGTTCTACTTACTGCTTCACCGTGTATGTTTTTGATTGACCGAAATCATATCTACTCACAGGTTCTTGTACACTCCACAGTCGTAAATTCCCGAAAATAGCCTCGGTACATACTCACGTTTGCGTTTTAGTTATGCAACTTCGTAAGTTATTGCATCTCTCAAATTAAGTGCAGCATTGAAATCTCTGTCTTCGACATAACCGCAACTGCATTTGAATATTCTATCTGAAAGCTTTAAATCTTTTTTGACAGCGCCACAGCAGTGACAGGTTTTAGATGATGGATCCCTTTCTATTTGTTTTTTATACTTACGAAGTCCGTACAACCTGCAAGAGAACACCTGGAGTATTGAAACAATATCCTGCACGAGTTCTTCTTGTGGTGATAGTTCTTCATTGTTCACTACCACGATGATCGTATTGAATTTCGCACAAAATTTTTCAAACCAGTCGTAACCAAATCTGATAAATCTATCTTTGTGAGTTACGATTATGGTTTTGATTTTTTGTTCCATCACTTCATCTAATAATTCGTTCCACTTTTTACGATTGTAATTAAGGCCACTTCCATAATCTTCAATACACTGGTCTACAATAATACCTTTGGCATCCCAATGTTTTTACAAAATCATCCACTGTCAGCCCATCGTCCGGTGACTTGTATTCAATGATATTATATCTCCGGAATATTTTTCCGATCTCATTTTGGATCTGCACATCCTTTAATTTTTCTATTACCAGGAGATCGATCTGTAAGGGTTTCTTGCTTAGGTTGTATTCCCGGTGATATTCCAGATCAGCCCGGTTCTGGCGCAGCTCGATCTCTGCTGCTGCGTAGAACCCCGGATGCCACTGGATTTTTTTATCCGAGATTGATTTGTCGTGCATCGGTTAAGATCCTCCAGTTTATGTAATTCCCTGCTTTCGGGTCTTGTCTGATGTACGCTGTCGGATTGTACCGATTTATCCTGATTAACGTGAGAACGTTTTTATCTTTTGTGATGTAAAATGGTTCCTTTCTGGTTATAGGATAGCATGTGCGGCAACTGGCTTCAACCTGTTCTTTTCGACAAAATCCCCGGTCAGGAGATTTGGTCTGAATGACATTCCTCCTAATCGGGGATTTGGATATAGATGTTTGAAAAAGCTGAAACTCCGTCCCTGTTATCACCGTTAAGCTTCTTGCAAAAAACATCAAAAAGTGCTATTATCATCGTAATTATCAAGTTTTAGGAGTTGAATGACAGTGAAAAGAAAGACAGTTCTTCGATTTGGAGTGGCTTTATTGTCCATTGGTGTTGTTGCCATACCTTGGGGAAGCAGGATTTCGGATAAGGTGGTTTTTGCCAAAGAGTTATCAACTTTTGAAAGTGATGATGGGTTTACATCTGTAGCGCCAGAAGATGCTGAAGGTCAGGACAGTACAGAGGATATCAGTACAGAAGATATCAGTACAGAGGATCTCAATACTCAGGAACCTGCAACTGACAGTGAGACAGCAAGCGAAGCGCCAACACTTACATCTGTTGCCTTAAATATTGATCCGGATGCGGAAACAATTCCAGTTGAATTTTTAGACTATGTGAATGATCTTGACATATATTCTGTAATGCTTGTATACTCGGATGGTACAGAGAAAATAATGGATCAAACAGATACCTGTTATGATTTTTCTGCCAGTTTTGAAGATGCCAGTGATACAGAAGGGATTGTACACCGGACTTATCATATTACAGTAAAAGATAATTCTACGGGAATGGTATATAATGCTGATGGAAGCATTGATTTTGGAAAAAATGACCCAATTGAGATAAAAACAGCAGAAATGACTTCTGTAATACTTGAAAACCAAAAGAAGTGGGTTATGGTCCGGTCGGTTCCGGGCATCACAGGTCGTTACGCTATGAACTGTGATAAAGCGATTGCTGCAATATATTATGCTGCTGATGGTGAAGAAGCTGTTTGCGCAGAAAATAATTTTGAATTGCAGCAGGGAATTACGTATAACTTTTTAATTAAATTGAATTAACTTAGAAACCGCTGTACAAGACAGCGGTTTCTAACTGAATCAAACAAACTCCTGCTACTATTCAGAGGTTAGCCGGACATGAGATAACCGGCAAGAGGTTCATCACGTTCTCTAAGCTCTTCTTTAAAATCAATATCCATAAGTGAGCCTCTCTTTCTTGAGGAAAAGTATAAACACAGTTTTTCCTGCCGCAAATGGTTATCCACAAAACAAAAAAATAAATTTCATCATTTTTACAATAACTTATGCATAGCTCTAATAATAACCAGTAAAAAAAGCCATTATACTTATCCCACCATAATATAAATCATGTCTGTTTCTTTGTTGTTCTTGACGTTTTCATCCCATTTGATGCGCAAAATATAATACGTTACATAGTAGCCGGTGGCATCCTTTTCGTTAGGAAGAACTTCCACATCAGTTGATTTCCAGTAAAGAGGCTCTGCGGATGTCTGGACATTGTCATAGGAGCCGGTTTGATTACCGCTGCTATTCGGATATGTAATTGCGTGATAATCTTTTGTGGCGTAGCCGGTGTCAGAAGCTTTATTTAAGTAAGCACCGCCCAAGAGAGTTCCCTTTTCATAATTTTTGCCAAGATAACTAAGGTCTCCATCTTGTGGTGATAATTCAGCTTTATATATTTCATAATTAAATCCTATATTTGTGGTATGTGCCAGCTGAAGGTAATACTTTATACCAGGTTTTTCGCTGTATACACAAAAAACTACATCTTTATAGCTACTGGTTTCGGAAACATCAATGTTTCCAAGCTCCAGCTGCTGGATTGGCTTTGCATCTCCGGCTCCGATGAGAAGGGCATTGGGCATATTTATTTTTGTGATCGTTTCCATGCTTCTTTGCATATAAAGCCATGCCAGAACAGGCACTGCCAGAAGAGCAAGAGCCGCAAGCACCGCAGCAAATACAGCGCGGTTTTTCTGTTTCATATCATTACCACCTCAATCTTAATCTTTATCATCTGGCATTCAATGTCAGTTTTACATACTGGACATTACTTCCAATATACTGGTCTGCCAAATCGTAGTACGCAGCTACATTTCCGTAAAGAGCAGAGTTATACCGACTTCTTATCTGGTTAAGAGTATCTACTGTAACAGTATTTATAAATGTTTCTTTTGTTTCCCAACGTAAATAGCGGTTTGAATTACCTGAATCGCCAGAACTTTCATCTGATACTTCACACATTTTAGCAAACAGCTTTGATGGAAGAGCTTCCAGATTGCTGTCGGAAGTACTTTCAGCTTTTTCTGCCGGAAAAAGCAGCGGGCGGGTTCCGGTATAGGACTCTTTTTTTAACAAATAGGATTCCAGAAGCTCCGGCCAGATCCAGTAAACCGTAACCGGATAAGCTTTCTCTGCTTCGGCATCCTTAATACTCCAGATCAGTTCTCCATTCTCCTTTTGGGACAACGAAGAATTATCTAGGCTCATGCTCCATGGATCCCCATCCTGTGATATCCATCCTTTATAGGAATTCTTTTGCTTATCGTATCCGGCAAACAAAAGAATATGTCCTTCCAGCAGCTGCTGGGCATCTTCTTTAATCTCTGTCAGGAATTCTGGCTTTAATTCTGTTACGTTATTCTTTAAGGTGTATCCGGTAAGCGAAAGCGTCAGGGATACGTTCAGTGCCCCGTTTTTATGAGGAATAATATAAAAGGTTATACTTCCGCTGGAGCCAGGTTCAATTCCAAGGCTTTTGTCTTTTTCATTTCTCAGATTGCTGTCATCTGTGATTGCCCAGCTGATAGCTGTATGGCTTCCGCTAGTGCCGAATATTCATTGTTCTTCTCTCCATTTGGAACCGATAGCAGATTATCATAAATACCATTTGTACTTTCAGCATTTTTTATGGAGGCAGCAAGGTCAAACTCGCTGCCTGCTGCCCGGATATTCATCCCTGTAGAATCTACTTTATTATTAGAAACAAACCATGCAATACAGGCAACGATTATGGCAATTAAGGCTGCAAGCATAATGAAACCGGTTTTAAAAAAAATCTTCCACTGATTTTTTAAATCCTGCATTTCCTTTCTGGCTTTTTGTCTATATTCCTCAGGCGTTAATTCCTCTTTTTTCTTTTTCCCTGGCATCCTGCTTCACCTCATGTTTTATTTCAAAATTTCCTGATAAATCCGGGCATTTGTATAGATGATATAATCTGTAGCTGTTGTATCTGCAATTTCTTTTCCATCTTTATCCAGAAGCACCACTGTCAGGCGCACTCTATAGTTTGCATAGGTGTAACCTTTCTCTTCAAATTTCGCTCCGGTAAGCGGAGAAAAACGAAAACGTGTGCTTAAAATTCCGGAAGCATTCCTGTTAAAGCGCTCTTCCCACTGATATGACGTTTCCTCATTTACTGAAGACTTCTGTGTATTTTCTTTAAACATAACAGGAAGATAAGATGTAATTGGTAAAAGAGCCGTTTCATCGTAAGTTCCATCAGAGTTCTTCTGGAACAATTGCATTTTATAACGAATGCTTGTCGCCTTTTCAAGGATTGCAGCGTCTACGTTGGAATAATCATAATCTGCCTTTGTATAGATAATGTCAGAGCGATTATTTGCCGTATCACTGGGGTTGATTCCCAGCTGCTTGGTGGTATCCTTTGAGCCAGTCTGGTCTACTGTAGAATATTTCAGAATCGCTTTGGATAAATTGGTAATATAATAGCGATTCTTATCTTCTATATCTTTCTTATTTCCTGTGATAGGCAATTGAATCGAAGTGTTGGCAATCCGTGATATACCTACAGCTGTAATACCACTGTTATCCGCATTATCCGATGTATTTCTTGCAGGGAAATGATCTGTTCCGGCATAAGTAAGGGTAATATCTGCGGTAACTGTTACTGCCGAAGAATCATTCTCTGCAGTCTCTAATGCCTTTTTCAGCTCAGTACTTCCATATTTTAGTGTCAGGGTTTCAAGCTCAGCTGCATTTGATAATGTATTCTTCGTTTCTGTATAATTCAAGCCATTTCCTGACAATGTGTATGTATAGCTTACCAGTTCCGTACCAATTGCGCCATATGCAGTTTGATTTTTCAGATATTCCTTCAGGCTGATATCAAATTCATGATAGAATTGGGAAGGACCAAGAGTATTAAATCTTCCCTTTCCAGCTTCTGTTAGCTTCAGCTTGCTTTCCAGACGTATCTTTATGCTGTCACCGCTTTCCATAATTGTATCACCCATTTCTTTGCCATTATGAATGCGGCTGGTAGTAATTTTGAAAGATGTCTGTTCAACACCATTATACACAACATAGCTAGAGCCTGCTTCTTCTGCCCTAGATGTAATGGCTGCCGGAAGGGTTCCCTCTTTATGGGAAAAGGTTCCATAGTTTAACCGGTTGTTTATAACAGAATAGCCTTGGGTTGTAGGTACCTGAATCGTCAGGTAATACCCTTCAGTTCTAGCTTTCGTTTTGGAAGAGTCCGGAACTGTGATATGATATTTTTTAGCATCAGTATCACCATCCCCTGCTACACGGAAATACTTGATTTCTTTGCTATCTGTCGAAAGGGCAGCCTTTACAGTAGCCTTTTGGGGATCTGCTTCTTCCACATAACAGGTCTTGCCATCGCTAGATGAAGAATCTGCAGCAGAAGCAGTTAAGTCAAGCAGATCACAGATGGAAACCGGAGTAAACGCTTTTGCGGAGCCATCTGTTTTGGATGCACTGTCTGGCACTGTCATACTGGCAAGATTAAAACTATGGATGTTTTCAGTTCCAGTCATTGTGCAGGTATAATACTGCATGGTCTGTCTGTCAAGCAATGTCAGACGCGTTCCCGCTGGAAGAAGCGTTTGCTCACCTTGTGCGCTTCCTGCTGCCAGATCCAAAATCTTATCATAATACCACAAAAGATTCTCTCCGTTATCCACCATGGACTGCCAGTCTGTTTCTTTTTCATAGCTGTATTCCAGATAAGCAGTCAGTGGTTCGTCAAAGCCTGCTGTGGCATAATGATTGGTAGAAGTATCATCCATAGGATAATCTGAAACACAGTAATCTGTTCCGGCAAGAAATCTTGCTTTAAAGCTGATGTAGAGAACCTTTTTCACCAATACCGGAATGTATAGATGAAATACATGTTTATTTGTGCTGTCTGTCGGATCTGCGTAGGTAAAGGTAACATCCAATAAGGTAAACTGGCTGTTCTGGTTATCGTAAGCATTGGGGACGATGGATATTTTCTTTTCAGTACTTATGCGCAGGCTGGCATCATTCTTTGCTTGAAAGGTGCCTGTTTCGCCTGAATTGTTCCACCGATAAGTGGTTGCCGTGATGCCTTTTATCTGTGTTTTGACTTCAGCACCGTCTTTTACATTTGTCATTGCGGCTATGTAATTCCACAGAAGGGAATCCACATCTGCTGTATTATTTACAACAAGCACCGGGAAATCAATGTTTTTATTAACTGTTGTGGTTGTACTTTCCTCGCTCATGTACGTCGTCACATAGGCATCGTTTTTTGAATCTAAAAACTGTGAAAATCTTTTGTATGTAGGATCTGTCTGATTCGCAGATTCCTGTAAATTCCAATAACGGTCAGCAGTAGCTGTATTTATATTGTTCAATATACTTTTGGCAGTTATAGTGCTATCAGCTACAATTCCCACACCATTACCTGTCATAACTGTTCCGTCCGCAAAAGGAACATCGCTCTTCGGATTGACATCCAGCCATGGGCTGGCAGATGAAGATGGTTTGTCTGTGGAATTGATCGGCTGATACGTCTGATCCACAAATGCATCTGCATAAATGATCGCAGCAGTTCCATTTTTTGTACCGATATCCTTCTGCGGAAAGACATCCTCCTGAACTGCAACCGCTACCAGCTTGATTGTGCCTTTTTCGCCGACTTTACCAATCCAAAAACCTGACGTAGCTATCTCTTCGATATTTGCAGTCGATAACTCGTCTATCTTTGCTTTGTTATTATAACCAAATTTACAATTCTTTGCTAACAGATTATATCCACTGACTTTGTTAGTGTACGGATTCTTAGTATTGTTTTCCGTATTACCAACTAACAATGCAGCAAATCCCGAATTATTATAAGTTACTCCAGTCACGTTATAAAATTCCATATTCGATGCCAGTATACTGCCATCCATAGCTCCGACAAGCCCACCGGTATATCGTCCAAGAATATTCACATTTTCTTCCTTACAATTTTGGAATGTGGCTGTTCTGTTCGGGTTGACATATCCAATAAATCCACCGATCCAGTTCATATCTGTCTTAATATTGAGATTCTCTTCACTGCTGTCACGAATCGTCACATCGACAGCTGAGTAGCCTACGAAACCACCAGTAAATTGCTGACCATTGATGACCGAATCCGACGTAATCACTACTTCTTTAATCGTCAGTGGTCTTTCGTGATATCCAATAATTCCTCCCGTGCAGGCACTTGAAGATTTCTGGTTGGAATTAATCTCTAGTGTAATCTTCATAGAAGCAAGGGAACATTTCGTCACTTCGAACTTACCATCTTTTCTTCCTGATGCCAACAAACCACCAAGATCTCGCAGATTCTTACCTGAAACACTCAAATTCTGTGCTCTTACATTCTCTACTTTTACGGAACTGTAATCATTCGCACCCACAAGACCACCAGCAGCAGCTGTAGAAAAGCTTTGCGCATGTGTAGTAACCGATAACTGATTCACATTTTTCACATTTTCAGAACCGCCTTCATTTCCAGTAATCGTCAACTGACCATGCCCTACATTCCAGCCTACTAATCCACCTGTACTTCCATCGTAATTAACCCATTTTGTTACATTTTCGTTCTGAATCGTCCAGTTGTTGATAAAGGATACATTCCTTCTCTTTTCACTATATCCATCGATATAACCAATGGCTCCACCCGTCATAGTCCCACCATACACGTTTATGTCTTCCAGATGAAGACCATCAAAGGATACCGTACCAGCGGAATTGGCCGTTCTTGCAGCAAAACCGCCCACACCAATATGCATATCCTTGTCTCCTTTTTTCACATACGTTAACGTACCCTTTTCATCAAATAATCCAAGCTTAATGTTTCCTGATATCTTAAGATGATTTACCTTACATCCATCTGTAAAGTGAAAATCCACAAACAGTCCGGCACCCTGATTTCGCCACGCACCATTGCTGTATTCCATATGATAATCATTCTGATTCATATTTAATGTAATCACCGTGTCTGCATTCCGATCAGCATTTATGCTCTTAATTACCAGATTGCGGCGATATACTTCAGGAATACTGCAGTCACTATGCCAAACATTCTTATTATTTCCATAGCTGGAACCGATTCCCCGGAAACCATTTCCGTAGCTGCTCATATTTATGCTGTCTGTTGCAAATGTGAGCATAACCGGAATATTGGTATCAGCCGAAGTACTTTTCCCAGCCAAACGAGCCGCTGTTGTTCCTATGGTATAATTCTTCACCAGATAGGACACGCGATTCTTTGCCGTATCGCTGCCTGCAGCACTTGCAACTCCGCCCCAATAAGCTTCATCCGTAAGATTCGCAGCACCTGTCACTGTTCCAATTCCTTCATAGGATGCAGTACGTGGTTTACCATATTGATAAGCATCTACGACTTTGTCCACATCGGTGTAACTGCCACCTGAGTCCATCGCCCCTGCGCCGCTGTTTACAATCGCGGAAAGTAGCCACAATCCCTGGGCAGAGGTTACCGTAACATTCAGGCTTCCACTTGCATCGCTTACCTGAAGGTCACTTGTTCCTGCTGTCAAAGTCGGAATGGTATAGTTTTTATCCGTGTTATTTACCGTGCATCCTTCCGCACAGGCATAGCCATCCAGTACACGTCCTACATAAGGATTACGGTAAAAATACTTGCCACCATCTGATGTCGTTTTTCCATCGGCTGTGCCAGAAGTAGTTATCATATTCACTGTTTTATTGGCCGCTGCCGCATCTGCGCACGTTGTCGTAAAGGTATTGGATGTGTCATCCATATTTCGGAACACCACGCCGCCACCGGTCTTTTCGTAGTCATTGTCTTTTTCTGTGACTGGGACTGTGACATGGGTTGCACCGCCGACCAGACCTACATAGCCGCCTGCTGCGATCGTCTGTGGATAAGTTCCACTGAACGTCACGGAATTTTTAACATAATTTACTGACACATGACCAATGATTGTATCCCCGCCCATGCAGTAACCAACTACACCGCCAAAAAACGGATTTCTGCTGGTCCCCGGAAGACTTTCTGCCTGCATGGTGATCGTTGCCCGTGAATAATCCACGATCAGATCTTTTACGACACTTCCCCGGCTATATGCAATCAGACCTCCAAAGCTGTCTTTATTCTCATTAGTTCCTGTCAAGGCAACTGTAGTGTTCTGAGAGGCACCTACAATGACTCCGCTGAACGGCTTCTCCTTCGTACCTAGTCCGCCAAAGCTTTCTGCTGACAAAGTAATATCCTTATCAATCTTATAATATGCATTCAGCAGATAATTCGTTGCTTTTTCCGTATCAGCTGCATTCCCGTTCTCGCTCTTCCAGGCTCCGTTCTCCCAGGTGTAAGTAATATCTGTTCCTGTTGCATCACTGTTCGCACCATTTTGGAGATGATATCCTTCTGCAGTCTGTGTCTGATTTTCCAATACTTTTGAATTGAAAATTGCCTGGAATTTTGAAACACTGCCCGGATTCAGAATATAGGCTGCCAGTGAACTCAGCTGATGTGCATCTTCAATAATATACGGATCTCCATACGTTCCACATCCTTTCAGAAGACCGGTTGTCTTCTGATTAATATCCAGCTCATACTTGCTCTCTGTAATATTCTGCTGTGTATAGACGTAGCGAATAAAATTCGAGCTGCTATATCTTGATTTCACATATGCTTCATTGGCATTTTTCCCCTGTTCATCTGTGATATAGCTGTCACCGTCATAATATTGATACTGTTTATCCGGATTGCGTCCGGTCGTTCCTGTATTCGTCAATTCTACACCGTAAGTGACCTTATCATCCGTACTGTTGAAATTATACGTACCGGTACCTTCTGAAGAATACATAAAGGATTCTAAAAGAGTTGCCCTGGTAAATATTGTATGGGTTGTATGATAGTCAACCGTCACATTCCCATTGTTATAAACGGATGTAGACTTCGATGCATCCTCTTTCAGACGTCCATCCAGTGCAATATTGGAAAATGAAAGAGTCAGCTTCGTTGCCGTCGCACTGCCGACTTTACCGATCAGACTGCTTGCTGCATAAGCTGTTGTCTTACCAGATCCTTCTCCTGTCGTATAACCTTCTCCTGTAGAAAGCGCATTTACAGTTAATTTGACTGCCTGATCCATACGATTAATCAGAAGCGGTGCATAAGCTGCGCCATCTTTTGTTATCTCTGTCACACGAATTCCAGCCAGTGTCACATTATTCAGGCTGATTTCAACGATATTGCTGACCGGATCACCGATTACGCTTCCATAAATCAATGCACCGGAACTGTAGGAACCGGTCTCTGCTGTACTTTCCTTTCCTACCGTTCCTGAAAAAGAAGTACTCTTTACCGCTATGTTGTGAGTGGTATGATAAAATAATCCATGCTGCATCAAATAATGTTGATGGTCAGAATCTGACAGTGGTTTATTTTTACTTTTCGTCTCTTGTGCATTCATGCCATCATAATCAAAATTCAGACTGGTCGGCGTCTGATTCGTTCCAAGATTCACTGCTCCCAGCGGTGTCACCGGATAGTAGGAATATCCCTTCAGGTCAATTGGACCGGTGATCGTGACATCTGTCCGATCTCCCTGCCTGAAATAGCCTCTGATATTTACTGCCGCATACTGTGCGTCACTCCAGAGCACCATATCTTCCGGTGATGTGACACTATCCAAATTCAAAGTCGGATTATTCTTCCTGTAACTGTCCAGATTGTAGTAGTATCTTGTATTTCCATTTTTATAATTGCCTAACTGTCCGGTATAGGTATTTTTCCCTGTACCTTCTGTATCAATAGCTCTGCTGTTCCATCCCCAGCACGCACTGCCAGAGAAACTACTGCATTGCTGTTTCCTGCATCATCCTTCTTTGTCGTACCGACTAGTTCATCGAAGTAGTCTGAGTTTTCGATATCAAGTGTTACCGCACCACTGCCAATCTTATAAGCAGCGTCGGAAGCATCTCCCCATGTACCTGCCTCGAGATACAGTGCAGACTCTACTACTTCCTTTCCACTTTGTGTCACTTTGATCAGACCGGTTCCCACCAGCAGACCGCTTGGCGTATCCTGCGTTGATTTTCCGGTAAATGTTGTTGTACTTTCCTTTTTTTCAAATATGATGCTGTTCGCAGCGGTTGCATTCCAGTATCCGGTTGCCTGATATACCAGACCGCCAAACTGAGCATTTGCATTCAATGTGGCTCCAGAAATCGTGACTCCACTTTTGCTGGCTGTATTGTCCGCAGATGCTGCAAACACTACATTCGTATTCTTCCACTGATAGCCAAGAAGTCCACCACTGGTTTTATTTGCACCATTAGTATTAATTTTTTCTTCGTTCACCTGAAGATTTGATATCTTAATCGTTGTGTCTGCTGACGTAGTACCATTCTGTGTTTCGCCCCTGCTGACTGCGATCAGACCACCGACTTTGGCATTGGAAGCAGATTTGGATATGATGGAACCGCTTAATGTACAAGCGTCAACCGACACTACACAACCTCCCATCACTTCCGCTGCCAGACCACCAATTCTCTGATTCTCGGTAGTACGTTTATCCGTAAGTGTGGAATCGCTTCCCCATGTACAATTCTGAAAGGTCAATTCCTTACCTTCACATCTTCCCAGGAAACCTGCCTGCCAGACGTGGAGCTTTTGGGCAACAGCTTCTTCTGCAACAGATACTTTGGTATTAACAGTCACATTTTTAAAAGCTGTAATCCCGCCTGCCAAACCGATTGCCGCTGAGACGAATGCCGGGTATCTGATATCATCTGTTTTTTCTTCCTCATTTACATTCTGAGGAACTCTGCAGGCAACAGTTCCCGCAATTGTGAGATTCTGAATTATCACATCACCGGCGAACGGAATCAGCGCCAGACTATAATGTGCATCTCTCTGATCACTCCTCTTTGCGTAAAGCTGCCCTGCTGCATTGTCTTCCGTACCTGAAACATTTGCACCATACGTCGTCCCGATATCCAGGGTAATCTTATGACTGCTTCCGTCCAGTGTTCCAGCAAATTTCTGCGCAGTAACTCCTTTCTCAATGTTATCTTTACCAATACCCAGAATACCGGTGCCGGTAAGATCAATATCTCCGGTAAGTGTCACTTTCTGCGATGCTGCCGCATTTATTGGGGTAGCAAAGCTCAGCGCCGCGGAGCTTCCTCCTGTGTATGCCTTCGAAAGATCAAATGCCAGCACATATGCCGCAAATGCATTGGCACTGCCAAGCTCTGATCCGGTTCCATTATGCACCTGAACCGTGTGTACATCTTGATCAAATGTAAATACACCATTGCTTCCTTCAGATAGTTTATCGCCAAGGCGTATTACTTCACCCCAGTTTCCGATATCAGAACCGCCTCTATCTGCACCGGTATAACGGGTAAGACTCCATCCGCTTCCGTCTGCATTCAGACCATTGCCATTACCTGGTGCATATACCAGTCCATCATCATTATTTCCCACAATCTGCCCCACATGATGGTATGCCGTCGTAATCCTCTGACCACTTAAATCTGTTGTCCCATGTATACGCAGTACACCCTTTACCAGATGTCCCACCAGGCCTCCCCGACCTTCCACATTGTCGGCATCGGATGACAGGTCACTGTCATTGCTGCTTATTAACGTTACATTCCCAACGTTGAGCAGACCATCGTTCATTTTTCCAACCAGGCCGCCAAAGCTGGCTTTAGGATCCTTCTTCATATCTGCTGTGGAGGCAGACACATTTTCAATTTCAACATAACTACTTCCGGATATGGTTCCTACAATGCCGCCATAGGAATCGCTGATGTTTGTTCCACCTGTAGAGACAGCTTGAATGGACGAACCTGAATTTCCTTTAATGCTTAGGGTATTTGCCATAAGAGAAGACTGATAATTGCCAATCAGTCCGCCGAAGTTCGTAACTGAATCAGAAACTGCTGTGTTAACAGAATTTGATGCATTAGCGGTGTTGCCTAAATTAATTGAAATTTGGAAGGCTGTGGCACTGGTGTTATTAAGCATACCAAATAAGCCGCCCACATTCTGTCCGCTGGAAATCGTAAAGTTATTAAATGTATAATGGGAAAGATCATAGCTGATTGAGTTCTCTTGCGTGTTCTCAACAGAATATGCTCCGACCAGTCCACCTGCTGCTTTGTCACTTGCCGCTTTAAGCGTCAACTTATCAGCAAAGGTAAAAGGTATAACTGTTCCTTCTGTAGAAGCAACACAAAGAGTTCCATCTGTGGAGTTTCCAACAAGGCCACCGGCATTTCCTGAATCAGAAGAAACCTGGTTCACAGAGCATCCGGCAACAGTTAAGCTGGAATTTGCTTCCATGTAACCAACAAAACCACCGGCATCCGCCTCTCTGGCAGCTGCTGCAACTTTAACAGACCCGGTTTTTTGCTTAAGATCAGCAGTCAAAGAGGAGCCTGTTTTCATTGTATTGCAGAATAAGCCTGTATGGTTCTCTGCAGTTACCATAAGTTCATTAGGAAACTGATTTGTAAAGGTTATCTTTGCGCTGGCGTTAGCACCAAGGGTTCCAATCAACCCTCCAATTGTAGGCTCTGATATTTTATCCCCATTCAAATTTCTAAGTGCAATGTCAGCCTTCAGCGTTTTATCATCTCCTGCTATTATTGTTTCAGCCAGAAGTGGTTTTTTTGTACCAATTGCATTCTCAAAAAAGCCAAACGGGATTGTACCACTTAATGTTGCCTTTGTTGAAAGAGCGTTAAATAATGCTCTTGATGTGGATATGGAATATTGATTGGCGGCTGTATCTTCATCTAACTGAAAGGTTCCCTGATAAGGATCTGTCTCACTTCCTAAGCCCAGGAAATCATAGCTGGTTGTAGTCCCGGCACCTGTTCCACCGTTTTCATTGGTTCCACCCACCGTTACTGAGCTTGTAAGATCCCAGCCGCTGTGGTGATTAACTTTATAGTATAGTCTTGATATTCTTTCGGTTTTACATTCGACAAAAGAATTAAGCCGTCTCCGTCAGTTACTTTAATGATCTTATCGTCATCTTTAACGGTTATTTTCTCTGATAAATTGTCTGCCTGCGTAAGACTTAAAGTCGAGCTCTGGTCATAGGTGGTTTCGCCGCTCTCATCAGACAACAGCTGCAAAGATAACTGAATCTTCTGATTCTCCTTCGCTGTGTCGTCTGTCTGGTTATCGGTATTGGAAGCATCTGACTTACCTTCATCAGATATAAAGCCATCATTAGTCGTCTGATTTTCATTTTCCCCGTCTTCTTTAGATTGCTCAGAGATATCAGAGGATTCTGTCTCAATATCTCCGCTTGTAAACTCATCCTCTGCTGCGGCCTGAACTTCACCTTCCTCGGCCATATCATCAGCAAGCAGGGAGGCTGGTGTGGTCAATACCATACAAGCCGCCAGCACTACTGCCGTTATACGCTTTGTCCAACTTTTATTTTCAGATTTTTTCATTCTCATCAATCCTATTCTGTCCCGGTAAAATCAGTACTTGATTTCTGCTGCTCTTGTGTTTGTTCCGAAAAACTAATTGTAACCAGGTTTTCAATCTCTAACCAGTTTTTCCCATCTAATAATTTCTCCGGATTTCTGTAAAACTGAAATTGCTTTACCGTTGTTAAATCATCCACTGTGAAATTGTAAGAATATGTAGAGGTTTTATTATCATAAATCGGCTCGGATTTCATAGCCCACTGGCTTAACAAAAGTTTATCAGACCATGTAACAGTTACAGTTCCCGCTCCGTTTCCAGATATCTCATAATTGAAAGCATCGTACTGATCAGGCGTTTTCTCTTGGGAATCAATAAAATGTCCTGTCCAGTTTTTATTTACCTGATAGTCCGCAAAAGAAAGCACAGCACCCAAAATCTGCGAATTTACGGCCGCCATCGAATCATTTGTAGGTTCTGCCTTGATCTGGATTTTCACATTATCCTTCAAGGCTTTCGGCATTGTAAATTGATAACTCTTTTGATCTGCATTACCTGATTTCAAGGCCTGACCCGAAATAGTGCAAGTTCCATTTTCCTCAAAAATATGAAACACGGTACTGTTCCCGAGTTCATTCAGCTTTATTCCGTTTTCGCCAGTACACCCCTGTGGAAGACTGCCGCCATCCGTAGAAAGAAGCTGAGCTGTAAGCGTGTAGTCAATACACTTGGGATTATAAAGAGATTCATCACCCCATACATAATTACACACTAACACTGTAAATGTATAATTATCATCATTTTCCACAAGGGAAATCCTCTTGACCGGACAGGTGTCATTTGGATACATAAGCGATAAATAATTAGAACTGAACATAGTGTTATCATCGGTCTGCCTTTTAGTAGAGACAACACGCTTCACACTATTGAAATTGGTATATGCGGCAAAGCTTCCGTACACTGCAACCGTGAGCGCGCCAATGAGAAAAAGTGCGCCCGCCAGCCTGTATCGCTTTATCCATCTCCAAAATTTTTCTTTCATTATTGTACCAGTCCTTCTCTTTTAACCATTTCAAAATCACTTTATTATAACATACTGTCAGTGACAGAGAAAGTAGCTATTTCACAAGGAATGCTCCCACGATTCTCTGGTCTTACGTTTTCGATATCTGTTATATCTCCACAGTTTTGCAGCAACATATGTTCGCCTGTAGCTTGAAAGTCTTTTGTTTAGCGGATGGCTTGATGAGCTGGAAAAACAGTATGAAAAAATAACAAAAAATAAAACCTGCCCGGGAATCATCTTTTCAGATAAAACCCGGCAGGCTGCTTCTGTTAAATATATTTTTCTGCTTTTTGTATCCATTTGTCACTGTTCAATGGCCTGCGTTTCGGTGCCCCTCCCGCCGATTTTTATTCTTCTTATCGTCTTTTCCAACGTCTTCATATCAACCGGTTTTGAAACATGGGCATTCATACCGGCTGCCAGAGAATACTGAATGTCCTCAGAAAATGCATTGGCGGTCATAGCAATGATCGGAATCGTCTTTGCCAGTTCATGAGTACTCCTGCGGATTGCTCTCGTTGCATCGTAGCCATTCATAACAGGCATCTGCACATCCATCAGGATCATGTCATAATACCCTGGGGCAGACTGCTCAAATGCCTCCAGAACTCTTTCACCATTTTCACAGATGATACACTCTGCGCCCTCAATCTTTAACAGTTCCATCAGGATTTCTGCATTTAGCTCATTATCCTCTGCACACAGGAACCTCATTCCTTTCAGGGCATTACTATCCGGTTCATCTATTTCTTCCTGTGCTGTCAAAACAACCTTTCTATCCTCTGCAATTCTCAGATCTATGAGAACCTCAAAACAGCTTCCCTGTCCCAGTTCACTCTCCACATCAATGGTGCCTCCCATTGCTTCAACCAGATTTTTGGTAATAGCCATTCCAAGACCGGTTCCCTGTATCTTATTAGTCACAGAACTTTCAGCCCGGGTAAAAGCATCAAAGATCGTCTCTTTGAAATCTGCCGACATTCCTATTCCATTATCGCTGACTAAGAAACGGTACTTTGCGTAGACAGATGACTTTGTCTCACATTCTTCTACCAGAAACTGAATTTTTCCACCTTTCTGCGTGTATTTCACTGCATTAGAAAACAAGTTGCTGAAAATCTGCATTAAATGAACCTTGTCACCATTCACCCACTCGTGCCGGATGTTTTCTTTTATGATCGTAAGAGTCTGGTTTTTTTCGTCTATCTGTGAATGGAATATGGTATTGAGTTCTGTAATAAAATCCAAGATGGAAAAATCGGTATACTTAAAAACTGTTTTTCCTGCCTCAATTTTGCTCATATCCAGAACATCATTGATGATCCCTAACAGATGCTGTGATGAAATGTCTATTTTATCTGCATACTCTATTACTTTCGCTTTATTGCCTGCATCATGTCTGATCAATGACGTCATACCGATAATTGCATTCATTGGTGTACGAATATCATGTGACATATTGGATAGGAAATCTGTTTTCGCCTTATTTGCATTTTCAGCTGTCTGCAAGGCTTCCGTTGCAATGTCCTTTGCCTTTTTCAGTTTTTTATTGGCGACTTGCATTTCCCTCAATGCCTGTATCTGAATCTCATTATTTCTTTTTTCATATTCAGCTTTTTGATCAGCAAGACGGCGTCTGGAAATACTGTAGAATAATCCGGCAAAAAGCAAAAGTATAAAACCTGCCATGAGTATTGTTTCAAACACTATTGTTTTCTGATAATCTCTCAGTACATTATCTACAACACTCTTTTCTACAATACAGATCAGCATGGTGTTATTATTTTCTATCGGACAGTATCCCAGATAGTAAGGTTTGTCACTTCCCAGAAGTTCTACCCCCTGTTCTCTGCCATCCAGCTTTTTTTGAAGAGAATCAGCCTCTTCCTCAGTGATAGCCTGATCTCCTTTTAAATGCTTTAACAAAAAATAGTTCCTAAAAAATTTATCTTCTTTCTGATTTGTATAAGTAATATTTCCGTCGTTATCCAGCATAAACAGATACGCATTCCCGTTATAGCTTTTCACACTTAACATGGAATCTAATTTTGAATGATCATACAAGGTTCCAATTGCCGTATAAGTTTCCCCATTAATCGTATATTCCTGACATGGAATTGCAACCAGATAACCATCTTTTTTCTTCTGGTTGTAATCAAGAGAAACCAATTTTCCAATATTATATCCGTTCCTCAAATCCAACAAAAGTTTACTTGGCATGTCAACCCGAAGTTTTGTTCCATCAGTGGTTATTGCCTTTCCATTTTCCTGGAGAAATATAAGTGTACTTTCAGATTCTTTCTGCCATGCCTCAAAGAACTTCTTGTTTCTATCCAGTTCAATAGATCTCACTTCCTCTTGAATAAGAGAATCCTCAAGCAAATGCAGCTGGCTGTAGTATCCATTCACCTGCAGATCATAGGTCTGCTGTATCTGTTCAACAACAGCTCCCATACTGCTTTTCCCGTTTTCCGCGATATAGCTGTTCATCCTGTTCAAAAGGAGCTTTACAAAAATTAAGCTTAAAAGTATAAGAATTAAAAAAAACAATGGTACTATGATCTTTTTTCTTTTTGTTATCGCTTGTTCTTTTCCCACTTTTATTTTTCAACCTCTATATAATCTTCCGGTGCTGACGGTTGCTGTCCGTTTGCCATTGCTGCAGTCCATGCACTTGATAATGTTGTGTCCTTAAGCTGCCTGATCGCACATTCCGGATTTATTTTTTTCAAAACAGACATTGTGGTGTCTGTAAGAAGAATAGAGTACTCCTTGTCTTTGTCTGTTTTTTTCTTATTTACTTCTATGTCCTGTAATGAGAATCCGTTTTCCTCCTGACTGACGATTATTTTCATACCGGATGCAATTGGTAATTCATATTTATTGGTTACATGAAATTTCTCATCAGAATCAGCAAGATATTTCTCCGCAAGTTCATAAACCTCTTTGCCATTGATTTTTGCCAGATATAATGGTGTATCTGAACTCTTTGCTGTCATCAAAGCAACCCGGCTGCCGGTGCACTCCCCTTTGTAAATGGAAGAAGTAAAATAATAATATGGTACCAAAGCCAGCTGAGCATCATTTTCTTCTCTGATCGTAGTTAAAATAGAAGATGCCGCATCACGACCGTTTTTATCATTTAGTGAAATAGAATATTCATTTTCAAAATTTACTGTGTTTTTTTCTTTTGAATCCTTACTGTTCATTGTGCTGCGAAAAGCATCATACGCCTGTGTTTCATCCATTTCCCCTGACAATAATCCGTGAACAGCCTTAAGGCTGGCATCAAATGATTTTTGAGCAGAATATCGGATATAAACAGAATTATTATTAATTTCATCTTCAAGGCCATGTACATCTTCCATCATGTTTGGAACATCTACATTTAATGAAATTACACCCTTTCCTTCTGCAATCAGCGTTTGTCCTTCTTTTGAAATCATACGATCCAGGACATCGAATGCCAGGTCCAGTTTTTCCTGATCTTTTTCCAGGTCTTTGTTGAATGCAATATTCAGAGAAGGGGTCATATTTATAAAAGATTCATCCGAAATCTGTGAAAAAAACGGTATACGGGTTAATTCTGCACCCATCTGTTCCTGATATTCCTGCATAAGTGCCGGATATCCATGAAACATTGCTGCTTTTCCCTCGAGAAATCTCTGAGTTGCTGTATTAATATCAACACTGATATCATCTTTCGTAAAATGTGAGTCCTTCAGAAATGTATTGGTTTCTGAAAAAATACGTTCCCATAATGTGTCATCAAACGCGATATCCCCTGATGAACTTTCAGCTGAACTTCTCCATTTGATTCCATCCAGACTCATGAATTCACCAATTGCACCGGTCTGGATCACCTCATGAGCAGACCAGTCTTCTGCAAGATCCAGAGAATAAGGTTTTATACCATTATCATAAAACTGCTGGCACGCCTGTGCATATTCCTTATAGTTTTTCGGTATCTTGATCCCGAGCTGTTCAAACAATGTCTTGTTGGCAATAATCGTCTGCGGCATACCGCAGATAGGAAGCCACTGAATCTCATTTTTTGAATTTTTATAATATTGCAATGCATAGGAGTAATACCTGGAAACCACATCATAAGAAGCAAAATCCATAAGATACGGCTCCAGATCCTGTGCATCTGTTCCTGAGAATCGACGTACAGTTATGATATCCGGCAGTTCACCATGTTCTTCAAAATAGCTGTATAAATCGGTATCATTGTTGCCGGTAATAAACTCAATATCCTGATCCGGAAACTGCTCATAGATATAGGGTACAATATTTTTCATTAAACGATTTTCCCACAGATACACAGTAAGGTGATCATCATTTTTAGATACTGCTTTTTCAGATTGTCCACAGCCAGACAAAACAGTAGTTGCCACAAGCACCCCTGACAATAAAGCTATCAGATAATGTTTTGCCTTTTTCATACTCGTATTTTCCTCATTCTTTCCTGATAAAATCATTAATTCAATAATCGGAAATCAATTACAGCCAGCTTTCCAGGACATCATTCAGCTTATTCATATCCAGCGGTTTTGCGATATGTCCATTCATGCCTGTGTTTTTTGCCAGCTGTACATCTTCTGCAAAAGCATTGGCAGTCATGGCAACGATGGGCAGTTTTCCCTGTTCACCCGGAAGGCTCCTGATTGCTGCGGTTGCCTCATAACCATTCATGACAGGCATTTGGATATCCATAAAAACAAGATCATACAAGCCTTTCGGAGAAACTTCCACTTTTTCCAACTTGCAGCTTTCCATTTTCT
>ENA-OQCO01000529-OQCO01000529.1-human-gut-metagenome-genome-assembly--contig:-NODE-529-length-20556-cov-2.403544_pt1 | contig 20556 bp, 17 predicted proteins | sample MGYA00242500_ERZ504582 | MGnify/ENA primary metagenome ERZ504582 (study PRJEB26092, sample SAMD00036346) | human gut metagenome | host: Homo sapiens | study: EMG produced TPA metagenomics assembly of...
GTCGCGTGGATCTGTATGAGTATACCCGGCATTGCTCTGGATGTGAACTTTAAGACTGTGGAGGGCGAGGGCAGTTCCGGAGGTCCAACAAAGGCTCCAAACTGCGAAAAGGTGTCAATAAGATCGCCGGAGAGCTGAAGAGCATGATGGAAAACGGAGAAGAGTATATCACGGACAAGACGAAATTCTCCGGAAGCCTGGGCGATGAGGAAGAGGGAGAAGAAATCTCCGTTTCCAAGAGCCTGGCACAGCGGTACTCGGAACTTCTGGCAGATGAAGGCGACTGGGTGGAAATCTATAATCGCCTTCTGGTAGATAATCATTTCCGTGTGCTGGCGATTATCGATATTGAAGTGAAACTGGAATTTGTGGTTTATGCCAATATGAACATTTCTATCGGAATGTCCTACTGGTATAAGAACGCAAAACGATACGTATTCTCTCTGAAAGTGATGGATCGGACAGCAACCAGCGATACGATCGATCTGTGTGAAGAGCAGTATGAACTGACTGCCTATGCGATGGGTACGCTGGGACTGAAAGCCGGTGTGCGGCTGACGGTAGCGGTGGGACTTCTTTCCACAAGACTGGCAAGTGTCGGTATCACGGCAGAGGTAGGCGGCTATGCACAGCTGTGGGGCTATCTCTACTACGAACTGAAGTACACCGCATCGAACGGCAGAACGACGAGAGCCATGGGTGCAATGTATCTGGAGCTTGGCATCTATCTGGAGATCAAATTCCTGGCACAGGCGCTGGCGAACTCCTTTACCTATAATCCGACCTTATATGAAAATGAATGGCCGCTGTACACGGTCGGACATCTGGAAAATGTTCTGGACTTTGCCTATACACAGGCGGATGTCAAAGACATCAAGATGAAGCGGGATGTGAAAGCGGTACAGCTGTCGGATGAATATTTCCGGATGCAATATATGGATATGAAAGAAGGACTGGATGATGACGGAAATTACCGGGAGAAAATCTACGATGACAGCACAAAATACTTTAACATCGTCATGACCAATCCGGCATTCTCCTATGACCGGGACACCAATGTGATCTCCGTGGATCCGGGAACAGAACCGGAACAGGACGGCGAGATGATCATTACCTGGAAAAATCAGGAAGGAACCTTCAATACACAGCCACTGACCATAAAGATTCGGTTACACTGGGATAACCTGCGGGATGGCTATTATATTGCCTTTGACAGCCAAGGCGGCTCCTATGTGGATACCATCATGGGCAAATACAATTCCGATATTGAAAAACCGGAAGATCCGGTGAGAACGGGTTACCGGTTTGCGGGATGGTACGAAGATGAAGAACTGACAACACCATATACGATCCCTGCGAAGATGCCGAACAAAGAGCGAATGGTTTATGCAAAATGGGAAGCAGAAGATGTGGGCTATCAGGTTGTTGAATATCTGGAAGGAACCAACGGTGTCTATGAGGCACAGGATCCGATCAGTTACAGCGGACTGACCGACACGGAAGTGACACCGAAACCTGCAGAACACGAAGGATACGAAACACCGAAGGAAAAGACCGAGACGGTACGGGCAGACGGAACAACCGTGGTCAAATATTATTATCCACGGGAAGAGTGCCATCTTACCTTCCTGATGGAAGAAAACGGAGAGACGGTCGCAAGTGATGACTATCGCTATGGAACATTCCTGACGGCTCCGGCAGTGTACCGGCCGGGATATGAATTCCAGGGCTGGTCCCCGGAAGTACCGGAGAGTGTGCCGGCAAGAAATATGACCTATACCGCAACATGGAAAGCTTCCGACGGTATCCCGTACGCAGTGAGGTACTACGTGGAAGAATCGGAAGAAGGCGGATATACCTTAAGTGAGATCAAAACCATGACCGGAACCACCGGTAAGACGGTCACCGCGCCGGAGGGGGATTACAGTTCTGTGGTCTACCACCGGAAAGGCAATCTTGCCAGCGGTGAAGTAAAAGCAGACGGAAGTCTGGTGCTGAAGATTTATTATGATCTGAACACCTATACACTGATGTACGATCCGAAAGGTGGAACGTTAGACGAAACGACCCTGACAGCAAGACCGGGAGAGAGAATCGGCGTTCCGGTACCGGTGAGAGAAGGCTATACCTTTGAAGGATGGTATCTGGATGAAGAGTATCAGCAGTCCTTTGGAGAGACGATGCCGGATCACGATCTTACGGTTTATGCAAAATGGGAACAGCAGACGGTCAATTATATGGTAAGACATTACCAGGAAAAACTCTGGAGCATTACCGGATATGAAGAGATTCCTTATGGACGGGAATTTGATGCGAAAAACTATGAACTGACAGAGGAAGAATCCTTTGCTGCACATGCAGGCGACAGCGTAACGCCGGATGTGAAATCGTATACCGGATTTACTGCACCGGAAAAACAGACGGTGGAAGTTCTTGGTGACGGAAGCCTTGTGGTAAATTATTATTACACAAGAAATACCGGCCTGCTTCTTCTGGAAGTGACTGGAAATCCCGACGGAAAAGAATTTGCCCGGGTTCAGTATGTACCATATGGCACGCCGATCGGCGAGATAGAAGCTGTAGTAGAAAGACAGAACGATCGGGCAGGATATACTTTCGAAGGCTGGTATACAGACGGTAACCATCAGAATCCTTTTGACGGTATCATGCCGGCAGTGGATGTGAACACAGAGGAACCGGATGCATGGAACGATGGTTTTAAAATCTATGGAAAATGGACACCGGTTCTGAGTGAGTACCGCGTGGAACATTACCAGCAGAATCCATTCGATCCGAGTTCGTATATCCTGGTGGAAGAAGAGACAAAGACAGCCCTGACGGATACCGAGGTGACACCGGAAGTGAAATCTTATCCGGGATTCCAGTCTCCTCAGGCGCAGAATTTATGGGTGACCGGTGATGATGGGGCTTGCAAGCAGTACTACTATCACAGAAACAGCTACCCGCTTACTTATGTGAAAAACAACGGGGAAGCCGATGGGACAGCAGATGTCATGTATGGAGCAGCCATTTCGGAGGTTCCGAAATACTCCGGACATGCATTTGCCGGCTGGTATGAAGACGCAGCCCTGACGGTTTCCTTTGAAGGAAAAACCATGCCGATGCATGCACTGACCCTGTATGCGAAGTGGGAGCCTGGAAAGAAGACCTATCAGGTGGTTCATCAGTTACAGAGTGCAGACGGATCGGATACCTGGGAAACGGCAGAGACAGAAACCTTTACCGGAACAGCCGGAGATTCGGTGGAACCGGAAGTAAAGGCGTATGCTGGATTTACCGCACCGGAAAAACAGAGCTGTACGCTGACCGTTTCCGATGATCCGGATACCATCATTTACCGCTACCAGCGTAATTCCTATCAGGTAACCATGGTGACAAATAACGGAGATCCGGCGACCGAAAAGACATATCTTTACGGAACCCGGGTGGAAGAGATGCCGAAACGGGCAGGTTACTCCTTCGACGGCTGGTACCAGGATGCAGGTCTTACGAAAGTATTTGACGGAACAGTTCCGGCCCAAAACAGTACGATTTACGCAAAATGGGAACCGAGAGCAACGTATTACTGGGTAAAATACAGCCTGCAGAACGCAAATGATGACGGCTATACGGTTGCATCCATGGAATCTCTGTTAGGCAGGACCGAGGATGTGATTACACCGGAAGTACGGAAGTTCGAAGGATACGTATCTCCTCAGCCACAGACCGGACAGATCGAAGGCGGAAAGGTTCTGGTGATCGAGTATCTGTATGAACGTGAAGTACATACCTTACAGCTGGAAAATAATGACGGAACGGAACCAAAACAGCTGCAGATGAAACAGGGTGCAGCGATTCCGGCACCATCCCTGCGGAAAGGGTATACCTTCCTGGGCTGGTATACAGACAGCACCTTGCAGACCGCGTATACCGGAAACATGCCGAAGGAAGATCTGACGCTGTATGCAAACTGGGAAGCAAATACAAGAACCTACACAGTAAAACATTATCTGCAAAAAGCAGAGGGGGACGGTTACCAGTGGGTGACAACACAGAACCCGAAGGGCAAGACGGATGAAACGGTAACGCCACCGGTCAATACAACCTATGGCGATGAATATGAATTACCGGAACCGCAGACCGTAACCATTTCTGCCCAAGAGCAGACTGTGGTAACCTACTATTACAAACGCAAAGTACACAAACTGACCTTTGAACCGGAAAACGGAGAGAAGGCACAGATTGTGGAAGGTCGTGTCGGTGCCACACTCAATGTGAAACAGCCGGTTCGAAAAGGATACACCTTCACAGGCTGGACACCGGAACTTCCGGAGAAGATCCCGAATGAGGATGTAACCTATCAGGCACAGTGGAGGAAGAACAGCTATCTGGTGCAGTTTGTGAGTGAGGGAACGGTACTCAAGGAATATACACTTTCTTATGGGGATGCGATCCCGGCTCAGGAGGAACCGACCAGAGAAGGATATACGTTCGTAAGCTGGGATAAAAACGTACCGGATACCGTATCCGATGAAAATGTGAAAAACGGAAAACTGGTCTTTAAGGCAGTATGGAAAGAAATAGCATATACCATCAGCTATAATCTGGCAGGAGGAAGCCTTCCGACCGGAAAGACCAATCCGACAACATTCACCATCAACAGCAAACCGATGGATCTGGTACAGCCAAAACGGGAAGGCTATACGTTTGAAGGATGGTCAGGAACCGATATCAAAGAAAAAGATACACAGGTTACGGTTACCGCCCGCCCGTTGAAAGACAGAACCTATACGGCAAACTGGAAAGAAAATTCCTATACGATCGTTTTCAATGTAGAAGGTGAAGTAACAAGGGGAGAGATGAAAAATATCCCGCTTCGTTATACACAGGAAACCACGATACCGGAAAACGGATATGTGTGCGGAGGCTATAAGTTTGTCGGATGGAGAACCGGTGGAAAGAAAAGTGAGCAAAAAGTATATCAGCCGGGAGACAAAGTCAGCAGACTTTGTGCGACCAATAATGGAACGGTCAACCTGTACCCGATCTGGGAACCGTGCGAATATACGATTACGTTTGACTATCAGACCGGTAATAAACGGGAGAAAGTAACATGCAAATATAAAGAAACATATACGTTCCCGACCGTAAACAGACTCGGATGGACCTTCGAAGGCTGGAGCCGGTCCGCGGGTTCGACAAATGTGATCAGCTATGCACCGAATGTAAAACGGCTGTGTTTGAGGATGAAAAGGATCTTACTTTATATGCGGTATACAAACCGATAACTTCAGCTGTTTTTACGGGACAGACGGAACACAAATACTTTATCACGGATGAACATGAACTGACTATTTTTACTTTCTTTATTCAGGGGGACAGAAAGGTCGTAACAACCGGTGATTATGGACTTGATCGATCCTGGTATAATTTGTATCTGCCGGATATCTCCATGGATGCAGCACGCCTGTACCAGAAGATGAAGATAAAAGTCAGCTATAAGATTGATAAGAAAGAAGATGGATGGCAGATCTGAGATTAAGTTATCAGTTACAGGATGGCACATATTATGACAACGCAGAAAAACGGGTAAATGATATTGGAAAATGTGATGGAGAAACGGTATCGCATACATTTGAAATTACCCGTAAAAATGGATTGGATTTAAATTATTTCATGTTGGTATTTGATGCACATGGTAAACACGCAGATGAATACTACATGAGCAATCTGAAAGTAGAAGTGGATCTGGAATGATGCGTAAGGGGGAAGAAGATTGAAAGACAACAGAAGAAAGATAGGAATCGGAATCGCCGTGTGCGCATGCGTTCTGCTGATCGGAGCCGGTCTGTATCTTACGAGAAACAACAAACAGGAAACACAGGAATCCCCGGATTCGGCCTTTGTGCCGGATCTGGATCCTGACGCTTCCACGCAGGAGGCAAAGGAGAGTGATCCGCCGGAGGGCATCCGTATCCCGGGATATCCGTCGATCACCATTCCGGCAGATACGAAAGATGTAACGGTAAATTTGATGAATCCGGAAGGAAATCCGTGTTATTTTACCTTTACACTGGTACTGAAAGATACAGATGAGACGATCTATCAGTCCAAAATGGTAGAACCGGGAAAAGCGATCACGCAGATCACACTGTCCAAAGAACTGTCCGCCGGGGAATATCCTGCGATACTGAAGATCAGTACTGCGGCAATGGATGACGGTCGGGCGATGAACGGTGCCAATGTGGAAACCGTATTGAAAGTACAGTAAGGGGGGAGAAACATGAAGAAAAAAAGAGCAGTTGCAGGAGGGTTGCTGCTTGTCTTAGGGATCGCACAGAGCGTATCAGCAGGAACCACGACCGTAACGTATCATGTGGATCCGTCCTATATGGTGCTGGTTCCGGCAAACACTACGATTCCATTTAACGAAGAATCGGTAAACTACGGGAAAATCCGTGTCGAAGAAGCACAGATCGAAGAAGGAAAATGCATCCAGGTGGAACTGATCTCGGACAAAAAACTGAAAAATCAGAGCGGAAAAGAAGGGGAGATCCCCTATGAGATTCTGGCGGACACAACAGCATTTACAAAAGCCCGCTATACCACGGCAGGGGAAGAGACGGTGCTTGGTATCACGATCGACAGAGAATCCTGGAAAAAGGCACCGTCAGGCTCCTATGCGGATACGGTTACTTTTCAGATATCCTATGTGGATGCGACAGATTAGAGCAGGAGGATGGACAGATGAAAAAGGCAGCAATTATTCTGATGGGGATTTGCCTGTGCCTCTCCATACCCGTTGCGGCAGAGGCTGCGCAGACAAGTACTTCGTCCGTTACGCAGCAAAGCACCATCAACACGACAGTACCGGATACCCACATGGTCACGATACGATCCGAACATGCACAGGTGAGCTATCAGCATGAGGAGGGTGACGATGAGGAAACACAGGAGACGGTGACTTACGCGGTGGAGCGCTTTTCCAGCCCGCAGTTTCAGATCCAGCCGAAAAAAGGATGGAAGATCACCGCAGTGCTGGTAAACGGAGAGGATGTGACGGATCAGCTGAAAGACGGGATGCTGACACTTCCGGAAGTCTATGAGGATCAGCAGATTGTCGTGGAGACGGAAGACGACAAAAAAGATGATAAAAAAGACGATTCCACCGGAGGCGGTGAGCAGGAAGATAAAAAACCTGCGGACACAAAACCTACAGATAAAAAGCCGATCGATACAAAAAATAACGGTACTTCCGGCAGCAGCAATTCCGGGACGAAAACGGATGTATCAACGGGAAACAGTCAGGGAACAAAGGCGGATCTGACAGGCACGACGAATGGAACGGCAGCGGCGAAGACGGCAGATATGCAAAAGAATGTAACGTATTTTGTGGCGGCAATTGTATCCGGTGCGGTACTTTTGATTCTGGCAGACAACCGGAGAAAAAGAAAACACGGAGAATAGATAAGCAGACAGAAAGAAAAGCGAAAAAGGGCAGATGAACCACAAAAATCAGTTTACCTGCCCTTTTTCAGGCGGATCAATTTTGATTATCGAGGCAGTCGCCAGGGTCTCATGTAAGTATGCACGTTGGCTCGTTACTCGCGTAAATCAGGAACGGTCTGCTCCGCTGGTGTGTACCACCCGTTTTTCCACCAGACTGACCGCCTGATAGAGAATCATGGCGATGATGCACAGGAGAATGATCGACAGGATCATCCAGTCAAGTTTGAAGATCTGACTGCTGTAGATAATGAGAAATCCAAGTCCCTGCCTGGCTCCGATGAATTCACCGATGACCACACCAACCAGACAGAGCCCGATATTGACTTTCATAACGCTCAGAAGATAAGGGACCGAAGAGGGCAGTGCCACACGCAGAAGTTCATCTTTCCGTTTTCCACCGAGGGTACGGATGAGCTTCAGAGAATCAGGATCAATTTCCGTAAAGCTGGTATACAGATTCAGGATGGAGCCGAAGATCGCAACGGAGATCCCGGCAAGGATGATCGTCTTATAATTTGCACCGAGCCATACGATCAGTAGAGGAGCCAGTGCCGACTTCGGAAGGCTGTTCAAAACCACAAGGTAAGGCTCCAGGATCGCAGCAAGCCGGGGACAGAGCCAAAGAAGGACGGAGAAAAAGAGACTGAAACCTACGACAAGAAAGAAACTGGCAAGTGTCTCGAACACGGTGATCCCGATATGTGAGAGCAGATGGTTTGTCAGAAGCAAGGTCCGGAAAGCAAGACATACCTGACCGGGGCTTCCGAAGATAAAGGAATCGATGAACCCGAGCCGTGCACTGACCTCCCAGAGTAGCAGAAAAACCAGAAAGACAGCCAGCCGCATCAGGCGGATAAACTGCTGTCTTTTTTTGTGTTTTCGTAAAAAAGACTGTTGTGCAGATGAATCAGGTATCATGATTTAACTCCTTCCAGATCTGTTGAAAATATTGCTTGAATTCGGGGGCATTTCGCATCTGCATGGGAGTGCGGTCGGCAAGGGTGGTGAGAATGGGGAACTCGCACCGGACGCAGGCAGGGGCTTTCGAGAGGATGATGACCCGATCAGACATGCTGATGGCTTCGGAGATATCGTGGGTGACCAAAAGCGCGGTTTTCCCTTCTTTACGCAGGATCTTCCAGATGTCATCACTGACGGAAAGTCTGGTCTGATAATCCAGTGCACTGAAGGGTTCATCGAGAAGCAAAAGTGCGGGTTCCAGGGCAAGGGTGCGGATCAGTGCGGCCCGTTGTCGCATCCCGCCGGAAAGCTGGGAAGGGTGGGAGAAACGGAAGTTCCAGAGCCCATACTCCTGTAAGAGACGGTCAACGTGTGAGAGGGATTCTTTTGTTTTCCTTTTTTGAATTTCAAGACCAAGAAGGACATTTTCATAGATGGTCAGCCATTCGAAAAGATGATCCTTCTGCAGCATATATCCGACAGAGAGAACAGAATGTTCCCGTGGAAGTCCCTGCATGGTGATCTGTCCCTGTTCCGGTATCAGAAGTCCGGCTATCAGATTCAGGACGGTACTTTTTCCGCATCCGCTGGGCCCCACCAGAGAGACAAACTCGCCTTCCTGAACGGAAAAACTGATTTGTGAGAGCGCCTGGATCTCTCCGGAGAGTGTGTGATACGAAAGTCCGACATGGTCAAGTTCCAATAAAGCAGGCATAGAAAAAACCTCCGTGTCCTGGAATTATGTATTCCCACAGTAACAGGCAAAATGCACTAAAAGCAGAAAAAATAAGAGTCAGGGAATACACTATAGTTTATTATATGAAAAAGACAACGAATGGTTATATATTAAGATTTGCTTACGAAAGTGTAAGATTTCCGAAAATCGGTTGTGACGATGGTGAAAACTGTTATAATAAAGTCCTGTAAAGTCCCGAGGAAAGGAAAATAATATGACAATATGGAATAAAATACGGACCGGTCAGTGGATTCCACGGACTTATCTGCTGATGCTGGTGTTTAATCTGCTGTATAATTCGCTGATCTATTATAGTGGTCAGTGGATGGGAACTCATACGAAAGCCTGGAATATCGAAATTTCTCTGGACAATCAGATTCCGGTAATCCCCTGGTTTGTGGGAATCTATTTTTCGTTTTTCCTGTTCTGTGCAGTTAATTTTCTGCTGATGGGTTATTATGGGAAGAAAAAAGCCTGTCTGTTTTTATGTGCAGAGCTTCTGGCCAAGACAGTATGCGGGATCTTTTACCTGTGTTTTCCGACAACGAATCTTCGGCCGGAGATTGTGGGAACGGACTTCTGGAGTCGGATGCTTGTGGAATTGTATCAGATGGATGCAGCAGTGAACCTGTTTCCGTCGATTCACTGTATGGACAGCTGGTTTTGCGTGGTGGTACTTCGGAATATCCGGAAAGTACCGGGCTGGTATATGACGATCACCTGGATCTGGGCTGCGGCAATTTGTGCATCCACGTTATTTACAAAACAGCACGGGATTCTGGATGTGGCAGCAGGGATAGCACTTGCGGAACTCAGCTATATATGTGTGATCCGCTGGAAAAAAACAGCACGGTTCCGTCTGTGGATGGAGAAAAAACGGATATGAAAAATAAGAAAAAAATCATAGGAAACGGTATTTTCCTGTTTCTGGTGCTTGGTCTTACTCTGTATGGTGTCTTTCATGGAGAAGATCTGGGACTGATCTGGGAAAATGTCAAAAAAGCGGATAATCGCTATCTCTTCCCGGCAGTCATCTGTGTGATATTTTTTATCTGGGGAGAGTCGATTATTATACATTATCTGCTGTATACTCTGCAGATCAGGCTGAAAAAGTGGAAGTGTTTTCTGATCTCTTCGGTAGGCTTCTTTTTCAGCTGTATTACACCATCGGCAAGTGGCGGGCAGCCGATGCAGATGGTATATCTGAAAAAAGAAAAGATTCCGATCTCGGTATCCTCCGTAGTACTGATGATCGTAACCATTACCTACAAACTGGTACTGGTGATGCTTGGATTATTTGTACTGTTCTTTCAGCCGCGGATCACAGATACCTATATGCAGAATGTGATGCCGGTGATGTGGCTGGGACTGTGGCTGAATGTATTCTGTGTGACATTTATGCTGCTTCTGACCTTTCATCCGCAGCTGATGCGGCAGATTCTGGTAAAAGGACATGAAGTTCTTGTAAAAATGCATATCCTGAAAAAAAAGACCTCCCGTCTGGAAAAACTGGAAAATGCCATGGACGAGTATCAGAAGACAGCAGAATATCTGAAAAATCATCCGGGCGTGGTAGGCATCGTGTTTCTGATCACCTGTCTGCAGCGTGTTGCATTGTTTTTTGTAACATATTTTGTTTATCGATCTTTTGGTTTACATCAGTACAGTATGTATGATATTGTAATAATTCAGGGTATGATTTCCGTGGCTGTGGATATGCTCCCGCTGCCCGGAGGTATGGGAATCTCAGAAAAGCTGTTCTCTATGCTGTTTACAGGGATTTTCGGGCAGGTAAAGGTTCTGGCGGGACTGATCCTGAGCCGTGGACTGAGTTATTACACAGAGTTATTGATCAGTGCAGTCATGACTGTAGCTGCGCAGCTGTTTCTTGGTAATGAAAAAGAACACAGAGAAAAGATCAGCGAAAAGCTGAAAACGATACAGGAAAAGGGAAAAGGATACGAAAGAAAGAGGGGGAACTCATGATAAGTTTTATTGGTTATTACAATTACACGGTGATTCTGACGTATATCAGTCTGTTTTGTTCCATTGCGGGGATGTTGTTTACTGTGAACGGGTGGTATAAGATGGCAGTGTTGTGCCTGGCTCTTTCGGGACTGTGTGACATGTTTGACGGAAAAATCGCCAGAAGAAAGACAGACCGTACGGATGATGAAAAATGTTTTGGTATTCAGATCGATTCCCTGTGTGACATGGTCTGCTTTGGGGCATTTCCGATTCTGCTGGCCTACAGCCTTGGTATGAGAGGACCGATTGGTATCGTGATCCTTGCATGGTACGGAATGAATGGTGTGGTCCGTCTCGGCTACTTTAATGTCTGTGAGACAAAACGTCAGGAAGAGACGGAGGAAGTGAGAAAATATTACAGCGGTCTGCCGATCACATCGATCGCTGTCGTGCTGCCGCTGGTGTTTGTGCTGCATACGGTGCTGAGGAACCATTTTGCAGTGGCACTTCATGTGGCTATGTTTGTCGTCGGTACGCTGTTTGTGACGAATATCCGGGTGAAAAAACCCAGGAATTCCACACTGGCAGTCCTAGTCGGCGTTGTTGCCTGGCAATCTTAAAAATCTTTCATATTTTTTAGTTTTTAATAATGATGATCAAAAGCCGAAATGTATTACGGAGTATTGCAGATGACATACGACAACATTTTGGCTTGTGTTTTATACATGTTTTTCGAAAAGTCAGGTACAGAATAATTCCGAGAACATATATGTAAAAGGGAGAGAGCATATGAAATACGCAGATCGATACGGAAATCGCTGGGAAGAAACCGGATTGCAGGATCGTTTTCTGGAAAAATTATATAAAAGCGTACCGGGGCGTGCGGTGGTAAAAGTGCTGGTACATCCGTGGGTTTCCAGAATGGGTGGCTGGATATTGAGCCAGAAAGCATCCTGCTGGCTGATCCCGTTATTCTTAAAAGGACATCCGATGGATGAGTCCGGCTGGGTTAAACGAAGATTTACCTCCTATAATGATTTCTTTATGAGAAAGCTGAAACCGGGACAACGTCCGGTGGAAGAAGATACGGCGCGGATCATCAGTCCCTGTGATGCCAAACTTACCGTCTGTCCGATCACGGACTACGGGATCATGAAGATCAAGCATACGCCGTATACGGTAAAAGAACTGTTAAAGAGTGAAAAACTGGCTCGTGCCTATGAAGGCGGCTATGGATTCGTTTACCGCTTGACAGTGGACGACTATCACAGGTATATTTATACAGAAACCGGAAAAAAATCCGGCAACTATAAGATACCCGGAATCTTCCATACGGTTAACCCGATTGCAAACGATCTGGAGCCGATCTATAAGGAAAATACCAGAGAGTTTTGTCTGATCAGGACAACCGATGCAGGAACCGTCCTGCAGATGGAGGTTGGTGCACTGATGGTGGGGAAGATCGAGAATGATCAGGAAGAAGCGTTTGTACACCGGGGAGAGGAAAAGGGAAGATTTGCATTCGGCGGTTCTACGATCGTGGTGCTTTACCAGCGGGGACAGGTTCAGCCGGATCAGGATCTTCTGGACAACAGCCGGGACGGTTACGAAACAAAAGTAATCCAGGGAGAGGCTGTAGGAGATAAGGTGGAAAAATGCAGAAAATAAATTATCAGAAATTAATGGAAAATGAAATCGCACACAACAGGCAGGAGCAGAAAGTTCCTGCCTTGCTTTACACAGCTGTTGTGCGCCGTGCAGCAGTTATTGTCTGGAGACATTGAGTGAGGACTTTGCGATCACGGTGTTTTATTACAATCCGAATATTTATCCGGAAGATGAATACTGGAAACGGGTGAGAGAACAGGAGCGGTTTATCGGTCTTCTGCCTGCGAAACATAAAATCTCTTTTCTGGAAGGCAACTATGAAAAAGAACGGTTTTATGAGACAGTAAAAGGCCTTGAAAAGATCCCGGAGGGTGGAGAGCGCTGTTTTGCGTGTTATCGTCTGCGGCTGTCGGAGGCGATCAAAGAGGCGGAGAAGGGTGGATTTGACTATGTGACCACTACACTAACGATCAGTCCGATGAAAAATGCGCAGAAATTAAATGAAATCGGAGAAGAACTGTGCCGGGAAACAAAAGTGGCGTGGCTGCCGTCGGATTTTAAGAAGAAAAACGGGTACAAACGGTCCACCGAACTGTCAAAAGAATACGGGATGTACCGGCAGGATTACTGCGGATGTGTGTTCTCGATGCGGGAGCGTGAAGAGCAAAAAGCCCGGATCGAGCAGGAAATCTTGCAGAATAACGGAATATAAAAAGCGACTTGCGCCGACACAGGATTAATGATAGAATGATTTCAGACTTTACTATGAGAAAGTAAATGGCAGTAAATCTGCTGATTCCCGGATAATTTAAGAGAGGAACAGGAAAAGAAGTCTGCCGGAAAATACAGGGAAGAGAGGAAACAATATGGCACAGTTATGGGGAGGCCGTTTTACAAAAGAAACGGACAAACTTGTATATAATTTTAACGCATCCATCGGATTCGATCAGAAGTTTTTCCATCAGGATGTACAGGGAAGCAAAGCACATGTGACGATGCTTGCAAAACAGGGGATTCTGACAGAAGATGAGAAAAATCAGATCATCGCCGGACTGGACAGTATCGTGGCGGATGTGGATGCCGGTAAACTGGAGATCACCAGTGAGTACGAAGATATCCACAGTTTTGTGGAGGCCAATCTGATCGACCGGATCGGTGACGCAGGAAAAAAACTGCATACCGGACGAAGCAGAAACGACCAGGTAGCGCTGGATATGAAATTGTATGTCAGAGACGAGATCAAAGAACTGGACGAACTGGTGAAGAAGCTGCTGGTGACACTGAATAAGATCATGGAAGAAAACCTGCATACCTATATGCCGGGATTCACCCATCTGCAGAAAGCACAGCCGATCACGCTGGCACATCATATGGGTGCGTATTTTGAGATGTTCCGCAGAGACAGAGGCCGTCTTGCAGATATTTACGAAAGAATGAACTATTGCCCACTGGGAAGCGGAGCGCTTGCAGGAACCACCTATCCGCTGGATCGTGCCTACAGTGCCGAACTGATGGGATTTGCCGGTCCTACGATGAACAGTATGGATTCCGTAGCAGACAGAGATTATGTGATCGAACTGTTATCTGCCATGTCCACGATCATGATGCATCTGAGCCGTTTTTCCGAGGAAATCATCATCTGGAACTCCAACGAGTATCAGTTTGTGGAGATCGATGATGCCTACAGTACCGGAAGCAGTATCATGCCACAGAAGAAAAACCCGGATATCGCCGAGCTGGTAAGAGGAAAGACCGGCCGTGTTTATGGCGCGCTGATGTCGATTCTGACAACCATGAAGGGAATTCCGCTGGCATATAATAAAGACATGCAGGAAGACAAGGAACTGACCTTTGACGCGATTGATACCGTAAAAGGGTGTCTGGCATTGTTTGAAGGTATGGTTTCCACAATGAAGTTCCGTAAAGATGTGATGGAAAACAGTGCAAAACACGGATTTACCAATGCAACGGATGCAGCAGATTATCTGGTAAATCATGGGGTACCGTTCCGTGATGCACATGGCATTGTCGGCCGTCTGGTGCTGTACTGCCTGGACAAAAAAATTCCGCTGGACGAGATGACTCTGGAAGAATACAAAGCGATCAGTCCGGTGTTTGAAGAAGATATTTACGAAGCCATCAGCATAAAAACCTGTGTGGAAAAACGTATGACCATCGGTGCTCCGGGACCGGATGCCATGGCAAAGGTGTAGAGTGGAATAAAAAATATTTGGAAGAAAAGTAAAAAAGTGTTGATTTTTTCAGAAAACTGGTATAGTATTACCAAGTAAATACAAATGTACGCGAGAGAAATACAAAAAGTAACGGTTGTGCATTGAATAAGAAGAATGAGGAGTGAAATCACAATGAGCAGCAAATTAAGAGTAGGTATTTTAGGAGCAACAGGAATGGTAGGACAGAGATTCATCTCTCTGCTGGAAAATCATCCGTGGTTTGAAGTAGTAACCGTAGCAGCATCCCCGAGAAGTGCAGGAAAAACATATGAAGAAGCCGTAGGCGGACGCTGGAAAATGGATACTCCGATGCCGGAAGCTGTAAAAAAACTGGTAGTTATGAATGTAAATGAAGTGGAAAAAGTAGCTTCCACCGTTGATTTTGTATTTTCAGCAGTAGATATGTCCAAAGAGGAAATCAAAGCGATCGAGGAAGAATATGCAAAAACTGAAACACCGGTTGTTTCCAATAACAGTGCTCACAGATGGACACCGGATGTACCGATGGTAGTGCCGGAGATCAACCCGGAACACTTTGAGGTTATCGAATCTCAGAAAAAACGTCTGGGAACCACACGCGGATTCATCGCAGTAAAACCAAACTGCTCCATCCAGAGTTATGCACCGGTTCTGACTGCATGGAAAGAATTCGAGCCATACGAAGTAGTTGCTACTACATACCAGGCAATCTCCGGAGCAGGTAAAACCTTCAAAGACTGGCCGGAAATGGTAGAAAACATCATCCCATACATCGGCGGGGAAGAAGAGAAGAGTGAACAGGAACCGCTTCGTATCTGGGGTAAAGTAGAAAACGGTCAGATCGTAAAAGCCAGCGAACCGGTGATCACCTGCCAGTGTATCCGTGTTCCGGTACTGAACGGACATACCGCAGCAGTCTTTGTAAAATTCAGAAAGAATCCTACCAAAGAACAGCTGATCGAAAAACTGGTGAACTTCAAAGGATTCCCACAGGAAGCAGAACTTCCGAGTGCTCCGAAGCAGTTTATCCAGTATCTGGAAGAAGACAACCGTCCACAGGTTAAGATGGATGTCAACTTCGAAAACGGTATGGGAATCAGCGTAGGCCGTCTGAGAGAGGACACTGTATACGACTGGAAATTCGTAGGTCTGTCCCATAATACTGTAAGAGGAGCTGCCGGCGGTGCTGTTCTGTGTGCAGAGACTCTGAAAGCAAAAGGATATATTCAGGCAAAATAAATAAGAATGCAAATAAGAAAAATAAAATCCCGGGTGTGTTGTGTGCCCGGGATTTTTTACTTTACAGGAAATTGCTTTCCTGTAAGTAAGAAACACTCCGCGAGGATTCGCCAAGGCACATTCTTTATGAATCACAGATAAGTTGTGCCGGGAAGACAGATCTGCTGATTTTAATATAGAAACCAGACAAGTTCCGGGGTACACTTGAATTTCCGGAAGAAAAACGGTATACTTTTTGTTGCCCCTGTGAGGTTTTTATATCGCAGGGACGCTGAAGAGACGAGAAAGGGTTAAATTTATATGAATAAATCCGTATTTATCGCAGAGAAGCCAAGCGTAGCCCAGGAATTTGCCAAGGCGTTAAAGGTGAAGACCACGCGGCATGACGGATATCTGGAATCGGAAAATACCATTGTCACCTGGTGTGTGGGTCATCTGGTGACGATGAGTTATCCGGAAGTTTATGATATCAAGTACAAGCGCTGGACTCTGGAAACTCTGCCTTTTCTGCCCGGGGAGTTCAAGTATGAAGTCATCCCATCGGTAAAAAAGCAGTTTGAGATTGTCAAGGGACTGTTAAACCGCCCGGATGTGGACACCATCTATGTCTGTACCGACTCAGGAAGAGAGGGAGAGTATATCTACCGTCTGGTGGCACAGATGGCCGGCGTCAGGGGAAAGAAAGAGAAACGTGTCTGGATCGATTCCCAGACGGAAGAGGAGATCATCCGCGGAATCAAAGAAGCGAAGGATCTGAGTGCTTATGATAATCTGAGCGCATCGGCATATCTGCGGGCGAAAGAAGACTATCTGATGGGTATTAACTTTTCCAGGATCCTGACACTGCGGTATGGAAACAGCGTGTCCAACTATCTGGGAAATAAATATCAGGTGATTTCCGTGGGACGGGTCATGACCTGTGTGCTTGGAATGGTAGTGCGAAGAGAGCGGGAGATCCGTGAATTCGTAAAAACACCGTTTTACCGGGTGCTTGGAAAATTCTTGCTGGAAGGAAGAACCTTCGACGGAGAATGGCGTGCTGTGGAAGGCAGCCGGTATTTTCAGTCACCGGATCTGTATAAGGAAAATGGTTTCAAGGACAGAAACCGGGCGGAAGAACTGAAAGGCATTTTGGAACGGGAGAGTGCAGTCAGTATGACGAATGAACTTTCCGGTTCCAACGGAATGGCACAGCAGACAGCTCCGGCACATCAGGCGGTGCTTGAGAAGATCGAGAAGAAAAAGAGAAGAAGAATCCACCGCTTTTGTATAACCTGGCAGAATTGCAGAATGACTGTTCACGGATGTTCAAGATCAGTCCGGACGAGACACTGCGGGTGGTGCAGGAACTGTATGAAAAGAAGCTGGTGACATATCCAAGAACGGATGCCCGTGTGCTTTCCACTGCAGTTGCCAAGGAGATCAGCCGAAACCTGAAGGGTTTAACGAGATACCAGATGGCAGCACCGTTTGCACAGGAGATCCTGGAGGCGGGCAGTTTTCAAGGAATCGAAAAGACCAGATATGTCAATGACAAGCAGATCACAGACCATTATGCGATTATTCCTACCGGTCAGGGACTGCAGAATCTTGGCAGGTTGCCGCAGATTTCACAGAAAGTGTATCAGGTGATCGTTCGCCGGTTTTTGAGTGTGTTTTATCCGGCGGCGGTGTATCAGAAGGTGAGTCTGGTGTCAGCGGTCGGAAAAGAGAAGTTGTTTTCGAGTTTCAAGGTACTGGTGGAGGAAGGGTATCTGAAGGTGGCCAACGTACCATCCGGAAAGAAAGAAGAGGATGCGAAAAATGCAGAGGAGAAAACGGATGATATCCAGTGTGATGCCGCCTTTCTTGCCTGCCTGCAAAAGCTGAAAAAGGGCGCCATTCTTCCGGTCGATGGATATGAGATCAAAGAGGGAGAAACTTCTCCGCCGAAACGGTACAATTCCGGTACGATGATCCTGGCGATGGAGAATGCCGGACAACTGATCGAGGATGAGGAGCTGCGTGCGCAGATCAAGGGAAGTGGAATCGGAACCAGTGCAACGCGAGCAGAGATTTTAAAGAAACTGGTGAATATCAAGTATATCAGCCTGAATAAGAAAACACAGGTAATTACCCCGACTCAGCTTGGAGAAATGATTTATGAAGTGGTTAACGCTTCGATCCGGGCATTGTTAAATCCGGAGCTTACCGCAAGCTGGGAGAAGGGGCTGAATTATGTAGCCGAGGGAAGTATTACTTCCCGGGAATATATGGATAAACTGGAGCATTTTATCCGGGTGAAAGTGGGTGGAGTGCTGCAGGTAAATTATCAGGCGGCGTTACGAAGCCGATACGACAGTATCGCAGGGAATTATCGAAAAGGAGGAAAATGATCATGAGTATGGAAAGTATTCGAATTGAGAACATGTATGATCTGAATGAGACGATTGCAGCGGAGATTTTTGAAGGGAAGACATATCCGTGGGAAGTACTTCCGCTGATTAAAGAATTTATTGTGAAGCTGGGAAATGCACTGGATCCGGCAGAGTATGATAAGATCGGGGAAGATATCTGGGTAGCGAAATCTGCTAAGATTGCTCCTACGGTTGCGTTAAATGGTCCGTGTATCATCGGAAAGGATGCCGAGGTGCGTCAGTGTGCATTTATCCGTGGCAGTGCGATCGTCGGTGAGGGTGCTGTGGTTGGTAATTCTACGGAGCTTAAGAATGTGATCCTGTTTAATAAGGTGCAGGTGCCGCATTATAATTATGTGGGGGATTCTGTGCTGGGTTATAAGGCTCATATGGGCGCGGGATCGATCACTTCGAATGTGAAGTCGGATAAGAAGCTGGTGGTTGTGCACGGAGATGGTTTCGATATTGAGACCGGCATGAAGAAGTTTGGGGCTATGCTGGGAGATAATGTTGAGGTTGGCTGTAATTCAGTGCTGAATCCGGGGACGGTGATCGGACGGGAGAGTAATGTGTATCCGCTGTCTTCGGTTAGAGGAGTTGTTCCGGAGAAATCGATCTTTAAAAAGGCTGGAGATATTGTAAAAAAGAGATAGTTTTTCGCAAAGGGACGCACCCGGTGGACGGCTTCTGCCCGGACAACGTGGGCAGGACAACTTTGAGCTAATCACCAACTCCGACTATGTTCACTTGGGTCGGCTGACCCAAGCGAAAGTCTACGTAGGTGCTGGATCTCAAAGCTTGCCCTAACCGCCCACAAAGTGTTGTCCGAACAGAAGCCGTCCACCGGGTGCTGTTTTTTCAATGCGGGAAGAGAAAGATGTACAGGGGTGCTGGTTTTTCAATGCGGAAAGAGAAAGGCGCGTCAAGTCTTGTGTTTTGGCGAAAATAGATAAAACCGGTGCAATTGTCGTTGGGTGATAATTGCTCCGGTTTTTTTACGCCATTAGTTCAGAAAACAGAAGTGAAGGATCAAACCGTACAGTAAAAGGTGTACCGGGTAGAAGAGGTAGAAAAAATATTTCAGGGAGATGCCACGTTTCCCGTTATAGAGGTTGATCGGGATGAAGGCGAGGCAGGCGGGGGCTTCCCAGAGGAGGCTCATGCAGGAAACCAGGGTGCAGAGGAACTTCTGATCGTGGAACAGGTAGAGTAACAGGATCAGGATGATTCCTTTATAGTCGTAATCGGTCTGAAGGAGCCAGGCGGTCAGACAGCCGGCGGCGGCGATCAGGATCTTGACGATCCACTGAAGGTTCGGGTTTATTTCTTTGTGGCTTACAGTATCGATGGCCCAGATGGTCAGGAGACCCAGGAATAAAGTGAAAAAGACATTCTGGTAACCCGGAGCAAATGGGGTGTTGAACAGTGCATAATCAAAGGGAAATTCGGACACCAGGGCAAAGAGGAACAGGCGGGTGGCATATTTCTTTTTGCTGGAGGTGTGGAGGAATCCTTCAATTAATAAGAAACAGAAGACCGGGAAGCCGATTCTTCCGATGAAGCGCATGACCTGATAAATGTTCCACCAGGGGATCGTCATAGAGACAGGGTGTCCCAGGAAGGACGGATTTTGCTGCATCAGGATGCCGTAGAGGATGATGCTTGCGGCGAAATGGTCGATGGCCATGGCGATAATGGCGATGATTTTTAAAGTACTGCCGGACAGGCAGCCCTTTTTCAGGGAAAACTGGGTCATAGAAAACCTCCTGTTTTTTGATAATCTGAGTTTTTCGATATTCCTTCTTAATGTTGACAGATAAAGAAAAACAGCGTCAGAAAAAGCATAAAACGCAAATTGTGACGGAACCTGCGGAATATTCTGAAAAAAGTATACCAGTCCTGCAAAAAATGTCAACGAAAGGGAAAA
>ENA-OQCO01000530-OQCO01000530.1-human-gut-metagenome-genome-assembly--contig:-NODE-530-length-20489-cov-1.414940_pt1 | contig 20489 bp, 24 predicted proteins | sample MGYA00242500_ERZ504582 | MGnify/ENA primary metagenome ERZ504582 (study PRJEB26092, sample SAMD00036346) | human gut metagenome | host: Homo sapiens | study: EMG produced TPA metagenomics assembly of...
CCGAGCCTGATAATGTCCCGCCGCGCCATCGGGTGCTGATAGACATACGGCAGCAGCGGGTGCAGCAGCTCCATGCGGATGAGAATGTCCCAGCCGATGCCGTCGGGGTGCTCAAGCACGCGCAGGTCCTCGCAGCTGACGACGTTTGCCGTGCCCTTGAGCTTGAACATGATGGAAAACTCGTGCATAAGCTCCTCGACGATGCCGTGAAAATATGCCTCGGCCTGCGAAACGCTCATACCCTCGGAGATCACGCTCCGGACCTCCGCGCTGCTCTGCGGGACCGTGATCACCTTCAGCGCCGCCCGGTACGTCTGCCCGAACTCGCTGCGCTCGATTTCAAATACTTTTCCATAGCTGCCTTCGCCAAGCAGCCGCGTTATATTCCAGCCATCCAAAACAGCCGCATCAACTGAATATTCCATATTTCTCCTCTGTTTTTCCACACTTATCTTATTGGTCTTTTGCTCTGCCGTCACGCACTTTCAAAAAAAGCCAATCGAAAATCAGTCTCTTATGCAGGACTATCTTCCACTTTCAGCCCCACATAATGCACAACTCCACCTTCAACGTAAACCGTTGCTGTCTGCTCATTGAGTTGATAAGTAAACGTAAAGTCGTCATCACTATACCAATTATACTCCAGCTGTGCACCATTCTTCAGAATCCATTGGAGGGGTACATGGGGCGGCATTTCAGGAAAGCCGAATAATTCCAGTGCCATTTCCGCCGCATCCCCGACCTGCAATGCGCCAAGCGCGACGAAACCAGGTTGGTTTATACAGATGTCGCAGACAGCTCCACCCACGGGTGCAGCAAATAGAAACCCGAATTCATTCTCTTCGTAACCGGCAGGAATTGGCATATCCATACCAAAGCAATTGTACACCGTGTCTTGTGTAGCATCGTTCATCAGGTTGGATTTGGCGTAGGGATATGACGCATAAATGCTCTTGGCTGTTTCAATGCTCGTCTCTCCCAGCACCACGGAATCCACTGTCATTGGGAGCACCAGATCGCGAACCATCGGCCAAAGCTCGTCCTGCAGTTGCGCTGACAACAGTTCCGCTTCCCATTTTTTCAATTTTATCTCCGCATCTGCGTTGGGTTCAAGTTCCAAAGCAACTCGATAGTCTGCCGCAGCCCGCTCCAAATCAACAAGCTTTTCATAGGTGTCGCCACGGCCCAGGAAGCTTCCGCCCGCTTGGGATCAATCTCAATCGCCGCCGTAAAGGCCAGAATGGCCTCTTCATACTTCCCCTCGGACAGGTAGCGCACGCCGAGGTCATACTTTGCCTGCCAGTCGGGCGCTTCGTCCGCCGGGTCGGCTTCCGGTGCTTTGCTGCACGCGGCAAGCGTCAGCAGAAGAAGAGCTGCCAGAAGGATATAAAAGAAGCGTTTCATATCGATTCTCCTATTGCATACCGTTTTCCCGTCCGCGCAGGATCACGCGTACCGGATCTCCACGGATTCTATCATGTAATAAAACGGGATCTCGCCGTCGAGATTTACATTCGGGTTAACCCGCAGCTTTGCCAGCGCGGTCATGTATAGGCCATCCATGGGGTAAGAATAGGACAGCTTGAGCACGGCGCTGCCATCCTCCGAGCGTTCGAAGCCGTCCAGCGCCACCTGTACCGCGCCGCGGTCGCCTATGCCGAAATAATAGCATGTATCACTGTCCTCGGACAATAGCTAGGCACATAATCACGCGGCGGCAACTCTACGACATGTCCATACATCGCATTTGCAACATCCTGCACATTTTGACAGCTATCCATCCGGTAACCTTTGTACATCCAATAATTGACGTCATCGGCATCAAGGTATCCCCTCTGATTGATTTCGTAGTAAAGAATTGCCGTCCAGAATTGATCGGCATTCGTTTCGTCCGGATAGAAAATTCCCTCGCCTGAATGGGTGCTGTTCAGCGCATCAACATAGGCATCTACAATTTTTAGTGCGTTGGTCGACACAACATCAGTGGACAGCGTATCGATATAGGCCAGCAGCGCTCCGGTTTCTTCGCCATTTGATTGTGCCGCACTTGTTTCCGGTTCTTCTCCGCTGTCAACGGCGCGCAACTGCATCTCCAGCTCAAAACGAGCAAGCTCATCGCTTGTCCATTCGACCATCCAGCCGTCCTGCACGCGAATATCAGACGGGAATACATTGAAGCTGTCGTTTTTATAGAGCCAATAGCATTCGCCCAGCAGTTCTGGATTCAAAATCACACTGTAGTTATCATCAAAATAGTCCGGGAAATACGGAAGTCCAGCCTTCTGCATACCTTCGGCATTCTGTCCATAACTGCCGGGCTCATCAATTACGCCGTTCCAATGCCAGCTGCGATACTCCCGAACTGTACTCTCCAGCATATAGATTGCAACATCGCATCCCCACGCGCCAGTCGGAGTGCCGCGATACGTCGCCGCGTTTGCCGCACAGAAGCAGCCCAGCCGTGCATCATAATATATGTAAAAATCCGTTCGACCGCCATCTGTAAATAGCCGAACCTGCCTCTCATCCTGAATTTCCGCATCATCCGAGACCGTATAACGATGCAGCCAAACTTCCCAGTATTCGCTCGCGTCCGCGATCATTGCAAACTGCATCGGCGTTCCATCCGGATTTTCCAGAATAACGCTTCGATAAAGCCGCTCGGTGTCTGCATCATAATTGGTGTTACCGGTGCTGTCAACGGCAGCAGGTAGCTCTGCAACGGCTGAATTCCCCTGAAGGATTTTCCGTTTGAGTTTGTTTTCTTCCCGAACCAGCAGTTCACTCTGCGTCTCACGGAAGCCCCGCGTCAGTACGCGCAAAGCAGAAGCATCATCGCCCTGCTGCGTATAAGCCTCCGCATATTTCAGATAGATAGTTTCCTGTTTCGGGTCAATTTCAATCGCGGCTTCAAAGGCCAGAATGGCCTCCTCATAGTTCCCCTCGGACAAATAGCGCACGCCGAGGTCATATTGGGCCTGCCAGTCGGGTGCTTCGTCCGCCGGGTCAGCTTCCGGTGCTTTTTGACACGCAGCAAGCGTCAGCAGAAGAATTATTGTTAAAAAAACACAAGTGAACTGTTTCATTTTCATTTCTCCTTTTATCATATTCACTGTCCATGCGGCGCGGCATGCAGTGATGAAGCATCACCAAGCACATAAAACTTTCCGCTGCGCGTTTCACATTTTCTGTCTGACATACATATATTCTCGATTTGGAAGCTACCTCTGACGCGAAGTAGATCGTCATTTAAGTTTGCACCATTTGTGCCGTAACTGTGATTTTCCGCCCCATTCTCCAGCCGTCACCACAACATCGCTCCGCTTTACTCCCGGAGCAGCCATTCTGTCTCGGCAGCCTCAAGCTGCTGCAGCGTGTCGGCATCGACAACGCCCGTTTGGGTAAGTGAATGGTTCTTTTGCCAGCGCATCAGCGCCGCTTCCGTAGCCGGGCCAAAATCGCCGTCCACAACCACGCCATCATAGTTCATGACAACCAACATAGCCTGTACATATTTGACGTCCTCTCCCTGGCTGCCGCGCTCCAAGGTGCGCTCCGGGCGGGGATAGAGGCTGCGGTCCGCTCTGGTTTCTGCGGTGATGGTATAGGGGTCGGCGCTGCTTTGGGCCTTTGCCACGTGCGTGATGATCCACCGGCCGCTGCGTTTCTCAAATGAAATGGTCTGAACGGAATCAAAGTAATCTCCAAAACGCATCAGATCACATTCCGCCTCGCAGGTCGTTTCATCGAAGCTGACGATTTTCAGCGTCTGCGGGTCATAGTTAAATACGCCGTATCCGCGTCCGCCGCGAACCAGATACAGACCGCCATTGAATTCCCAAACGTTATCATTCAGCACGTCTGAAACGGTTGCGTAAGCGTTCTGCATAATGCCCAGACTGTCTACGTCCATATATTCTCTCAGGTTATCCAGAATCTGCTCCTTGCTGGAATAGTTCGAAATCGGATAATAGGAGCTGAACGTCGGGTCGATGGCTTCGTCTTCTGCGAGTGTACTCTCAAGCTCCGAGGTGGTCGCCGGAGACGGCACAAGGCGCTTGATTCTTCCGTACTGGCCGTTTTCATAGGAAACGATCGCCATATACGATCCCTGGCCCTCAACAAAAAACGTCTCACCCTCGACCGCGTTCAGCCATGCCAGATTCTCCTGCAAAAGCGCCAGAAGCTCCTGCTCGTTCAGTTGCGGCTGTTCCGGCTGCCGGCTGGCCTGTATGGAATCGCGCAGGTACTTTCTGCAATTTTCCGGTGTGCTGGCAAGGAAGTGCAGCACGTATTCGTCGTCAGCTGTGCAGGCTGCAAGGCGCTCGTCGAAAACAGCCTCGGAAACCTCCACATCATCGAGGTAGCATACCCGCTCACCGGACACATCCTCGGTTTTCGCGTAGCTCCAGAAATCATGATGCTCGATCTGCACGCCGTCCCAGCGGACATACTGCAGCTCGTAACCGGCAGACGTGCCGTGGCCCTCATTGACAATGGCTCCCGCCGTGGTGACGCGGACATCGGGATTTATCCAGGTATCGACAAAGCCGTGGTACAGCTCCGTCACCTGATCGTTTTTCCATGTATAGAGCGTATAATCGGTCAGCGCGATCTGCTCAGACTGCCCCTTCGTATCAATTTCGCCGCAGATCAGCTCCGGCGTGCCGTCTTCGTCCAGATCGACAAGCGCAAAGCCCATTGTGCCGTCTGTGCCGAGCAGCGCGGCATAGGCGCGCAGCGCCTCCTGCGGCCAAAGCTCGCAGAGCGCCTGCAAATATCGTTCTTCACCCGTCTCGAGATAACGCGCCTGCAGCCGCTTCGCAAGCTCCTTCCCGGTTCCAAGCGCCTGGCTGCATTCGATCAGACGCGCAAGCACATCCTCGTCCTTTTCGAGCAGCTTTTCATAATAGAACTCCGCCTTTTCATAGTCCTGCGCACCGTAGTACGCATCCGCCGCGCGGCGGTACAGCTCGTCCCGTCTCGCTCCCCCACTGCATTGCCGATTCGTAATCCTCCGCAGCGCTGCGGTATGCATCCGTCTGTTCGCTGCCCTGCGCGCTCTGCGCCAGCTCCCAGTACGCGTCGCCTCGCTGCTCATACGCCTGCGCGTTCTTCGGGTCGATCTCGATGGCTGCGGTAAAGGCCAGAATCGCCTCTTCATACCTTCCGTCCGACAGATAGCGCACGCCCAGATCGTACCGGGACTGCCACGTCGGCACGGACTGCTCCTCAGCGTCAACGGAATGCGCGGAACAGGCGCTCAGCAAGCCGAGCAGCGCCAGCAGGAAACACATCATCTTTGTTCTTTTCATATTTTTCTCCATTTTTTCCAAATATCTATAACGCAGACAAAAGGGGCAGCGTGGAAGCACTGCCCCTTTGTAATTCTGTCTTAGTTGAAGCTGCTCTGCATGGTCGCCTTCAGGCCCTGATCCGTGTTCTGCAGCTCGCGGGCCGCCGTATCCATCAGCGTTGCGTAGCCCTCCAGCATTTCAGAGAAGCTTGTGAAGCTGCTCTGCATACTCTCAAACTTTGCAACAAACGCAGCCTGTGCCTCGCCCTTCCAGGTCTCGTTCAGCGCAAGGATCAGCGAGCGCAGCCGCGCCATCGTGTCGTCGTGCTGACTGCGGAGATTGCGGACCTCTGTCGCCTTGGAATTCAATACCTCGGGTGTTACCTGAATCAATGCCATGATCATTTCCTCCTATTTATATTTTATAAATTTTAAACTTCAAATTCAGCTGTCTGCTTTTTCTGCGTTTTTCTCCAGCTCTTCTCTCACGCTTGCCTGATAGCTCTGCACCTCTGCGTTGATGTAGCCCAGAAAATGAACCGAATCAATATCCTCATGCTGGAACAGGAACATCGTTTCCGCATCGATATACCCTCCGGGAACGGTTCGCCAATGTAGTCATACGTGGTGTTTGTCTGCTCGTCATGAACGATTGTGCCGATAATGAGCAATTTCCGTGTGGCGCCCTGCAGAGCGACCACGCTTCCGATCGGAAGCAGATCCTTATACATAATACATATCCTCCCTTACTGGCGTTTACCGGAACGCAAATTCCAGCATCTCATCCACATATTTTTTGCTTTGCTTATAGAAAGACTTCACATTTTTCGCCGCTTCGATCACGAAATTCGCCGTCGAATCAGCGTCCATGAACTTACTCCGGAGCCATTCATCCGGCTTGTACCATTTGAACTCATTCCCGATGACGTCTTCAAACGAGGTTTTGCCCCACACAAAGGAATATCCGGTCTTGCCCGTCAGATCCGTATTTATCTTTCCGAACGACTTGAGCATTTTATCTGCGCCGTCCAGGAACGACACCAGATCCAGTCCCGTATAAGCCAGCTCACCGAATTTCTCACCGGCGTCCCGGTTTCCAAGCATTCCGCCCAGCTCCCCGCCGTTCTTCTTCAGCAGATCCTTCAGGTAATTTGTTTTCCCAACCTCGTCATACTGGTCAAGCGCGATGTTGGCTATATCTGTTCCCGCGTTTATGATATCGTTTCCTGCGCTGATAATGCCGCAGATTGCGATCGGAATGCCCACACCGGTAGAGATTGCGGCAACTGCTCCGGCAATTTTGACAACGCCCTTGCCGATTTTGAGCGCGGCCTTGCCGTATTCCACGACATCATACATGGTCCCGTGATTCTGATAGCTTTCCTTTGCCGCGCTGACGACGTTCGAAACAGAGGTTTTGACCGCGCTGCCAAAGTCCGAGACATCGTCCTTGAGCTTGGAGAACCACCCCTTCTTTTTGCTGACCACCGCCTGCTTGACGCCGTCGCACAGGGTTTCGGAGGTCCGAAGGCCAAACGTCTTTCCCAGCTCGTCCGCGCATTTCTGCCTGTCGATCCCCCGCAGCGCGACAGCCGGCAGCGTTGTGGCCGCGAGGCCCGCGCCAATGGCGTCGGCGGCTTCGCCAAGCCCTCTCGCTCTGTGGCCGAGCTTCTGGTCCGTCTGCGTGAAGCGGTCGCTTGCGGCAAGCAGCATCTGCGTCATTGCCTCCAGCTGGGTCTGCTCTGTCGTGCATCTGCGGGAAAGCGCCTCCAGCGACTGTCTGATCTGCTGCGTCGCCGCGATCTGCATATCCAGTCCGTTCAGGACGCTGGAAACATTCACGGCGACCGCGCGCATCGCACCCGACTGCTGTCTCAGCCGTGCCTGCGCCTGCTGGACGACTGCGGATTCAATTTTGATCTGCACCGGCACAACCTCCTTACCATTCGCCGCCTCCGCCGGAACCCGTCCCTCCTGACGCGGACATGGACGCCTTTGTTCGTGCTTCTGCGGCTTCAAACTCATCTGCGGCCTTGCGGATCGTGTGCGCAAGACGCGACAGCTCGTCCTGGATCTTTCGGATCTCGCGCAGCCGGCGCTCGGCTGCCTGATCGTATGTATCGGCGGCTTCTCCGGCCCATACGCCGGCAAGCTGCTGCCGGAGCGCCTGAATGCTCTGCGCGATCTGACTGCATTGCTGCTCGCTCTGTTCAAGCTGTCTTGCCTGCGCACGCGCATTTTCATAATCTATGCGGATCAGGCTCATTTCTGAAGCTCCTTTCCAAGGGTGTGTTTCAGGATGGTTCTATCTTACACTATGTAAAATAATTTGTCAATATGTTAATTCAAATACGTTGTAATATACAAAAACTGGCGCTGCAATTTGTTAAAAACAGCAAATTACTCCAATATAGCGCGGCCCTGCAGGCTTGCGCCGTCCCAGATCCCGCAGGACGCAAGCGTTCTGGACTCCGCAATGGGCGCTCCCTGGTCGTACAGGCGGATCGCAGTGCAGCTGCCGTAAACCTGCGGATACAGGGCGCGGAGCATTTCCAGAACACGCGCATTCACCTCCGCGACCGGCAGGAACGCCGGAAGCTCCACATCCAGCTGCTCGTCTCCGATGGTCAGGGTCACGATCACATTCTGACAGGCCTTCATTGCGGCGCGCCTCCCGTACCAGCGCACGCAGCGTGCGCCGGATCTGCTCCGGCGTGCTCCTGCGGACGATCCAGTCCTCCGTCTCCTCCTCGCCGGGCTCCAGCCGGAGCAGCATATCGGAATCGTACACAAGACAAAGGCTTTCCAGCGTTCGCGTCTGCAAATGGACCGTGTTCACGCAGCAATAGCCGCACCGCCGTTCCAGACCGGCAAGCAGAAGCGCCGCCGCGTCCTCCGGCATTCCGGCTGCCAGCAGCTCTGCCCGGCCTGCGTCTGTGTCCTTCAGACAGTGCTGCAGCAGCTCGTTTGTAAGGCTCCAGTGCGTCTGCGCCTCAGGTGCTTCCTGCGCTTTGCAGCACTCCATCAGCCTTGCAAGCGCCAGCTCTTCTATTTCCCCGTCCGCAGCTCCGGTCAGGCTTGCCAGCTCGCCATCCTTTGTCAGCTGCGCCCAGCAGCTCCCCTGCCGGTACAATACGACGGACGGCTCCGCCTGTCCGCAGTTGACCGCATCGACAGTCAGATACAAGTCGCATTCCGCACAGATTTCAATGAGCCGCCGCAGATCGCCGCGCACGATCGCCGCGCCTTCAAATTGCCGCGTGATCGCGCCGCTCTGCTCCAGCTCCTCCAGGCAGACTTCATACGCCGCCCGGATCTGCTCGTGATCCATCATCATAAACGGGTCGCGCACGCCAAAAAGATGCTCCGCGCCCAATTCGGACGCCAGCACGACCAGCGCTCTGATCGAGAGCCTGCTCCGCTCCATTTTCTCTGCCTCCTCTATCTCCTCTATTTTTGTACTGCCTTCAGCTTGACCGCATGGCCATCCTGAACCAGATAGCCCATGCCAGCGCCTGCATCCTGTGACGCGGCGCTGTACGCCAGATCGGTCCGGGCAAACATATGCGCCTGCGCGCTTCCGCCAAGCAGAAGGGTCGTTTTTCCGGTCATTTCCATGGTGAAGCGCTCGCCCGAAGCGGACAGCTTTGTAATGTCCGCCGCGTTTCCGCTTACGATCACCGCGACGCGCAGCCCTTTGCCAAGGACCAGAATGCTGGCCAGCCGCCGCAGCGTCTGGTCGTTGATCGAATCGATGCAGCGCTTCAGATCGTCAATGCAGATCAGGATCCACGGCCAGTCCGTGCTCCCGGCGCTCGCGTCCTTTCTTTTCTGCATCTCCGGCATCAGCGCGGCGATCTCGCTGTCAAACGCCGCCGCAGCCTGCGCCTGCGCGCCGTGAAATACAATGTGCTTCGCAGGCGCAAGCTTTTCTGCGGCCTGCGCAAAAATGGCCTGAACGGTACTGCTTCCGTCCTGCGCGCAGGAGATCAGCAGAAACTGCTCCTGCGCAAGCGCGGCGAAGCACGGCTGCACGGACTGCTCCGTAAGACCGCAGAGGATCTGCTCCGACGGATATTCCCGCCAGTCCACGACCTCCGGCAGCACCGGGATCGGCGGCGGGCAGGCGCCTGTCCCTGCCCCGCGCATCAGCCCGGCAAGCCGCCGGATCTCATTGACGCGGTCGATCTCCCGTTTTCCCGCTGCGGGAAGCGCCGTCTGGAATTCCAGCGGCGGAGTGCTTCTGACCAGACCGCGTCCGGCCAGATTTTCCGGCTCCAGACCGTTCGTTTTGCCGACGATCTGCGCGTAATCGCCGCGGTCCGTCATCCGCAGGCAGACAGCCGCCTTGATGTGCTGGCTGATCCGGTACGGCAGCGCGTTCACCGCGCCAGCGCTGACCAGCAGATACATCCCGCAGGCCGCGCCGTCCCGCACGAGCGTCTGCAAAAAGCCGTCGATATCCGGGTACAGCTCCAGCGCAGGCGCAACGTGATCCAGCAGAAGCACGATCCATGGCAGCTGCTCGCCGGTGGCTTCCCGGTAAGCGTCTATGCTGACGAGGCCCTGTCCGGCAAGCAGCTTCTTCCGGCGGTCCAGCGTGTCGATGAGCATGGTCGTCAGCTTGCTCTGCTTCTGCGCGTCGTCTCCGTCCACGATGCCGCGACGTGCGGCAGCTCCCCGGAACAGCCGGAGGCTCCCGCCGCCGAAGTCCATCAGATAGAGGTGCACCTGCTCCGGAGAATAGCAGAGGGAAAGGGATATGACCGCCGATTGCAGCAGCGTCGTTTTCCCGGTCGCAGGCGCACCGTAGACTGCATAGCTTCCGGATTCCGAGAAGTTCAACGACATCGGGCGCTGCGACTGCGCCGCAGGATCGTCCAGAAGGCCGATGACGGCCCGCAGGCCCTGCTGCTGCGTTTCCCAATGCGCGCCGTCGAACGCCGCGCAGACGACGTCGCGCAGACGCAGCTGCTCGGGCAGCTTTGCCGTCCAGAGCTGCCGCGCCTTTTCCACGCCGCGCTCCCGGCAATAGCGGTCCAGATAGTCCACGGACCGCATTGATCTCCTTTCGTTCGGAGCGGTATCCCGTTGTTTTTTCCGGTTCGTAGCAATGGCGGTTCCCGTACAGGTCCACCACAGCCGTCTGTCCGCCCGTCTGCCCCGCAGTCTCGCGGAACGGCTGATAGGGTGCGCCGCTCCAATAGGACTGGATCTGCTCATAGACCTCGTCCTCGCCCACCTGCACGTAGGCGCGGCCCGGCGTTGTGATCTGCGCCGCGTCGGTATGGTGCAGCATCTCCCGGCTGTCTGCGGCATTTGCCACCTTCAAACACCAGCGGAAGCGCGTATTCGCGTTCATTTTATCGTCTACAACACCGGCGGGCTTCTGCGTCAGAAGGATCATATGGACACCCAGCGTCCGGCCAACCGCGAACACGCGATTGACCGCCTGCATGAATTCCGGGAACCGGTTCTTGAATTCCGCGAACTCGTCGATCACGATAAACAGATATCCCAGCTGCTCATCCGCCTTGCCCTCGCGCAGCAGCCGTCTGTAATCGGAGATATTGCTGACCTTCCAGCGGTCGAGCAGCTCCTTGCGCCGCGTCAGCTCGTATTCGAGCGCGATGAGGTTCCGGCCGATGCTCGTATCCAGATCGGATATGCGTCCGGCAAGATGCGGCAGATTCTGGAACGGGAGCAGCAGGCCGGTGCCCTTAAAGTCGATCAGCACGAAGCTGACCACATCCGGTGGGAAGCGGACTGCCATCGACAGGATCCAGGACTGCACCATTTCGGACTTGCCGGAGCCGGTCGTGCCCGCGACAAGGCCGTGCGGCCCGTGCCGCTTTTCATGAATATCAAACAGGAACGGCGTGCCGTCGCCGCGAACGCCGATCGGGACCGCCATGCTGCGCTCCGGCTCTGCGTTCGCCCAGTTTTTATCCAGTGCCAGCTCCGAGGGCCGCGAAACGTGATAGCCCTGCAGGAACGACACCGAGCGCGGCAGGCGCCGGAGCGCCCTTCGCCTCCATGCGGAGCGGCGCCATGCTGCGTGCGAACTGCTCGTACCGGGCCTGCGGCACCTGCTCCGGCTGGAACGGCTGCTTCCGGGACGCGTGCCTGCGCTCAAACAGCACGCCCACTGCTTCCCTGCAGTCCAGAATATCGTGGCATTCCTCCGGGAGCAGATCGATCCGGTCAAACAGGTACAGCACGCTGATGCCAAGCTCCCGGCGGTTTGCCGTCAGAAATTTCATAAACGCGTGCTGCGTGACCGTCTCCGGCGCTGCGCACACGAACAGGTACCACGGCTTGCACGCGGCGCTGCGCCGAGCCCGGCGCTCTGCCCGGCAGCGGCCCGCGCCGAGAAGACCGCTCGAGCCGTTCAAGCAGTGCGCGGATCGTTTCGGGCGTGTTTGCGATCAGGCGCGCCGTATGCCCCTCGTCCCAGCAATGCGGCAGCCAGCGGCAGAATTCCCACTGCGCAGTCTCCTCCTGCTCGCAGAGCACGACGATCCGCAGATCGCAGTAGCTGTGATGGGCCGCGGCCTGCACGATCAGATTTTTCCCAAGCGCGACGCAGCGCGCGCGCTTTCCCACAACGCCGCAGGCAGATGCTCACCCAGCGGAACGCAGATCGGGCAGTCCGGAACCATGGCGAACCGCTCCGCGATCTGCGTCGGCTGCTCCGCGAGGACGTCGCTTTCCAGCCGCAGCATCTGCTTCGGTGCCTGAACCGAGAAGCTTGCCGGGAGCGTTCCGCTGCCAACGCGCAGGGAAAGAAAATCCTCGTCGCGGGAGAGCCGCCCCCACAGCTCCCGGTCGACCGCCGCCGCTCTTCGGATGCACACATCCGTCGACGGGGACATATGTGCAAGAACGGTCTGCTGTTCGCTGCGAAGCGCCTCCAGCTCACGGACCTGCTCCTGCAGATACGTGCTGTATGTATCCAGCCGCAGCTGCTGCTGGGAACGGTACTTTTTCTTTTCACCCCGGTAGCGGAGGATCGATACCACCACGCCGATGATGGTCGTGGGGACGCTGAAATACAGCATGGTCATCACATTGGTGGCCAGAAGGCACACCGCGACCATCACGATCACGCTGAGCAGCGGCGCAAGCAGGATATTCAGCCAGCTGACATTCGGCTTTCCGCCGATCGTCGGCGGCGCCTGTAGCTCCAGCGTTTTGCAGGGCGTTTCCTCCAGCAGGCGCGGCGACGGCTTAAAGCAGAACGGATACGGATCATCCGGCGACACCGCCGTCCGCTTTTCGGGCGCAGCGGCCGGCTTCACGCGCACAGCCTTGCTGCTCCACACGAAGAGCCGGTCCCCGCTGACGCGGAGCTGGCAGAAGCCAATCGAGAGCACATCCCCGTCGGCAAGCACGCCGCTTCCGGCAAGGCGCATATTCAAATAGGTGCCGTTCCGGCTTTTGAGATCCTGAAAGCGCCACCGGCCATCCTGATAGAACAGCGCAGTATGCTTTCCGGAGATCTGCTGATCCGCGATCTGGATATCGCAGTCCGCGTTCCGGCCGATCGTGAGCCGTTCTGTCCCGGTCAGCGGCACCGGAACGGCGGCCTTTGTGCGGCACGGGTACGCCGTAAGCGCGAGATGCGCGTCCGGATCCAGAACGAGCGATTTTTCATACGGGAGCTTCTCCTGCCGGAACCCGGCGCCGGACACGGACCAGCTATCCGCGTCCGTTTTGACCGTGATCGTCTTTTTCCAAGACAGGCAGCGGCAAGCTGGATGGTGCAGCCCGCAGCTTTTCCGATCGTGCACGTTTCGCCTGATTGGAGCTTCGCCTCAAGCAGCCGCTCCCGGTCATAGATGCGTATGATGATCTCCATATCTGCGTCTCCCATCAACCGTTATTGCCTGAATTGATTCAGGTCAGTAAAGGAAAAAATACGCGCCAGCTCGTCCGTATAGATCCCCATCACAGGCAGAAGCTTTGCGGTCTGCGCGTTTTGCAGGAACAGGAACAGCAGAGACAGGAAATTCGTCCAGCTCAGCTCCCGCGACTGATTTTCAATCGAGGAGATCGTCTGCCGCGTAACGCCGATGCAGTCCGCCAGCTGCGTCTGCGACAGGCCGAGCCGTGCGCGCAGCGCCGGAAGATTTTCCGCCATCGCCTGTGTATACTTTTTTCGATCCAGACTCAGAATTCCCAGTGGCTCCATGTAATTGCCTCATTTCCAAAATATCTCTAAATTTATCATACCAAATGGCAGTCAGATTGTCAATTTTCACATCATAAAATCCCATGTCAGTGCCTCCCGGAGAAGCAGCCGTTCAACAGGACGAGGCTGCCGCAGATTTTTTATCTGCGGCAGCCTCGTTGTTTTACGCAATATCGTACTGACTTTTATAGATTTCGTAATAGAAGCCCTTTTTCTCCAGCAGATCGCGGTGCCTGCCCTGCTCCACAATACGGCCGTCGCGCAGGACCAGAATGAGGTCGGCATCGACGATCGTGGACAGGCGGTGGGCGATGATGAAGCAGGTCCTGCCGCGCATGAGGCGGTCCATGGCTTTCTGGATGAGCAGTTCCGTACGCGTATCGACATTAGATGTCGCTTCATCGAGAATCAGCAGTTCGCGCTGCGCGAGAAGCGCCCGCGCGATGGTCAGCAGCTGCTTCTGGCCAGAGGAGATCGATGAGGTATCGCTGCCGACCACGGTATCGTAGCCCTTGGGGAGCGTGCGGATAAAATGGTCGCAGTACGCCTCATCGCAGGCACGGATAATTTCCTCGCGCGTCGCGTCCGGCTTGCCGAAGGCCACGTTTTCAGCGATCGTGCCGCCGAAGAGCCACGTGTCCTGCAGGACCATGCCGAAGCGGTCGCGCGTGGAGGCGCGGGAATAGTCCGCGATGTCGCGCCCGCTCAGCAGAATACTGCCGGAATCGACGTCATAGAAGCGCATGAGCAGATTTACAATTGTTGTCTTGCCCGCGCCGGTCGGGCCGACGATGGCGACGTGCTGGCCCTTTTCCACGTGCAGGTTCAGATCCTGAATGAGCTCGGTGTCCGGCTCGTAGGAGAAGTCCACGTGGCGGAACTCTACGCTGCCGTCTCCGCCTGCGGGAAGCTCCTGTTCGATCGGTGCTTCCTCCGGCAGCTCCAGCAGGTCGACGACGCGCTTTGCAGCTGCCTTGGCCTGCTGCAGCGTGCTCAGGCCGTTGGAGATCTGCTCAAGCGGCTCGGAAAACTGCCGCGCGAACAGCACCAGCGTCACGATCACGCCCACCGGAACGCCCTGCCGCACGATGAGCCAGCCGCCCAGCAGGTTGATGGCGATATACGCCAGCGAATTGGACGCGGCAATAACCGGCTGGACGATGGCGGAGAGATAGGTTGCTTTCGCCTCGGAGACGCGGCGCGCATCGTTGATCTGCGCGTGGCGCTCAGCGCAGTGCTCCTCGAGGTTATAGGCCTTTGTCGTCGCGTAGTTCGTGTAGGCTTCCTCCACAACGGAATACAGCTCGCCGGACTGCTTGAACATCTGATGGAAGTATGTTTCCGAGCGGCCCGCGATCTTGGCCGACAGCCAGATGGAGACCGGCATAAACGCGATCACGGCCAGCGAAAGCTGCCAGTTCTGCAAAAACATCACGACCGCGATGGCCAGGATCTGCAAAAAGCCGCCTGTAATGGTGTCGAGGACGGTATGCAGGGAGCCGCCGATCCGGGACACGTCCTCCGTCATGCGCGAGAGAATATCGCCGACGGGCGTGTGATCGACAAAGCTGACGGGCAGGCGCTGGATTTTGTCGGAGATCTGGATGCGCAGATTGCAGGTAAAATACCGGCTGACGGCGCGGTTGAGCAGCTGCATTTTGCCGTAGCTGATGGCGGCGCGCAGGAGATACACACCGGCCAGCGCCAGAAGCCCCGGCGCGAGCTGCGCCAGCACGGACGCGCCCGTCTCCGGCGCGTCAAAATAATCGATCAGGATCTGCACCAGCGCGCCCATCTGCGTTGGGATGATCAGCGCACACACAACAAGCGCCAGACTCATGACGACGCCGAGCGCAAGCTGCCAGCGGATGGCCTTCGCGCCCTTCAGCAGCTGGATGAGCGCGTCGGCGGAAACGTGGGTTCTCTGTTCCTGCTTCACTTCGCGTCACCTCCGGTCTGTGAGGCATAGATCTCCTGATAGATCTTGCAGCGGGACAAAAGCTCCGCATGAACGCCGTGGTCGACCAGCCGCCCGCGATCCATGACGAAGATATGATCCGCGTTCATGGCCGAGGTGATGCGCTGGGTGATGACGATCTGGGTCTTGCCCTGAATTATCTCGTTGAGGCTCCGCCGCAGATTCGCCTCCGTCAAAAAGTCGAGCGCGGAGAAGCTGTCGTCAAAGACATAGATCGGCGCGTCCTTTAAAATGGCGCGCGCGATGCACAGGCGCTGCTTCTGGCCGCCGGAGAGGTTCTTGCCGGACTGCTGGAGCGGATGCTCCAGATGCTCGGGCAGGGGAGTTGAGGAAGGGCGTGAGCTGCGCGATATCGGCGGCTTCGAGAATGTCCGTTTCCTCCGCACCGGGACGGCCCATCTCGATGTTGTGCCGGATGGTGCCGGAATACACGGCGGTCTTTTGCAGGACACAGCTGATGTTCTTCCGGATCACGCCCCGGTCGATCTGCGAAGCGCTGACGCCGTCGAAGAGGATCTGTCCTTCGGTCGGCAGACGGAAGGACAGCAGCAGCTGCACGAGCGTACTTTTGCCGCTGCCCGTGCCGCCGATGACGGCGATCTTCTGCCCTGGCAGAATGTGCATACTGACATTCTGCACGGCGGCCTCCGACGCGCCCTCATAGCGGAAGGTCACATGGTCGAGGGCGATTTCGCCCCTGAACGTGTGCTCCGCGCCTTTGGCTGTCTCCTGCATCCCTGCAGCGTGGAAAATTTCGCCGATGCGGTCCGCCGCGACCTTGGCGTGCGGCAGCATGACCATCGCAAAGCCGCCCATCAGAACGCCGTTGGCGACAAGCGCCAGATACTGGATGATGGCAAAGATATCGCCGCCGGAGATGGCGTGGCTGCCTGTCTCCATACGCCAGCCGCCGAGCCATATGATCGCCACGCCTGCGAGATTCACGAGCAGCACGGCCGCCGGACTCAGAAGTCCCATCTGCACGTTGGCATTGATGATGTTCTCGGCCATGACGTGCGTGGCGTCGGCGATCTTCTGCTGCAGGCTTGCTTCCTTATTAAATGCGCGGATGACGCGGATGCCGTGCAGGCGCTCGCGCATGACGTCGTTCTGAATGTCGATGTACTTGTCGGACGTTTCGTGCAGGGGGCCGATCCGTTTGCTGATGGGCCGGACGATCAGAAAGATCGCCGGGACGAACAGCAGCAGGATCAGGCTCATCATCACGTCCTTGCGCAGCGCCAGAATGACGCCGCCGAAAAACAGCACCGGGATCGTAATGAGACTGCCGGAGATCATCGACGCGACCCAGGAGACCGTTCCGATATCGTAGGTCGACCGGGACAGGAGCGCGGCAGCGCCGATGGCGTTGAATTCCTCGACGTCATATTGTTGACGAGGGAAAACACGTCCGTTCGCAGGTCGGCGTTGAAGCCCGCGACCACATCGCAGCTGATCTTCCGCCCGGCCAGAAGCGCGGCAAGGCCAGCCGCCGCAACGGCCAGCATCCACGCGCAGCAGCGCACGATATACGCAAAGTCCGACTGCCGGACGCCGTTATTCAAAATGTCGTTCATGATCGTCGGCAGCAGCAGATCGCACACCGTCGCCGCCGCGACCAGCAGCATCCCCAGCGCAATGCGCCTGCGGTACGGCTTCAGATAAGGCAGGATATCCTTCATAAATGGCTCTCATTCCTCTCTGTAGTTCATTTCCCGGAAGACAGTCCAGATTTTCATTATAGCATGGCAAACAAGCGTTCGCAAGTGTCTTTTTTATTTTAAAGAGCCGAAGCGTTCCTGCTTTCCATGATCTTCAATCTCCGCATTCTTTCGTTATTGTCGTATCTATATTCATTATTGTCGAAATATCAGCTTGCATTGCAGTCCGGACGATGGTATGATGGCAGTGCTGAAACGGACAGCGGACTGTGCGGACGCTTGCAGACCTTGTTCGTTCCAATTCCTCGTCATCCTTTCTGACATCTCCCTTCTGCATCCGCGCCGCACAGCCACAGGACCCCGCCGGGCACTGCCGCCCGGCGGGCTCCTGTGCGTTCGACCATGCGGAAAAGCACTGCTTTTTGTTTGAAATAGCGAAACACTCTATTGCAATCGCGTCCGGCTGCTGGTATAATGCAAGCAGAAAGGAAGCCTTTCGGCTTTGTTTTCCCGAACGCTGTTTTCTTTGGAGAATAACCATGCGATATAAGAAATTATTTGTCCTTCTGCTGGCGCTGGCGCTTGTATGCGGAAGCCTGTCCGGCTGCGCGTCTGAGCGGCAGACAGCCCCGGCAGAGCCGACCGTTCCGTTCACCGACTCGCTTGGCCGAACCGTCGACATCCCTGAAACGCTCACGCGCGTGGCCCCCAGCGGTACGGTCGCGTCGATGTTTCTGGCGACCATCGCGCCCGAATATATGACGACCATCAACGCAACGCCGTCGTCCAGCCAGTACAAATATCTCGACCCGCGCCTGATCGATCTGCCGACGACCGGCCAGATGTACGGCAGCAAGTCGACGCTGAATCTGGAATCCATTCTGACCTCCGGCGCGCAGGTCGTGATTGATCTGGGCGACAAAAAGGACAACATGGCCGCCGATCTGGACGCGCTGCAAAGGCAGATCGGGATGCCCGTGATCTTCATCGAGGCAGATCTTCCGCATATGGCCGAGGCATACCGGACGCTCGGAAAAATCCTGAGCGGCAAGGAGGCGCGCGGCGAAGAACTGGCGGCGTTCGTCGACGAGACTGTCTCGCTGGCGGAGGAAAACGCCGCGAAAATTCAGGATTCCGAGCGCATTTCCGTCCTGTACACCTCCGGCTCGTCCGGCCTCAATACAAACGCGAAAGGCTCCATTCAGGCGCAGGTACTCGACCTCATGGGCATTGAAAATGCCGCCGTGGTCGAAGACGTCAGCAATAAGGGCGGCGGCAATCCCATCAATCTCGAGCAGCTCTACCGCTTTGACCCGGACGTGATTTTATTTACAGCAGGCAGCATTTATCAGGCTGCGGCAGACGACGAGGCGTGGCAGCCGCTGCGCGCGATCGAAGCCGGACGGTATTACGAGATTCCATCCATGCCCTACAACTGGCTTTCCAATCCCCCGAGTCTTAATATGCTGCTGGGCGTATGGTGGCTGGGAAATCTTCTGTATCCGCAGTATTATGCCTATGATATGGTAGAAAAGGCACAGGAAATGTTCAGGCTGCTCTGGTCTTACGATCTGAGCGCGGACGAGGCGCGGGCCATGCTCGCCAATTCCACGCTGAAGGGAGCGTCATGAAACGGCTTCTGACACGGGGCGCGCTGCTGCTCCTGCTGTGCGCGCTGCCGGCCGCTTCCGGCTTCGCGGATGTCAAGGCCGAGGCGGTCTGCCAGCAGGACGTTCTGTTCTGCACGGATGAGGGACTGATGACCGGAACCGGCAGAAATACCTTCTCTCCGGACAGGCCCATGACCCGCGCCATGGTCGTCGCGACGCTCTACCGTCTTGCGGGCAGCCCCGAAGTGACTGAGAAGGCCGCGTTCACCGACGTTGCCTCCGGCAGCTATTATGAAGCAGCCATCCTGAACCGCTTCACCGCTTCGCAGAGCGAAAAGGCATAAGCATACATCTTTCCTGTCTCCCGGCCGTTTGGCCGGGAGACAATTTCTGCGGTTTTCCTTGAAAAGCGGTAAAAAAACGAATATAGTTGATAGGGATAGGACGCACACAAGGCCTCCCTTTGGATGCCGCCATACCATTTTCCGGCGATTTGAACCTGAGGTATTATGATATGAAAATTCTGATCATTGAAGACGAGATCCTGCTTGCGGACTCTCTCCGGGCCATGCTGGAGGGGAAGGGATTTTCCGTCGAGGCGGTGCATGACGGCGAGACGGGGGCGGAATATGCCGAGACGGGCATATATGACCTGCTGATCCTCGACGTGATGATGCCGGGCATGGACGGCTATCAGGTCGCGCGGCAGGTGCGCGCGAAGCGCTGTGGGACGCCGATTCTGATGCTGACGGCAAAATCGTCGCTTGAAGACCGCATCGAGGGGCTGAACGCGGGCGCGGATTATTATCTCACGAAGCCTTTGACGCGCGGGAGCTGCTGGCCTGCGTCGGTGCGCTGCTCCGGCGGCAGGGCGCGGAGGTCAACGCGCTCTCGTTCGGCAACACGACGCTCGACCTGGCGTCCGGAACGCTGATCTGCGGGCAGCGGCAGCTGCGGCTGTCCGCGCGGGAATTCGACGTGATGCGGTATCTTTTGCAGACAAAGGGGCAGAATGTGTCCAAGGAGGCCATTTTGTCGAAGGTCTGGGGCTTTGACTCCAACGCGGTAGAAAACCATGTGGAGGTCTACGTCGGCTTCCTGCGCAAAAAGCTTGCGGCCATCGGCTCGAACGTGCGCATTGAGGCCGTGCGGCGGCTGGGCTATCATCTGGAGGTGGGCGAGGTATGCTGAAAAAGCTGCGTCTGAAGATCATTCTCGCGATCGTGCTGGTCGCCGCCGTGATGCTCGGCGCGATTCTCGGGCTTTTCTATACGCTGACGAAGCAGAATCTGCGCACCCAGTCGATCAGCATGATGCAGGCGATCGCGGCCGATCCCTTCGCGCCTGTCCAGCCGGAGCGCGAACCGCAGCAGGTGCGCCTGCCGTATTTCGTGCTGCAGACCGACGCGTTCGGCAATCTGGTCGCCATCGGCTCAAGCGATTACGATCTGACCGACCGGACGTTTCTGCGGATGGTTGCCGCCGCGGCGCAGGCTTCGCAGGACGCCATCGGCGAGATCCCGGAATACAGCCTGCGCTACTGCCGCGTGACCGGCAGCGTGATCTTCGCGGATATTTCCAGCGAGCAGCAGACGCTGCGCACGCTTTTGAAGACCGGCGCGCTGCTCGTCGCGCTCGGCCTGCTTGCCTTTTTCGGCCTTGCGGTGCTGCTGGCGCGCAGTGCGGTCCGGCCAGTGGAGGAAGCGTGGCGGCAGCAGAAGCAGTTTGTCGCCGACGCGTCGCACGAGCT
>ENA-OQCO01000532-OQCO01000532.1-human-gut-metagenome-genome-assembly--contig:-NODE-532-length-20473-cov-3.557653_pt1 | contig 20473 bp, 22 predicted proteins | sample MGYA00242500_ERZ504582 | MGnify/ENA primary metagenome ERZ504582 (study PRJEB26092, sample SAMD00036346) | human gut metagenome | host: Homo sapiens | study: EMG produced TPA metagenomics assembly of...
GTGTTTTTCAGCTCAAAGTAACGGGTTCTCCTCACCGATAAACAGAGCACTGCGCGCCGGGGCGTCGGCAAATTGCTTAGCCAGGGTCAAAAAAGCGTGGCCCGTGGGTTGGTGAAGAAAGGTCAGAGCTATATACCTCGTTGCCCAGTTCCTCGTGAGAGAGCAAATTGGTCTCGCCGGCAAAGAGCAGGCTGTCCTGCCGCGTTTCCGCGCACAGGGCGCACAGACTGCTGAGCACCGGCAGCATATCAAAAATGCGGCTGCCCAGGGTTACGGCTGTGCTTTGCACCGTGGCGATGCTTACATCGCTGAGCCGGGTGCCGATGAATGTGCTGTGCATCACATCGTAAAAGGCGGCCATAAATCCGTCGTCCGCCGGGCAACTGAGCCGGCAAATCGAAGATTTGATACGCCCACCGGCGGTAAGCATGACCAACATGGCGCGGCCGCCTCCGGCAGGGATCAACTGCACGCCCTGAATCACATCGCCGGCGTCTGCCAGTGCGCAGCTAAAGGCGGCGCAGTGGGTGGCGTCTGCCAGCAGATCCGCCGCGTCAGCCAACAGGCGCTGGGCATCCCCTGCGTTGACGGACAGGCGTTCGTCGATCTTGGCTGTCTCATAAGGGGACAGCGCCTTAGGCTCCATGAGGTGATCCACATAAAAGCGGTAGGCATTCTTGCCCGGCACACGGCCGCCGCTGGTGTGGCGCTGCTCCAGGTAGCCCAGGTTGCTCAGGTGCGCCATTTCGTTGCGAATGGTGGCGCTGGACACAGCGTAAGGCAAAAGGTTGCACAGGGTTTTGGAGCCGATCGCTCGCCTGTCTTGATGTAATACTCAATAATCAGGCGGAGTATGGCGGCTCTGCGTTCACCAAGCATTCCTTTCACCGTCCTTTACTGTGTTAGCACTCTATGTGCCTGAGTGCTAACTGTCTTTATATTATATCCATTTTGCCGTTTTGTCAACACCTTTTTTGCAAAATCTCAAAAAATTCACGGCTTTTTCATTTTTTGTTTATGGGTAAGATCCGCCTGCCGTCTTTTTATTCTGATTGGTATAAAAAAAGAGCACCCATAGGGTGCTCCTTGTGCGGATTCTCTTTAAGTGTTATGCAGCAACGGACTTTTCCGCAGTTTGCATGGCCGCTTTTTGCGCAGCGGCGCGTTTTTCCGTATCTGCCTTCTTGGTGGAGTGGCTGGCGGCGGAAGCTTGCAGCAGTTTATCGTTTTGCACGATCTCCTGCGTGGCAGCCTTGCTGTCGTCGATCTCCAGTATACGGAATACCTGTTCCTGCTCTTCCGGTGCGGTTACAGCGGTTTTGGCGGCGGTGTACTGCTTGGGCTTGCTCTTTTTCTTGGCACTGCCCTGATAGGTGTAGATGAAGCCGTAAAAAGTCTGGCCGTAATGGTAGGTGTAGTCGGTGACGGTCTTTGTGTCAAAATAGGTGCCGCCGTAGTGGGACTCGGAAATGGTAATGCTGCCGTTCTTGTGGATCTGCTCCACCACGGCCACATGGTTGCTCCAAACCACTACTGCGCCCACCTTGGGCTTGCTGCCGTACTTGTAATAGCCGCCCTGCTTGTTAATGCTCCACCACTCGCCGGCGTTGCCGTGGGTGATCTTGGGGGCCTTGCCGTTCATCTCGTACACCCGGCCGTAGGCGTAGGCCACGCAGTTGGGCATACCGTAGCCGGTCTGGCTGTAACGGTTCAGCTTGCTGTTATAATAGGCGTTGTCTGAGGTGGGGGCAGTCAGCCGGGGCTTGTAATGGCTCCTTGCGGACTCTGCCGACACGGTAGACGGGAATACTATGCAAAAAATAAGCAGAGAAATAAGGGCTATGATTGCCTTTTTCATCAAAAACCTCCCTTTGTTGGCTTATGCCGCAACAACGGTGAGGATTGTAACACATTTGTAACTTTTTAATCTATGGTAAATCTATACAACGAATTTGTAACCATTCTGTAATAATTAAGCAACTTCCACAAACTTGCCCCTTTTCCCTTGACAAAACCGCCTTAGTATCGCAACACTTGTCTAATACTGCTCTTAAGTTGCATAAAATGGGACAAAAAACCGGCGCCCTCCGTTCTGCCGCCGGGGAGCGGCAGGGGAGAGCGCCTGTGCGTTCGTTTTGCTTTATTATAATATATAACTTATAACATTATAATAGGCATGGCCGTTAAATGCGGGCTACGCCGTCCTTCCGTGCAGCTTCTGCCACAGCGGCGGCCACGGTGTCCTTGATCCGGGGATCAAAGGCGTGGGGCAGAATATACTCCGGTTTTAACTCTGCATCGCTGACCAGGGAGGCGATGGCATACGCGGCGGCAATCTTCATATTCTCCGTAATGGCAGCGGCGCGCACATCCAGCGCCCCGCGGAAGATACCGGGGAATGCGACCACGTTGTTGATCTGGTTGGGGAAGTCGGAGCGCCCGGTGCCTACAATTTTGGCACCGGCAGCGGCAGCCTCATCCGGCAGAATCTCCGGCGTGGGGTTGGCCATGGCCAGCACAATGGGATCCGGGTTCATGGTGCGGATCATCTCCTGGGTCAGCACACCGGGTGCAGACACGCCGATGAAGATGTCCGTGCCCTTTACCGCTTCTGCCAGGGTGCCCTGTACCTTGCCTTTATTGGACACGGCGGCGATCTCTGCCTTGCTGGCGTTTAACTTATCGCGGCCTTCGTAGATGGCGCCGGTGCGGTCACACAGGATCACATCGCCCAGTCCCAGGGTCAGCAGCAGCTTGGCAATGGCAATGCCTGCAGCGCCGCTGCCGTTGATCACGGCCTTGCACTGATCCAGGGGCTTGCCGGTGATTTTTGTGGCATTGATCAATGCGGCAGAGACCACAACGGCGGTGCCGTGCTGATCGTCGTGGAAAATCGGAATATCGCAGCGTTCTTTCAGCTTCTGCTCGATCTCAAAGCAGCGGGGCGCGGCAATATCCTCCAGGTTGATCCCGCCAAAGGAACCGCTGATATTATACACCGTCTCTACAAATTCATCCACGTCCTTGGTGCGCACACACAGGGGAAAGGCGTCTACGCCGCCGAATTCCTTAAACAGCACGCATTTGCCCTCCATAACGGGCATACCGGCCTCCGGGCCAATGTCGCCCAGACCCAGTACCGCAGAGCCGTCGGTGATTACCGCCACCATATTCCAGCGGCGGGTCAGCTCCCAGCTTTTGTTGTAATCTGCCTGAATTGCCAGACAGGGCTCGGCCACACCGGGGGTGTAGGCCAGGGACAGGGCGTCCTTGTTGTCCACCTTGGCCCGTGCCACTACTTCAACTTTGCCTTTCCACTCACCGTGGAGTCTTAATGATTCTTTTCTGTAATCCATAGTTACCTCGCTTATTCCCAGGGGAACTTGTACTGGGTCAGACCCAGTTCGTCCCGAACTTCCAAAATTTCTTTCTGCACAGAGTCGTTGATGGGCACGCCGCTGTCCTTGCGCTGCTGCCAGATCTCCCACTCTTTTTCGCCGGCGGTGAAAATGCGGTCGGCGCCAGGCGCTTTTTGAGAGGCACGCACACTGCGGAGGATTTCGCCGGCTTTTTGCGGGTCAGCTCCTGACCCAGGAAGTGGTCGGTGTCAATGGCAATGAAGAAGTGGCCCAGGTGATAGGGGCGAATGTTGCCGTTCTCGTCCTTGCCGTCCAGATCTTTGCCGTAGGCACCGTCTTGCAGCACGGCGGAGAGCAGCTCGATCACCATGGCGTAGCCGTAGCCTTTGTAGCCGCCCAGGGCTTCGCCAATGCCGCCCAGGGTGGTCAGCGCTGCGTCGCCGCTGCGAATCTTCTTCAGCGCCTCGCCGCTGTCGCCGGAGATGGGCTGGCCGTCCCGACCGATTATCGTGCCCGGATGCACATCCTCGCCAATGCGGGCGTAATATTCGATCTTGCCGTTTTGGGTGATGGAGGTGGCGCAGTCGATGAGAAAGTCAAAGTCCTCGTCGGTTGGAATGCCTACGGTCAGCGGATTGGTGCCGAACATACCCTCCACACCAAAGGTGGGCGCCACGGAGGGGCGGGCGTTGGTGCCGGTGATGCCGATGCAGCCGGCCTTGGTGGCCATGGTGGCGTAGTAACCGGCAATACCGTAGTGGCAGCTGTTGCGCACGGCCACCATGCCCATGCCGTATTCCTTGGCCTTATCAATGGCCATCTGCATGGCCCGATGGCCGATCACCTGACCCATGCCGTTGTGGCCGTCTACCACGGCGGTGGTGGGGGTTTCCTTTAAGATCTCAAACTGGGTCACCGGATTTTGAATCCCGGCTTTGATCCGATCCAGGTAAATGGGCTTAAACCGGTTGCAGCCGTGGCTTTCAATCCCGCGGCGGTCGGACTCCAGCAAAACATCCGTGCAGATCTTGGCGTCCTCTGCGGGAATGCCGTAGCCGATGAAAGCGTCTGTCACAAAATTGGTGATCAGATCCCAGGGTACAATGACTTTTGACATAATGGGTTCTCCTTGTTGTGAAATAGAATTTGGGTGCGGTTTTGCCGCAAAATAAAAAGAGGAACAAAGCACCCGTTGCCGCGCGCTTTGTCCCCCCTGATTAACTTATGTATAAATCGGTATGTTTAGCGTTCCCAGTTTCTGGAGCGCTCTACCGCCCGCTTCCAGTCGGTGTACTTCCGGTTGCGTAGCCCCTCTTCCATGGAGGGTACAAAAATCTTGTCTACTTGGCGGTTGGCCTCGATCTCCGCCGTGTCTTTCCACACACCGGTAGCCAGCCCGGCACAGTAGGCAGCGCCCAGGGCTGTGGTCTCCACATTCTTGGGTCGATTCACATTTACGCCGGTCATATCCGCCTGCATCTGCATCATAATATCGCTGACGGAAGCGCCGCCGTCCACCCGAAGGTCCTTGAGGATAATGTCGGAATCCTTCATCATGGCTTCCAGCAGGTCGGTCATTTGGTAGGTAATGCTTTCCAGTACCGCGCGGCATACATGGAATTTGTTGATCCCACGGGACAGACCGATCATGACCCCGCGGGCATACATATCCCAGTAGGGAGCGCCCAGTCCGGTAAAGGCCGGCACAAAGTACAGTCCGCCGGAATCCGGTACCATGGCGGCGAATTTGTCGCACTGGGGCGCGTTCTCAATCAGCCCCAACTCATCGCGCAGCCACTTGATCACACTGCCGGCGTTAAAGGCGGAGCCTTCCAGCGCATAGGTGATCTTGCCGTCCAGTCCCCAGGCAATGCCGGAGAGCAGGTTGGAGCGAGAGTCTACCCGCTTTTCGCCGGTGTTCATTAGCAAAAAGCAGCCGGTGCCGTATGTATTCTTGGCCTGGCCGGACTCAAAGCAGCCCTGGCCGAAGAGTGCACCCGGCTGGTCGCCGATGGCGCCTGCAATGGGCACACCGGCAATGTCCTCAATGCCGGTGATCTTAGCCACTTCGCCGTAAATGCAGCTGGATGGTTTTACCTCCGGCAGCATGGACATGGGAATGCCCAGCTTTTCACATAAAAACGGGTCCCAACACAGCTTGTCAATGTCAAAGAGCATGGTGCGGCAGGCATTGGAGTAATCGGTCACATGCACTTTGCCGTTGGTCAGGTTCCAGATCAGCCAGCTGTCAATGGTGCCGAACAGCAGCTCGCCCCGCTCCGCCTGCTCCCGGGCGCCCTCCACATGGTCCAGGATCCATTTGATCTTGGTGCCGCTGAAGTAGGCGTCGATCAGCAGACCGGTGGTGCTCTTTACATAATCGTTCAGACCCTGCGCCTTCAATTCCTCGCACAGGTCCGCCGTGCGGCGACACTGCCACACGATGGCGTTATAAATGGGACGACCGGTCTCCTTTTCCCACACCACGGTGGTCTCTCTCTGATTGGTAATGCCGATGGCGGCGATCTCCTTGGGATCCACCGCTTCCTTGCGCAGCACGGTCAGTATGGCGCTGATCTGGCTAAACAGAATTTCCATCGGGTCGTGCTCTACCCAGCCGTTCTCCGGATAGTGCTGGGTGAATTCGTTTTGCGCCTTGGCGACGATCTCACCCTTTTTGTTGAAAATGATGGCTCTGGAACTTGTGGTTCCCTGGTCCAGGGCCAAGATATACTTCTTTGCCATAAAGATTCCCCTCTCCATGTCGGTAAGACCGTGCATTGCCGGCGCTTTTTCCCCTAAAAAAGCGGAAAGGCAGATGCACGATCATCTGCCTTTCTATTTTACTTGAAATTAAGTGAATTGTCAATTCAAACAGGGCAACTTTGATAAAAAATCTACACTTTTTGCCGCGATTTTTGACAGGAATTGACAAATGGTGAAAAATGCAAATCAGATGTGATCCTCAATGTAGTTGACAATGTCGCCCACAGTCTCGATCTTCTCGATGATCTCGTCCGGTACTTCAACCTTGAACGTATCTTCTACACTCATCACGATGTCGATGGCATCCAGACTGTCGGCCCCCAGGTCGTCTACCAGCAGGCTCTCCATGGTGATGTCCTCCGGGTTGCACTCCAGCTGCTCCACCAAAATGTCCTCATTTTATCCAGTACCATAACTGCTCATCTCCAAAAAACTGTTGTTAATACAAGTCTTATATGCTATCATATTATATAATTCCTATAAAAAAGTCAATGCTTTCGGCAATATTTTTTTGGGCCGGGAGCGGAAAGGGCAAAATCATGACGCACTATGCACTGATCGGTCACCCGCTGGGTCATTCTCTCTCTCCCCAAATTCACCGGGCGCTGCTGGCTGCCGCCCACTTGGAGGGGGACTACCGGTTGTTGGATATTGCACCGGAGGATCTGGCGAATCGGCTGCCGGAACTGCAAACGCTGCGTGGATTTAATGTTACCATTCCCCACAAGCAAGCGGTGCTGTCGGCTATGGCAGAACTGGACGAAAAAGCGGCGCTCTTTGGGGCGGTGAACACGGTGGCGGTGCGGGACGGCAAATTTTACGGCTACAATACGGATTGCTACGGCTTTTTGCGCTCCTTGTCCGCAGCGGGCATTCCGCTGGCCGGACGCGTGCTGGTACTGGGCACCGGCGGCGTGGCTCGTATGTTTACCTTTGAGGCGGTGCTGGCAGGTGCGGCGGTGACCCTGGCTGCCCGCACACCGTCGAAAGGTTGTGCCTTGGCGGCGGAAATTGCCGAAAAATGCGGCCGCACGGTGACGGTGACGGATTTTAACAGCGTTACCGGTGACTGGGATCTGATCGTCAACGGCACCCCGGTGGGTATGTTCCCCAAGGTGGACGCTTGCCCGCTGGAGCCGGGTGTGCTGGCCCACACGGCTGCGGTATTTGACGCCATTTATAATCCAATGGAAACCCGGCTGCTGCGCCTGGCTCGGCAAAACGGCGCCAAGGTGGTGAATGGTCTGCCCATGCTGGTGTGGCAGGCAGCGGTAGCCCAGGAGATTTGGAATGATGTGACCTACACCCCTGCCCAGGTGCAGCGGGTGATCGAGCAAATGGAGGAACTGCTGTAATGAATATTGTGCTTTGCGGCTTTATGGGCAGCGGCAAGACTGTGGTGGGCAAAGAGCTGGCCAAAATTATGGGTCGCCGGTTTGTGGATACGGATCAGCTGGTGGAGGCTCGCAGCGGCGTGTCTATTCCGGCTATTTTTCAGGTGCACGGGGAAGACTATTTTCGAGAGCTGGAGCGTGCAGCCTGCGCAGAGGCGGCAGAGATTCCCAACTGCGTGATCTCCACCGGCGGCGGGGCACTGACCTTTGACGAGAATGTACGGATCCTGCGCACCACCGGCAAGATCGTGCTGCTGGACGCGTCTTTTGATGTGATCTGTCAGCGAGTGGGCAACGGTGCCAACCGCCCTTTATTTCGGGATCCGGTGCAGGCCAAGGCGCTGTATGACGCCCGCCAGGCCAAGTATCGTGCAGCGGCAGATTATGCAGTGGACGGCGACGCCTCTGCCCGCAAAACAGCGCTGACCATTGCCGATCTGTTTCGCTAAAGGGTGTATTTTGTACCAAATTCGCACTTTAAGTTGAAAAATGCGGCGACGTGTGTTATAATGCCTTAGTTATATCCGGTGTTTGGCTGCGTTAGGCAGCGCAAAAATATTGCCGCCCTGCGCGGATCGAGGTGTATCTATGCCGAAGGTGAAAAATTAAAGCGCGCGCTTGCGCACGATACACGGGTGTTCCAAAAGTATCGGAACCTGCTAATGGAGCTGACCCGTAAGAATATTAAGTTAAAGTACCGGGACTCCTGGATCGGTATTTTGTGGAGCTTTTTGCAGCCGCTGCTGAACATGATCGTGCTTTCCGTGGTGTTCAGCGGAATCTTTGGCCGCAGCAACAAGGGCGTGATCTGCTACCCGGTATTTCTGTTTACCGGCCGGTTGATGTTTGATTTCTTTACATCTTCCACCAAACAGGCGATGACCTCCTTTCGCCGCAATGCGGGGATCATTAAGAAGGTCTATGTGCCCAAGTATATGTACCCGCTTAGCTCCATTCTCTCTTGCTATGTAACCTTCGCCATCTCGCTGCTTTGCCTGGTGAGCGTGTGGATCTTCTTTAAGCTTACCGGAATCAGCAACGGCCACGCCCTGCACCTAAACGGCTACGCGGTGCTGTTCTTTGTACCTATGTTCATTCTGTTGGTGTTCTGCACCGGCGTGGGTATGATCCTGTCCGTGCTGTCCGTTTACTTCCGGGATGTGGAGTATATTTGGGATGTGCTGTGTCACCTGCTGTTTTATATGGTGCCTATCATTTATCCTCTGCACCGCATTACCTCCGACTGGATCGTGGTGCTTATTAAGATCAACCCACTATATTCGATGATCGAGCTGTTCCGCCAGTGTATTCTGTATGGCCAAATGATGACCTGGAATTTGCTGCTGTATGCCTCGGTGGTGTCGCTGGTCACCCTGGCTGTCGGGCTGTTCGTCTTTAATAAGTGTAGCGACAAGCTGATCTTCCACCTGTAAAGGGAATGAATAAACCCCATTGCCACTCCTTGGCAATGGGGCTTTTTATGTTATTTTGCAGTTACGCCGTAGTGCTTCCGTATGTCGGCGGTGAATTTTTTGGCGTGGTCCAGCGCCTCTTGGGAATAGACCAGGTAATCGTATTCTGTAACCTGCTGAAAGGTCAGCGGCGTGGTTGGCAGTGGGCGGGTTTGTGTGCGATCCAGGCAAAAGCTGTACAGCGTGGTGTCCGTGGCGTTGGTGGTGGCCTGGTATTCTCGGCAGGGTAGGGTGCGTTGGTACAGTTCCATGTATTCCATAGGACGGACAAACAGCAGGTATTTGTGCCCTACAGCCAACGGCAGAGCGGTGCCGGCGTCGCAGTGCAGCTTGCCGTCGCTCATTTTTTCCATGGACATGAATAGATACAGCACCACCGTGTTGCCTGCCTGCTCCCGATCGGTGGTCTTTAGCACCTTGGCGGTGTAGCGCAGGTTGTTGTAGGTGGGCTGCATACCGGTGATTTCCACTTGCAGGGGGATCCGGTCTTGCAGCTGCTCCACTGCTGTGCTTATGTCTAACATTTCGGCCGCCGCATCATAATCAGCCCGGTTGTCTGTGGGCAAGTCGTAAACAGCCGCCGCCACCTTTTCCGGGTCCTCTAAGTCGTGGGAGCGGGTGGCCCGCAGCACAATGCCGAACAGTACGGCGCACACCAGCAGAATCAGGCAGCCCAGCGCCAGTCCCTGCTGCATGGTCAGTTGTTTTTTACGCAAGGTGCCCCGCCTCCATTCGCAGTATTTTGGTGCACAGGTGCTCTAAAGTGGCACGGTCGTGGCTGGCGATGAGAAAGGTGGTGCCTGCCTCCCGGTTCATACGAAGAATTTCTTCTTCCAGCACCTGTACGCTGTCATCGTCCAGTGCGTTGGTGGGTTCGTCCAGCAGCACTAATTCCGGTTGGTTCATCAGCGCCTGGATCAGGCTGACCTTTTGGCACATACCCAGGGAGTATTTTTTCATGGGGCGCCGGTCCGCCGGGTCCAGCCCAAAGCGGGTGAGCCAGCCGTCCAGTTCGCCGTCACTGATCTTGTGATCGGACAGGTCGTTGAGCATTTGCAGATTTTGGCGGCCGCTTAGGTATTCGTAGAGAAATACATTCTCGATCACCAGCCCCACATGGGGCGCATAGACCCCGTTGCCCACCCGGGTGCCGCCTACGGTGGCTGTGCCGGCGGTGGGGGTCATCAGCCCGGCAATGGCCCGCAGCAGCATGGTCTTGCCGCAGCCGTTTTGCCCGGCCAGGCGTAAATGCCGCCGCTTTCCAGCGTCAGGTCTATGTGGTCCAGTACGGTCTTGCCACGCAGCATTTTTGTATAGTCTTGCAATATGATTTTTGGCATAGTCTACCTCACAAAATATCTTTCGTCTTTAGCACCCGGCCCCATAGCAGCACCCACGCTGCCAGTATTGCGCTGCCTGCGGCGTAGTAGCCCCACAGGGGATAGGCAAAGAGCGTTTCGTCCGTGGGAAATGCACTGCACAGGCACCAAAGCACCGGATTGTATTGGCGCAGCGGTACCGGCAGCAAAAACAGCGCCATCACCGCCAGCAAAAAGGCGGCGGCGCCCAACAGTACGCCTGCTTTTTCGCCCCGGGTCACGCACAGACCGGCGCACAGCACCGCAAAGCCAAAGAGCACCAGCGTGTCGCTAAACAGGCTGATCCCTATTAGTCGAACTGCGGCAGCGGCAGGCAGGGCGTGGACGGCCACCGTGGCACACAGCGCCTGGGCACCGCAATACAGCAGATTGTACAGCAGAGTCACTGCCAGCAGCCGCCCCATTTCTGCCCGGTAAAAGCGCAGATAACGCCCGCGACGGGTGGCGGCAAAGATCCCTTTAACTGCGTAGCCCCGACTGAACAGTCCACCCAGCAGAGGTACGCCGATGAGCAAGTGCAGCAGACTGCGCAGCACTTGGGGATCGGTGCTGTTCTCCGTCAGCATCAGCTCCGTTCCCTCCCGGGCGGTCAGATAGGCCGCAGTCCAGGTATCCGCAGGGGTCTGGTGCAGCTGAAACAGACTGTGCAGTCCGCCCAGCAGCAACCCCAGTGTACAGATGACCAGCGGGTATCGGTTGTAGGCAAGGGTGCGCTTCATAAGCAGTTCCTCAATTTCTTTGGTACGATCAGCGCCGGTAGGAATGCCAGCGCCAGGTAAAAGGCCATACAGGTGGCAAAACCGCCAGGGGTCGGGACGGTGGGGTTCATCCCGTATAGATAGCTGAGAATATTCAGCGGCCAATCCGGCGTTAAGATCAGCAGATATTCAATGCCCTGTACCACCAAAAACATGATGGTATAGGTAAAAATGCGGTTGCGAACAAAAAAAAGAGAATTGCCAGGCTGCCACCGCAAACAACCCGGCGACCAGGGCGGACAGCAGCATATAAAGCAGATAGTACAGATAAGGCGAGTACAGATACAGATGCTGGAAAAAGAAGTGCGGGTCACTGACATAATTCCAGTATGTATAGTCTTGAAACAGATCCCAGCCGTAGCGCTGGGTACCGTTTAAGGGAAAGGCGATCAGGCACAGCCCCATATTCAGCGCCTGGGTGGCAAATATGGGCAAAAAGCCGCCGCAAAAGACGGCGACCAGTTTGGAGCGATAGTAACGGCCAATGCCCATTTTGCCCAGCAGCGGCGCCAGTAGGTGATTGTTGCGTTCATACAGGGAACTGTCAGAAAAAGAAATGCAGGCTAAAATCGGAAACAGATACATAAAGTACGGTGTGGTAAAACTGAATCCGTGGGTAGAATACGCACTGTACGGCGTGGGCTGGGCAATGGCATCCAGGTGCATGTTGCGTAGGCACATGGCCACAAAGTAGCCCACAGCATACAACACCCCAAAGGCCATAGCGACCCAAAAGCCCGGCGACCGCACCAGCAGCCGCATTTGATAGCGCAAGCATTTTTTCATGGGATCCGTCCTTTCCGTTCTTTTCCATGCAAATTGAAAAGTTCCTTCTATAATATAGTGTGGCAAAATGGGAAAATACGCCAAAATAGCGGCAAAAATTTACAAAATCCGATGAAAAGGTATAAAAATAGACGGCAGAGTGCTGCCGTCCGCTGATTTGGTTATAACTGATTTTCTTCTTGATAGGCTTTGCTTTGCTCCACATGGGCCACATCCGGAATGGGGGTGTGCATTTCTGTTTTGCCGTCCGGCTGGACGGTGGGATTGGTGATATTTTCGCAGTAGCGGGCGGTGACCTCGCCGGTGGTCAGGGCGTACTTCTCGCGATAATCCCGGTAACGGCCGGGTGCGTGACGCACCGGCGCGTCCCAGTTATTCAGGCTGTTTTCCGTTTGGGGAAAGTGGCGGTTATTCTGCATGATTGCACAGCTGTGCCGCCACGGCCTTTAGGTCCTCCAGGGAATTGATCTTGGCGCCGGATTGAATGATATTCTCTTTTACGCTCTCCGGCAGGGCGTTAAAGTATTGGTTCATCTCCGGCGTTAAATGAAATAAATCGGGCATACTGAAAACCTCCTTCGGTTTTAGTATGCCCGTTTTTTGTGCTCATTGGTTGTTTGATTTTTCCAATTTTTGTGGTTTTTCATAAGCGGCCAGCAGTGCACCCAGCAGAACCACCAGGGCGCAGAGTATGTCCTTTGTGCCGGGAACCTGGTGCAAAAGCAGGTAAGAGAACGGCAGCGACCAGGCGGCGTAAGTAATGTTCAGGGGCATGGCCTTGCCGGTGCCCAGCTTGCCCAGCGCCTTGTAGTAGCACAGATAAGAGGCGGTGCCGCACAGGGCGGACAGGGCGATGATCCACAGTGCCCGCGTGCCAAACAGCCCGGCGGTAAAGCCCCAGCCCTTGCAGGCCGGCAGCAAAACAATGGCATAGGTCAGCGCCGACACTGGCTGACGGATTTGCAGCGCCTGGGCGTTGGTGACGGTGCTGCTTTGCAGTCCGTAGGTGCAGATGACCCCCTCTGCTGCCCAGCCGATACAGCACAGCAGCGCGCAGCCAAAGCCCAGTAGATGTCCCTTTGGCAGCGCCGTGCCGGGGGTATAGCCCAGAGCGATCACCCCGCCAATACTCAGTGCCAGACCGATCAGGCCGGTAGGGCGCAATTTTTCCTTTAAGAAAAAGTGTGCCAGCACCGTGCCCAGTGCCGGGTACAGTGCGGAGATGATGGCGGTGTACGCCGGGCCGATGGCGTTGATGGCCAGCACATAGCCGGTCATACCCACCGGGCCGCCCAGCAGTGCGCCCAGTGCCACAAAGCGGCCACCCCGGGTGCGTAGCGCTTGCCATACTGCCTTGTATTGGCGGCGCAGCCCGGTATAGCCCAGCATCCACAGGGAAGAGCACAGGTCATGCAAAAAGGTGCTGGCAAAGGGCGCCAGTATTGCTGCTCTGGGGTCGCCGGTAAACACCGGCAGAGCCAGAGCCATGCCCAGTATGACCGTGTCCAGCGCCCAAAGGGCGCCGCCTGCCAGTCCGATTAACATAGGCTCCTCCTTAGTCCAGTAATTCTGCCAAAATGGTGTTCGATACCAGCATACCCCGGGGGGTTAGGGAAATGCGACCATTGGCGCGGCGCATAAATCCCCCGGCAATGTACGGCGCCGGATCGCGGGTGAGCCAGTCCTCCGGTATGCCCCGGTTCAGTCGCAAGCCTAAGAGAATTTGCTCCTCTCGGTCGCCGCCGGGCCCTTCGTCCTGCCAGATCCAGTCCCGGTCAAAGTAAAAGCGCCTACCGTTCCACAGGGAGTGGGCGCTGGGCCCCAGCCCCAAGTACGGCTCCAGCAGCCAGTATTTCAAGTTGTGGCGGCTCTCGTACCCCGGGCGGGCAAAGTTGCTGATCTCGTACTGGGCAAAGCCCAGTTGTCCCAGCCGCTCCACCGTTTGCAGGTACATTTGGCACACGGTGTCCTCCTCCGGCAGCGCCAGCTTGGCTTGCAGGCGGTCAAAGGGGGTGCCCGGTTCGATCTTCAGCAGATAGGCGCTGATGTGGGTCACCTGCATACGCGCAATAAAGGCAAAGGTTTCCTCCAAGCTGTCCGGGGTCTGTTTGGGGGTGCCCAGCATTACATCCAGGCTAATATTGGTAATGCCTGCCGCCTTGGCTGCGGCTACGGTGCGAGCCACTTCCCCGCTGCCGGCACGGCGCCCCAGGGCGAACCGTTCCTGATCCACGGCGCTTTGCATACCGATGCTTACCCGGTTGATCCCCGCCGCTGCGTACTGCTCCATATCCCTGGTCAGGTCCTTGGAGGGGTTGCACTCTACGGTGATCTCCGCCGCCGGGTCAATGGTAAAGTGATCCCGCACCGCCTGCAAAATGCCGGTGAGCACCTGTGGCTCCAGGATGGAGGGGGTGCCGCCGCCAAAGTACACCGTGTCAAAACTGCCGGTATAGTCTTGCATTTGCCCTCCCAGCTTCTCGGCAAAAGCGTCGGCGGCTGTCGGGGTGTACTTGGTGCTGTAAAAATCGCAGTACGGGCACTTGGAAAAACAAAAAGGAATATGAATATAAAGACCTGCGGCCATACTTCACACTCCTTTTTGCGTTCATTTTTGATTTATTTTTTGCGGCTTTCCGCTTTCAGTCGCAGGGATTTGTCCAAGATCATCTTGCGCAGACGAATGCTCTTGGGGGTCACTTCCAGCAGCTCATCATCTGCCAGGAATTCCATGCTCTGTTCCAGAGACAGAGTGGTAGGGGGCACCAGCTTCAGCGCCTCGTCGGAGCCGCTGGCTCGGGTGTTGGTTACATGCTTCTTCTTGCACACATTGCACACAATGTCCTCGTCCTTGGCACATTCGCCCACGATCATACCCTCGTACACCTCTACACCGGGACCAACGAACAGCCGCCCCCGGTCCTGGGTGTTCCACAGGCCGTAGCCGCTGGTGGTGCCGGTCTCGTGCACCACGATGGAGCCGTGGGTGCGGGTGGCAATCTCACCCTTGTAGGGTTCATACCCGCCAAACAGCTGGTTCATAATGCCGTTGCCGTTGGTGTCCGTCAAGAACTCGCTGCGGTAGCCGATCAGCCCGCGGGCGGGGATCTTGATCTCCAGGTGGGTCATGCCGGTGGAGCGGGTGTCCATGTTCTCAATCTCGCCTTTGCGGGAGCACAGCTTCTCCATCACGGCGCCTACATACGCCTCCGGTACTTCAATGATGGCCAGCTCCATAGGCTCCAGGGTCTTGCCGGTCTGGGGATCCTTTTTCAGAATGACCTGGGGACGGCTGACGGCGAATTCATAGTTCTCTCGCCGCATGGTCTCAATGAGAATGGACAGGTGCAGCTCACCTCGGCCGGATACCTTAAAGGTGTCCATACTGTCCGTTTCTTCCACCCGCATGGACACGTTGGTCTCCACTTCCTTAAACAGGCGGTCCCGCAGGTTGCGGGAGGTGACATACTTGCCCTCACGCCCGGCAAAGGGAGAATCGTTGACCATAAAGTTCATGCTGATGGTGGGTTCATCAATCTTTACAAAGGGCAGCGGCTCCACGCACTCCGGGGCACACAAGGTCTCGCCGATGTTCAGGTCTGCAATACCGGCCACGCAGATCAGGTCGCCCATGACCGCTTCCTCTACCGGCACCCGCTTCAGCCCCTCAAATTGGTACAGCTTGGTGACCCGGATGTTTTCCCGGGTATCATCCCGGCGGCACAGCACATAGGGTGCGTTGACTTTTACGCTGCCTCGTTCCACACGGCCCACGCCGATGCGGCCCACATAGTCGTCATACTCCAAAGAGGAGAACAGTACCTGGGTGGGACCCTCCGGGTCGCCCTGGGGAGATGGAATGTACTTTAAGATGGCGTCCAGCAGCGGGCGCATATCGCCGCTGCGCACATCCGGCTCTGTGCCGGCGTAGCCGTCCTTGGCAGAGGCGTAGATTACCGGGAAGTCGATTTGGTCATCGTCTGCGCCCAGCTCAATAAACAGGTCCAGTACCTCGTCTACCACCTCGGCAGGGCGGGCGCCGTCCCGGTCAATCTTGTTGACTACCACCAACGGCGTCTTGTGCAGACCCAGCGCCTTTTTCAGCACAAAGCGGGTCTGGGGCATACAGCCCTCAAAAGCGTCTACCAGCAGCAGAACGCCGTCTACCATGGTAAGAATACGCTCTACCTCGCCGCCAAAGTCCGCATGACCGGGCGTGTCTACAATGTTGATCTTGGTGTTGTTATAGTGAATGGAGGTGTTCTTGGACATAATGGTAATGCCCCGCTCACGCTCCAGGTCGTTGCTGTCCATGACCCGCTCTTCCACCACCTCATTTTGGCGGAAGGTGCCGCTTTGGCGCAGCATTTCGTCCACCAGAGTGGTTTTGCCGTGGTCAACATGGGCAATGATTGCAATGTTTTTTATATCTTTTCTTGTACTCAAAGTGCTCACCCGAATTCTTATTTATTTTTCTTGATATTAAAGCTGTCTCGCAGAGCAACGGTGCGGTTAAACACCGGTGCGCCGGGGGCAGAGTCCTTGTCCATACAAAAGTAGCCGTCCCGCATAAACTGGAACCGATCGCCGGCCTTGGCCGTGGCCAGTGCCACTTCGCCGTAGCCTTGCTTCTCGGTCAGACTGTCCGGGTTTAGGTTCTCCTCAAAGGAGTTGACGCCGCTGTCGTCGCTGGGGTTCTCCACATTAAACAGCCGGTCATAGATCCGGGCGGTCAGGGGAGTGTTCTCTTTGGCGCTGACCCAGTGAATGGTGCCTCGTACCTTGCGCCCATCCGGGGCGTCGCCGCCAAAGGTGGCCGGGTCGTAGGTGGCGTGCACGCAGGTCACATTGCCATTTTCGTCTGTGTCATAACCGGTGCAGGTCACCAGGTAGGCCTTGTACAGCCGTACCTCGTTGCCCGGGTACAGACGGCGGTATTTCTTGATGGGCTCGGCCATAAAGTCGTCCCGCTCAATGTACAGCTCCCGGCCAAAGGGCACGGTGCGCTTGCCGTATTCCGGGTGGTCCGGATGATACTCCACTTCCAGGGCCTCGGTCTTGTCCTCCGGGTAGTTGTCGATCACCAGTTTAATGGGGTCCAGCACCGCCATGGCTCGGGGAGCGGAGGTGTTCAGGTGCTCCCGTACGCAGGCCTCCAGCAGGGCAAAGTCCACCACGCTGTACGCCTTGGACACGCCGATGCGCTCGCAGAAGTCCCGTACCGCCTCCGGCGGATAGCCCCGGCGGCGCATACCGCTGAGGGTGGCCATACGGGGATCATCCCAGCCGCTGACAATGCCGTCCTGCACCAGCTTTAAGCACTTGCGCTTGCTGGTGAGGGTGTAGTTCAGGTTCAGCCGGGCAAACTCGATCTGGCGGGGCTTTTGCCCTTCGATCAGCTCGTCTACAAACCAGTTGTACAGCGGGCGGTGGTTTTCAAATTCCAGAGAACACAGAGAGTGGGTCACGCCCTCTCTGGCGTCCGACAGGGGATGGGCAAAGTCATACATGGGATACACGCACCATTTGTCGCCGGTGCGGTGATGGTGGGCGTACATAATGCGATAAATGATCGGGTCCCTCATATTCAGGTTGGGGGAGCTCATATCGATTTTGGCACGCAGCACCTTGCTGCCCTCCGGGAACTCGCCCTTGCTCATGCGCATAAACAGGTCCAGGTTTTCCTCCACGGAGCGGTTGCGGTAGGGGCTCTCTTTGCCCGGCTCGGTGAGGGTGCCCCGGTAGGCGCGCATTTCCTCCGGCGTCAGCTCGCAAACAAAGGCCTTGCCTTTCTTGATCAGCTTGATGGCGCAGTCAAAGAGAAAGTCAAAGTAGTCGGAGGCGTAGTACAGGTTGTCCCACTGAAAGCCCAGCCATTGAATGTCCTCTTTGATGGCGTCTACATACTCGGTGTCCTCTTTGGTGGGGTTGGTGTCGTCCAAGCGCAGATTGCACACGCCCTTGTACTTTTCCTTTACCCCAAAATTGATGCAAATGGCCTTGGCGTGGCCAATGTGCAGGTAGCCGTTGGGCTCCGGGGGAAAGCGGGTCTGTATGCTGCTATATACCCCGTCCTCCAGGTCTTTATCAATAAAATCGTGGATAAAATTAGAGTTTTCTCTGATCTCCTCAGCCATGGTACTCCTCCTTGTAGTGCGCCAGTGCGGCGTTTAGTCTGGCTTGTGCGGTCTCTTGCCCCAGCAAAGCCAGTATAGCGTGCAGGTCCGGGGTGTTGGTGCGCCCGGTGAGCGCCACTCGGATCACGGTAGACACATCGCCTACATGGCCCTTGAACGCTGTGGGGTCCTGCTTGTATTCTTTCACATTGGGGGTGCAGCCCACCTGCGGGCACAACGCCTTGATCTTGGCAAACCAGGTGTCTTTGTCGTCTGCGGTGTCCACCAGGTCTTTGTACTGCTCCAGCACCTGTACTGCCAGTGCCGGATTCGCATTGCCGGTCAGGTCGTAGCAGGGGGTAAAGGTTTGGTCGTAGAAATAGCTGATGTAGTCCGCCAGATCACTCCATTTGGCAATGTCCTTGCGGGGCTTTTTGCCGCCCCGGTCAATGCTGAGCACTGCCACCGCGTAGGCCGGATCGCTGTCAAACAGCGCGGCCAGTTCCGGCTGGTGCCGATCGGCCCAGGCGTGGGCCAGGTCAAACACTTCCTGTGCAGTCATTTTGCTGATGACGGTCTTGGACACATCCGTCAGCTTGGCCATATCAAACAGGGCACCGGACACGCTCATTTTCTTTAAGTTAAAGGGGAAGTCTGCCAGGTCTGCTGTGGGGTTGGCACGCCGCCAGTCCTCAAAGTTGGAGTTGGCAATGGTCATCATATATTCGTTGACCGCTGCCGCCGGAATACCCATTTGGTCGTAGTAGGTAACGGCCGCTTCCGGGTCCTTGCGCTTAGAGAGCTTGCGCTTGCCGCCGTTTTCTTCCTTAAGAATGGGGGCAATATGGGCGTATTTCACCGGGCGGAAGCCTAAGAGCTTGAACAGCTGCAGGTGCAGGGGCACAGAGGCGATCCATTCGTCACCCCGCACCACATGGGTGGTTCGCATCAGGTGGTCGTCCACCGCGTGGGCAAAGTGATAGGTGGGAATGCCGTCGGTTTTCAGCAGCACCACATCAATTACATTCTCCTGCATTTCAATTTTGCCTTTGATCAGATCGTCAAAGCGCACCTTGCCCTCCGGCTTGCCGGGAGAGCGCAGGCGCAGGGTCCAGGGCTTGCCGGCGTCTATATTGGCCTTGATTTGGTCGTAGGTCAGATCCCGACAGTGGGCGTAGGGACCCCAGTAGCCTTTAATGTCCTCGTTCTCCTGCCGGGCGTGCAGGTCTTCCAGCTCCTCCGGGGTGCAAAAGCAGGGGTAAGCCAGCCCTTCCTCCACCAGAGATTTGCCGTAGCACTGGTAAATGTCTTTGCGCAGACTTTGGGTGTAAGGGCCGTAGGCGCCGCTTTCGCTTCCGTCCCCCATCACGCCTTCGTCCGGTGTAATGCCGTAGATTTGCAGCGCAGAGAGCATGGTCTCCACCGCGCCCTCTACCTTGCGCTTTTGATCCGTATCTTCCACCCGCACATAGAACACGCCGTCGGTGCAGCGGGCAGTGCGGTATGCCGCCGCACAGGAAAACAGATTGCCAAAGTGCAAAAAGCCTGTTGGGCTGGGCGAAAAGCGGCTGACTCTGGCGCCCTCTTTCAGCTGCCGGGGCGGGTATTTGGCTTCGTAATCCGCCGGGGTCATGGTAATATGGGGAAAGAGCAGCGCTGCGATTTTTTCATTTTCCGTCATGATTTCACCTACTGTTCCGGCCAACGGGCGATAGCGCCGTTTTGCGCCGGATATAAAATTACAGCCTATTATGACATATAAATAGAAAATAATCAATATAAAAGGCGGGATTTTTCTTGAATTCTCCCGCTTTTTATGGTAAATTAAAATCAAATCTGCACCGGGAGGCAAAAAAGATGGCTGCATTACCCAAGGACCCGTTTATTTTGTTTAGCGTAATCAATACCAAATTGCGGGATTTTTATCCCAGTCTGGACGCTCTGTGTGCAGACTTGCAGGTGGACCGGGCGGCGCTGGAGGCCCAGTTGGCTGCCATCGGCATGACCTATGACCCGTCGCAAAACAAATTTCTGTAAAAAACACTTGCAACCGCGCGCATTTTGTGTTATCCTATTGTAGCAATAAATCGAGGTGTGGCTCAGTTTGGTAGAGCACCACGTTCGGGACGTGGGGGTCGCAAGTTCAAATCTTGTCACCTCGACCAAAAGGAAGCAGGACATTCTTTAGAATGTCCTGCTTCCTTTTCTGTTTATTTACAAGATTTGAACTTGCGACACGAGGCTCCAAATGCGCAGCATTTGGCAGAAACAGTCCGGGGGACTGTTTCGCAGCGAGTGCCTTATATCTCTGTGCTCGATTACTCCTTTCTGCCGGTGGAGTAGCCGGAATGTCCTGCTTCCTTTTTTGTTTATTTACAAGATTTGAACTTGCGACACGAGGCTCCAAATGCGCAGCATTTGGCAGAAACAGTCCGGGGGACTG
>ENA-OQCO01000533-OQCO01000533.1-human-gut-metagenome-genome-assembly--contig:-NODE-533-length-20467-cov-1.836824_pt1 | contig 20467 bp, 27 predicted proteins | sample MGYA00242500_ERZ504582 | MGnify/ENA primary metagenome ERZ504582 (study PRJEB26092, sample SAMD00036346) | human gut metagenome | host: Homo sapiens | study: EMG produced TPA metagenomics assembly of...
TAATGAGGACATGATGGTGCAGGGTAATCGAGTTTTGCTTGAATCTAGATATGAGTGTCAGTTTCAAAAACAAGTGAAATAATGATATTTGGGTCTTTAATTCCGATTAGTTCTGTGGTATTCTTAATAAGTCTCATAAGTTCTTCCTAATGGTAGTTTCGTCGCTTTTCATTATAGTTCTTATGGGACTTTTTGTGTACACTCAAAAAGCTCTATAATCTCTACAGTGGTTTTACCCACTACAGAAATTATAGAGCCATTTTAGAGTGTTTTTTTGTTTATGTGTTAAAAATAATTTTTCCTGTCATATTTATTTGAGGTTGAGTTTTAGGTATTAGAGTAAAGTTAATGAAGTAGAAAAGTGATTTATGAATAATTCGGAGAATTTCTTAATTCCTAAGATAATTCCTTCAAAATTTTACTAAAAATTTTGAAATACAACGATTATAGCTGATAGTATCATAGCTACACCACCGATGTAGGCAATCCACTTTTCAGAATGTTTCCAAGTACGTTTCCAATATTTGAAGCAAAAAAACTATATAAATAATCGTTGATTAAACCAACAATTAGATATGTCAAACTTAATATTGTAGTTTGTAATAAAAACGGAGAGTTGTGATTAATGAATTGAGGTAAAAATGAAGCAAAGAAAATAATATTTTTAGGATTTAAAAATATCAATAAAAATCCATTTTTAAAGGCTTCTCCTTTTTCAGGAGGTACCATTTTTTCAGTTTTATCTTTTACCTTATTAGCATCAAGAAAACTTTTGATTCCTAAATAGATAAGATAAGCGATCCCAAGTAGACGTAAAATTGCATACAAGGTTCCTGAAGTTTTGAGTATAGCTCCAATCCCAATAAACGAGAGGATTAGACAAACAAGTCCTCCCCAGAAACTTCCCCAAACAATTTCATAAGCAGTTTTTTTCCCATGAGTCATACTAGTAGTTATAAGATAAGTTACTGTTGGTCCAGGAGGGGAAATAAGTAGAATGCAAGCGATAGTGTATGATATCCAAGTAGATAGTGACATATTATTTTTCCTTTATTACTCTGTATTTTATTTCGTTTTTATTTAAGTTCAGCAATGCAACTGGAAGATCGGTATGTACAAACTGATTAGGAGTTAATGCTGGTGTCATATTAGATAAAAAGCTTAAAAGATTATTTTTGCTATTAGATGCGTAGACTGTATAGAAATTTCCAGAATTCCAGTTTATAACAGCATATTTAAAGAAGTCAGCTAAAATGTTTTTAAATGTGTCAATGTAACAAGACCATTATTCATATCTGTTAATACATTGTCTTTTTCAATTGAATGTCTTTTTGTGAGAAAAATCTATTTTTAAAAAGTGAGTCTTTGATATGTTCTCGTTTTAGAAATTCCGTAATATCTTTATTGGAAAATTTCTCAATAAAACCAATTATACCATCTTTTTTCAGCTTTTCTTTTGTAAATTTTATTTGTTTAGCTCTATCTGGACTGTACATCTGAAATGTTGTATCTTCTATTATGACGTCAAAACCATTGAAATTAGGAAATAATTCTCTGATATTTGAGTTGGTTATTTTATTGTAAGGGGATAGGATAAATTTGGAATGTAGTGGCTTACCATATCTAAAAAATTATCCTGATTAGCTTTTGTTGGGCTACAAGATAAAGTTTTTATCTTACCATTGCTCAAATTTCCAATTGTTCTAGCCATTGTTCCTTCAGCGGCTTCGAGAACATATAAATACTATATACTATCTCTTTTTTCTAAGTAATCTTTTAATGCTGAGCCAACGCGACATTCTTCTTCTAATATAAAGGGAATACTTGAGTAGAAATGCTTGTCAAATTGTCCTTGCAATTTTCTATGATTTAAATAAAAAGATGACATTTTTTCGTCATTTTTAAATAAATTAATATCACCTAAATAAGTATTGTTTGGCTCTCCCAACTCGCCTAATGCAGTTTTTTCAAAAAAATCTGCAAGTACCCCTGTTCTAGGGGCAGTGGTAATACTATCTTCAATGTTTTTCATAAATTTCCTCCTATATGTTATAATTATACACAAAAAATAGTGAATCGCAATCAAAAAAGATAGAATTTTCGGAAAATTATATAAATATATAGACTATGAAAGAATCTTCTTTTATGAAAAAAATTGATACAAAGAAAAGTATCATACTTTCTCTTATCGTACTACTCTGTTTTGGTATAGTGGTACTATCAACTTGTAATTTCACCACATCAAAAAGCAGTAAAGTCATTTAATGAAGTGACAACCAAAATTCAAAAAGAAAACCGTAGCTTAGAGGAAACAATAAATGCATCTAAGAAACTACTTAGTAGCAAAGATAAACCTTTAGACGAAAATCTGACGGTTGAACTAAAAAATGAAGTCTCAACTGCCGAAAAGAAGAAGCAAGTAATTCCTAAAATCAAAAAAACAAGCGACATCAATAAACAAGTTAAATCACTAAAAAAACCAATTAACTACTCGACAGAGATAAAAAATCTAAAAGATAAAAACCAGAAGTATTCAACAAGTGTTAAGCAGTTAAAACAAATTACAAATCCTTCCAATACATTTGTGGAAAGTCGTCTTAAGGAAATTGATACGATTTCAGATGTTCAGTCAGCCATAGAAGATAATGATCCAAACCAAGGCTTAAACAAGCAAGGAAGTTGTACGGCAGCAGTTTATTTCGCTGACAACGAAGTAACTAATCCAGTTCCTGGTGCTGATTTAGTAGCAAAAGGTACGGATGCAGGTGGGTGTGTTGAAGTCTATAAAACTGCAGAAGAAGCCAAAAAACGAAATGACTATTTAAGTGCTTTCGATGGCCTTCCAACTGTCATCAACCCTGGGTCACACTATGTTTACGGAACGGTTGTTATTCGTATCTCAGCATCATTAACGGCATCGCAACAAAATACATTAAACGCAAAAAATATAATGAAAAGTTGACTCAGTTAGAAAATAATAACACAAGCAAAAATACCTCAAAAACGGAAACCTCATCCTTTACGAAACCATCATCATCTAGTTCAAGCTCTACTCAAGCAACTGTTAGTGAAACAGCTCAGAGTTACACCAAAACGGTAGCTGGAAGTACCCCAAAAACACCTACGCAACAACAAGATTCTGGGGTTCCCGAATCATCAAATGATACAATGTTAAATCCTGAATACCATAGCTATGTTCATGAAAATGGTTATAATTCGCTCTTGGGTGCCAATGTCCTAGATAATAGCAACGGAGGCAATAACTCTAATGCCTCTACCGAGTCATCATCAATGGGAAGTTCTGAATAAGTTGCTTATAACTCGATACTCCTTTTAAAATGAATTAGAAGACTACTGAAAACGCCAATTACACAGTTATTGGTGTTTTTTTACTCTCAAATACTATTGGCAACACTGTAACACTTGAAAACCTCACGAAAATAGTCTATACTTTTTGTTAGTTTATAAACTAACAAAAAGAGGTGGCACATGGGATATTTTTGATTATTCAAGAGAACCAAGAAGTGATATCGCTTTTATCGATATGAAGTCTTTTTATGCTAGCGTCGAATGTGTTGAGAGAGGACTACATCCTCTAAAAACTTCTCTATGTGTTATGAGTAGAGCTGATAACTCTGCAGGTCTTATCCTAGCTTCTTCACCGATATTTAAGAAAGTGTTTGGAAAATCAAACGTAGGAAGAGCATACGACCTCCCTTTTGATGTTCAAACAAGAAAGTTCTCGTACTACAATGCCAAGAAACAAGGACTGAGAACAGATCCAGAATACGTGCGATTCATTGAAGACTGGGCAAAAGTGACTTTCATCGTTCCTCCCAGAATGGACAAATACATCTCAGTTAATATGGAAATCCAAGGCATTTTTCAAAACTATGGTAGCCCAAATGATATTTACCCTTATTCTATAGACGAGGGTTTTATTGACCTGTCTAGTTCTCTTAATTACTTCGTTCCAGAAAAACAGTTGTCACGAAAACAAAAACTCGACCTTATTTCTGCGAAGATTCAGAGAGACATTTGGAGACAAACTGGCATCTATTCAACCGTTGGTATGTCCAACGCTAACCCCTTACTTGCTAAACTTGCCCTTGATAATGAAGCAAAGAAAACTCCAACCATGAGGGCTAATTGGTCCTATGAGGATGTAGAACAGAAAGTATGGGCTATTCCAAACATGACGGATTTCTGGGGTATCGGTAAAAGAATGGAGAAACGCTTCAACACGTTAGGTATCCACTCAATCAAAGACTTAGCAAATGCTAACCCAGATATCTTGAAGAAAGAATTAGGAGTAGCTGGTCTTCGATTATGGTTTCATGCTAATGGTATTGATGAAAGTAACGTTCACAAACCCTATAAACCAAAATCAAAAGGTCTAGGCAACTCCCAGGTTCTTCCTAGAGACTATTTCAGACAACGAGATATTGAAATTGTCCTTAGAGAGATGGCCGAACAAGTTGCTATCCGACTGAGAAAGATAGGCAAAAAAGCGACTGTTGTTTCTATACACCTTGGCTACTCTAAGCAAGAAAACAAACGCTCTATCAATACTCAAATGAAAATTGAACCAACGAATAACACTAACATGCTGACAAACTATGTGTTGAAGTTATTCCATAATAAATACACTTCAGGAGCAATCCGAAGTGTAGCGGTTAATTATTCTGGTTTTGTAGATGAATCTTTTGGTTTAATCTCACTGTTCGATGATGTCGAACAAATTGAAAAAGAAGAAAGGCTCCAGACAGCAATAGATTCTATCAGAGACCAATTTGGTTTTACCTCTCTGCTAAAAGCTAATGCACTTGATAGTGCATCGAGGAGTATTGCCAGAAGTAGGCTCATCGGAGGACATTCTGCTGGAGGATTGGATGGTTTAAAATGATTGATCGTTCCTATTTACCATTTCAAGCAGCAAGAGAATACCAGGACCCTGGTATGCAGAAGTGGATGGGGTTCTTTCTGTCTGAGCATACCTCATCATTACATGCTGCTAAAAATCGTGTTGACTTCTCAACAGACTTAAGTAAGCCTCAGAAACTCTTATTACTTTCTCAACTCTATGCTAACCAACTTAAAGGGCAGTTCACTATCAAACATAGAGATAGAAAAGTTACTTTATTCGGCGAAGTGAGAGAACTGTCTCGTAAGGAAATATCAATAAAGACTAGTGAAGGGTATAGATTAGTCCAACTCGACAATATCCTTCAAATTCAGCTTTTGGAAAATCATATACACTAAAAAAAGCAACAGCCTATATCATGTGGTTGTTGCTTTTTAACTAGATTAACTAAAATCAACTGTAATGATTGAACCATCTTCATCAATGATAACATCGACAATTTCATCATCTTTATCTGCTTCATTCAATGGATTTTCAGCATAATCCTTTGCACCTGTTTCCTTAATAGTTTTTATTTCGTTTTTTTCTTCTGCCTTTAGTTCCTTATGTGTTTTATATTTATTCCAACCCCACTTACCTAAAGATACAATCACACCTCCCAAAGGATTGGCTAAAGGCCAATATTTCTAAGAAGTAGATTTGAATGGTAACACGACAGGCAAAGAAGGACAAGCCCTTCTAGACCAACTTCGTGCCAATGGCACTCACACTTGCCAAGCTACTGTCAAAGTGTATGGTTCTAAAGATGGCAAACCAGACTTGAGCAATCTAGTTGCTACTCATCAAGTAACGATTCGACTTCATAGATCAGAAATGATGTCCAGAACTCCTCAAGGAGATCAGATATCTATGTCTTCTTCTACGTCAGACTCAATGAACAAAATTAAATATATGACGAAAGAAGCCCATGTTTCAGAGATGAGAATGGCTGATTCCACAGATAATTCCATGGCTAAGACTAAGAAAAATGATGGGCAACCTATACTACCAAATACTGGGAAAGCTCAAACGGCTACAGCTGGCCTTGGTATGTTTGGTCTAGCCTTGGCAGGTCTTGTTGGACTTTTAGGTTTGACAACCAAACGAGAAAATTAAGATTCAAATCATTTAAATATTAGAATAAATAGTGCTATACTGACTATGTGTAACACTGTTTTTATCAAAGGAGCGTCAGATGAAAAAGACAATTTTGCTGGTTGATAATGAGATAGATGTTCAAAACCGCTATTTTTTACAGGCAGAATACGATGTTTTAGTTGCTCATGATGGCAAGGAGGGATTAGAACTTTTCAGAAAAAAATCTATTGACCTCATCATCACAGATATCATGATGCCCAATATGAACGGTTATGATTTTATCAGTGAGGTTCAATATATTGCTCCTAATCAACCCTTTCTCTTTACAACTGCTAAAACAAGCGAGCAGGATAAGATTTATGGATTAAGTTTGGGGGGATATGATTTCATAGCCAAACCGTTTAGCCTGCGCGAATTGGTTTTAAGAGTGAATAATATCTTACGTCACCTTAGCCGTTGAAGTGAGACAGAGCGGATCGATCTTGGTGACTTAGTAATCTACCATGTGACTCATGAGGTTCACATAGAGGACCAATCTTTGGAATTGACAGTGAAATCCTTTGAACTTCTATGGATATTGGCTAGCAATCCTGAGAGAGCCTTTTCAAAGACGGAACTTTACGAGAAGGTATGGCAAGAGGAATATGTGGATGATAGCAATACACTCAATGTTCATATCCATGCTTTGAGGCAAGAGTTGACCAAGTATACAAATTAAAATACTCCTGCTATCAAAACTGTTTGGGGTTTGGGCTATAAGATGGGAAGACCAAGAGATTGAAAATGAAATTAAAAAACTATAATCAAATAGACATGGGAGAGACCAAAAATATAGGCTAAGTAAACCAACCGATGAAGCCAACGCCAAGTCTCGTATTTGAGACTTTTACCAAGAAAGGCCAGAACTACAATGGCCAAGAAAGTATGAATGTCAAGGTTTCCTAGCTGACCAGCTAGACGGGACCCCTATAGACTCCCCATACCGATTTTGTGGAAGACAAGGAGAATAACTGATAAGATGGCAAAAAATTTGTGGATAGCGTACATTCTCTCAATTCCGTTAAAGAGTTTTTCTAAAAGTCGTGATCGTGTTGCCAACATAAAAGTCCATGATAAGGTTGTTAAAGCTAGACCGGGAGTGACGAAGTTTGTCATGCCCGTTGCTAACCAGATGTAGACCGTAAGAACAATGCTTACGGTTAGTAGGAGAATTCCTTTATATGATTTCATGTAACCTTTTTTCTATATTTACATTATTACCAACTAGTTTTAAACGACGTTGTTACATTATATCTTATAACGGATTTCCTGTCAAAAATAATTTGATTTTTTGAAGGAAAAGTGGATAGTGATATAGTAATCAAGATATCCAATACTTTTTGAAAAGGCACAAAATTGTAAAGGAACCTTGATTTAATAGTCGATTATCTTGTGAAAGCTTTTCGAAAAAGTGTATACTATAAGTAGAAGATAGGAAAAGGAGATGCTTAGTGGCTAGTATTACAATAGAAGCTAGTAAGGTGGCTAGAAAGAGTCCCATTCGAGTAGACACTAGTCTTGTCGGGACGGTTTCTGGTGTGGAAGCAGTGACTGTTTCCCTACCATCATCAAAAGCTCGATTGAGTGTTGGTAAATTGGGTTACAAGTCCAACACTATTACTGTGGAGGATGGACAAACCGTTCGGGTTACTAGCAATTTTCTAAATCATTTGATAGCGATAGCTCCATTGCTTCTCTACCTTTTTGGAGGTCGTTACCTCCCACTTGTTGCTGTTCTATCTACTATAGTTTTGCTTTTTAGCTTACCTTTTCTCAAGTTAGAAATCGTAAGTTGATTAGAATCGGGAGTGGCTTAGCCCTCTGTTTGATACCTTTAACTCATTTTTTCATAATAATGCTAGGCCACCCCTTTTTATTAGGAATGGGTTGAGACGAAAAATTAGTTATCAAAAAGGGAACTCGATAGAGTTTCCCTTTTTTCTTTATCAAGCTAAAGTCATTTTTAAAAGACCCTAGTTATTAAAACTGAGGTCTTTGATGTTTATAGTCAGTTATCACTTACGGTACAATTTGTCGTATTGATAGTAAGGATCGAATGTGACATTGATACCAAGCTTACGAAGAACATTTTTGTCTTCATCGGTAAGAATGATTGTTGAGTGAGCTTCAGAACCCTTGAGGTTACTAAGTTCCTTCATGGCACGCGCCGCATCCGCATTGTTGGCAGCTGTAATAGCCAAGGCGATGAGGATTTCGTTGGAATGGAGACGAGGATTACGGCTACCCAGATGGTCAATTTTCAGACTTTGGATAGGTTTAACCACTTCAGGCTCGATAAGTTTAGTATCCTTATCAATACCTGCAGAAGTCTTGATAGCATTAATCAAAGCAGCTGCAGTTGGACCAAAGAGTTCCGAATTTTTACCAGTTACGATTTGACCATTTGGCAATTCGAGGGCAAGAGCAGAACCACCTGTTTCTTCAGCCTTAGCGTGTGCTGCAACGACCACTTGGCGATCTTCAGGCGTGATACCAAGATCATTCATGAGCAACTCAATCTTCTTGACAGCAGTCTCAGGCACACGTTCATTTTTGAAATCAAGAACGGTTTGATAGTAGCGACGGATGATTTCTTGTTTAGAGGCTTCTTTAGCTGCCTCATCATCCGTAATGGCAAAACCAACCATGTTAACGCCCATATCCGTAGGTGAAGCGTAAGGTGACTCACCAAGGATGCGCTCAAGCATACGTTTGAGGACTGGGAAAATCTCGATGTCACGGTTGTAGTTTACCGTAGTTTTGCCATAAGTTTCCAAGTGGAATGGGTCAATCATATTGACATCATCAAGGTCGGCAGTGGCAGCTTCATAGGCCAAGTTAACTGGGTGATGAAGCGGCAAATTCCAAACTGGGAATGTTTCAAATTTAGCATAACCTGATTTGATACCATTGATTTGGTCGTGGTACATATTAGACAAACATGTTGCTAATTTACCAGAACCAGGACCAGGTGCGGTAACGACAATCAGGTTACGGCTAGTCTTGATATAGTCGTTTTTCCCCATACCCTCAGGAGAAATGATATGGTTGATATCCGTTGGATAGCCCTTGATAGGGTAGTGGATGTAAGACGTGATGCCATTTTTTTCCAGTTGGTTACGGAAGGCATCAGCTGCAGGTTGACCTGAATACTGCGTAATAACAACAGAACCCACATAGATATTGAGTTCGTTGAATTTATCAATCAGACGAAGGACCTCTTGGTCGTAAGAAATACCAAGGTCACCACGAGCCTTAGAGTGCTCGATATTGCTAGCATTAATGGCAATGACCACTTCAACCTGATCTTTGAACTCTTGAAGGAGCTTGATTTTATTGTCAGGCTCATAACCAGGAAGGACACGAGCAGCGTGGAAATCTTCCAACATCTTACCACCAAACTCCAAGTAGAGCTTGCCGTCAAACTGGTTAATGCGCTCCAAAATATGGTCGCGTTGCAGATTCAAATACTGTTCAGAACTAAAAGCTTGTTTCTTCATAAATAAAAAATACCTCTGAGAAAAATTATATCAAATGCCGAAGGTAAATGCTATTAGCGAAGGACGATTTATTGGAGAAAAAAAGGTGAAAGTCAATCATGAAACGTATTTTTTATGATAGTCCTTTAGAGTTATTATTTAATTTGGGTTCTCATCTCAGCAGTTAGATTTCTAGATAACAATCGCTTTAGAATATTTAATTTCATAAAGGAAAAATGCTTGCCAACTAACTGTTGGCGACCATTTTTTATCTTCTTTCACCTTACTTAACTCAAGTTGGTCTCGTAGACTAGAAGTATGTTATCATAATAGAAAAATAAGAAAAAGGTAAATTTATGGCAATCTTAGTTTTAGGTGGAGCTGGTTACATCGGTTCTCACATGGTGGACCGTTTGGTTGAAGCGGGCCAAGAAAAAGTTGTTGTCGTGGATAACTTGGTGACGGGTCACCGTGCGGCAGTCCATCCAGACGCTGTATTCTACGAGGGGGATTTAGCAGATCAAGATTTTATGCGTAAAGTCTTTAAGGAAAATCCTGATGTTGATGCGGTTATTCATTTTGCGGCTTACTCACTTGTGGCTGAGTCTATGGAAAAACCACTTAAATATTTTGACAATAACACTTCTGGTATGGTGAAGTTGCTTGAGGTCATGAACTAATGTGGTGTCAAATACATTGTCTTCTCATCAACAGCTGCGACTTATGGTATTCCTGAGGAAATTCCAATCCTTGAAACCACACCACAAAACCCAATCAATCCTTACGGTGAAAGTAAGCTTATGATGGAAACTATCATGAAGTGGTCAGACCAAGCCTACGGCATCAAGTATGTTCCTCTTCGTTACTTTAATGTGGCGGGTGCCAAACCTGATGGTTCGATTGGTGAGGATAATGGTCCTGAAACCCACCTCTTGCCAATTATTCTCCAAGTGGCTCAAGGTGTTCGTGAGAAAATCATAATTTTTGGAGACGACTACAATACTCCAGATGGTACCTATGTTCGTGACTATGTACATCCATTCGACTTAGCGGATGCCCACCTTTTAGCAGTGGAGTATCTCCGTAAGGGCAATGAGTCAACAGCCTTCAACTTAGGATCTTCAACAGGATTTTCAAATCTTCAAATCCTTGAAGCAGCTCGTAAGGTTACTGGTAAAGAAATTCCAGCTGAGAAAGCAGGTCGTCGTCCTGGTGATCCAGATACATTGATTGCATCCTCTGAAAAGGCTCGTACAGTCCTAGGTTGGAAACCACAATTTGACAATATCGAAAAAATCATCGAAAGTGCCTGGGCATGGCATTCAAGCCATCCAAAAGGTTATGACGATAGAGATTAATCATAAGGAATAGGAGCACCACCTGGTAGAAAACTGCAATTTGGAGTTTTTCCTATAGTCCATAGCAAATCTTTGCATTTTTATCTGATATCTTTTAAGATAATTCTATTACAACTTGAAAAGGAGAACAGGATGGAAACATATACACTTTCAAATGGGGTTACTATTCCTAAAATTGGTTTTGGGACTTGGCAGATTCCAGAAGGGGAAGAAGCCTACAATAGCGTTAGTTTCGCACTTAAGGCTGGTTACACACATATTGATACAGCACAAATCTACGGTAACGAGGTTTCTGTAGGTAAGGCAATTGCTGATAGTGATGTGGCGCGTGAGGATCTTTTCCTAACGACTAAACTCTGGAATGACAAGCACGATTACGATTTGGCTAAGGCCTCTATCGACGAATCTCTCGAAAGATTAGGTGTGGATTATTTGGATCTTTTTCTCATCCACTGGCCAAATCCAAAGGCACTTCGTGAGAATGATGCTTGGAAGGTTGGCAATGCAGGGGCTTGGAAGGCAATGGAAGAAGCCTACAAAGAAGGTAAGGTGCGTGCTATCGGTGTGTCTAACTTTATGCAACATCATCTAGAAGCTCTTTTTGAAACAGCTGAAATTGTGCCACATGTCAATCAAATTCTCTTGGCTCCAGGTTGTACCCAAGAAGATTTGGTTGCCTATTGCCGAGAGCGTGACATTTTTCTTGAAGCATATAGCCCACTAGGTACTGGTAGTATTTTTGGGAATGAAGATGTTGAAGCAGTGGCTGAACGTAATGGAAAATCTGTTGCTCAAGTTGCCCTACGTTGGAGCCTTCAAAAAGGTTTCTTGCCACTACCTAAGTCAGTGACACCAAAAAATATTGAAGCCAACTTGGATATCTTTGACTTTGATTTGTCAGAGGAAGACATGGCAGTCTTGGATAAGATTCAAGGGATCAAAACTCAGGTTGATCCTGACACAGTTAATTTTTAGTGTGTTTCTTTAGATTTACTATAATAAAACTATCATTTTTTTATTTATAGATGGGAGTTACGTAATGGAGTCTCGAAATCTTTTGCCTCAGAATACACGTATGATGGCCCATTTGCTCAGTTTTTCGGGGGGAGCTTTGGAATGTCTTTTGTCATATGTATTACCATAGTTTGGTTGCCACTCAGACGGGGAATATTCTCTTGTTAGTTGCTGACTGGCGTAGTAGTAGCATGTACCATAACATGTTGCGATGTTTTTCTATTCTATTCTTTTCCATAGGTTTTCTTTTTGGAATGTGGTTTAAAGACCATCGTAAGAATGCTTACTGTCGTGTTCATGGTCTACTTCCTCTTTGTGTGATGACTGCTATTTTACCATTCTTATGGCCAAATGCTCTAATAGAGCTTCCGATTATTGCATTTTCTGCGGGTGTCATGATGAAGACTTTTACCAGTAGTCAGATTGAAAATCACCCCTTTGTGATTTTTATGACTTCAGGAAATTATCGAAGGATGCTGACGGCACTTTATTATGTTATTCAGGGGTAGCAAGGATCAGAAAGAATATCGTTGCCAGGCGGTCAATTATGGCTTTGTCGTAGGCAGTTTTGTGCTTGGTGCTGTTGTATCAGCTCTTCTCATGTGCTTCATTTATATTAAGTCAATCTGGCTAATCACACTCAGCCTCTTTACCATCATGATTTACTATTCATCTGAAGTGAAACGTCTGGGACTCAAGAAAACCAATCTTTAGGTATTTTTGTAGTAATTGTTTTTGATAAAAATAGTCTTGTGTTATAATCTTGGTTATATTAATTTTGTCTAATGATAAAAAGGAGACATAAGATGCCTATAGTAAGTAATGATTTTTCAGATATTGTATATAACCGTCGTTCCATTCGTAAGTTTGATACCTCTGTCAAGATTCCACGTGAAGAAATGTTGGAAATCTTGGATAAAACCGTTACGGCACCATCATCAGTGAACATGCAACCTTGGCGCTTTGTTGTCGTTGATAGCGAAGAAGGCAAAGATAAATTGAAACCTTTTGTCAGCTACAATAGTGTACAAAATGAAACATCCTCAGCCATGGTTCTCATTTTTGCCGATTTGAAGAGCCAAGAAAGAGCAGAAGAAATCTATGGGAAGGCCGTTACTCAAGGAAAAATGCCAGAAGAGGTCAAGGAGAAACAACTATCAAGCATTGTACCAATGTATGAGAATGCTCCTTTCGAAGTGATGAATGAAATTGTCCATATCGACTCTAGCCTTGCTGCTATGCAGTTAATGCTCGTTGCTCGCTCTTATGGATACGATACAAATGCCATCGGTGGCTATAAAAAAGACGGTCTTGCCAAAGCGTTTGGTCTTGATGAAGACCGACATGTGCCTATTTTGATTATTGCCCTTGGGAAAGCTGATGAAGAAGGCTTTGAGTCTGTTCGTTTGGACGCCTCTGATGTGACTACTTTTGCTTAATAAATAATCGGCCATGAGTTTCAAAAGTGGAGACTCATGTTTTTTTGTATTAAAAGATAACAAAGTATTTTTAGTAAGATTGAGAAGTTGGTGTAACCCAGGATTAAGGTGAGGCCTCTTTCTTTGTGCTATAATGTAAGAAAACGTTGCATTTAAAGTTTACTTTTGCCAATTTCTAGGAGTCTTTCATGATAAACTATTTGATCCTGAGGTTTCTCTGGCTTCGTGAGCGGGGCTTTGTCCAGATTACTCAAAAGACCTTGGTTTCGCTCTTTCCATTTTTTCTGATTTCAGGAATTATTCGGGTGATTTCACTATCTGTTTTTTCGGAGATGGGCTATATCAATCAGCTGTTTTCAGTTTCTGACTGGTTACCGACCTTTAAGATAACTGGGCAGGTACTCATTAATCTTTCCAACTTTCTTGGTGGCTTAGCAGGGCCCTTATCAACCTATTTTGCAGGAAAATACACAGCTGGTCACTATGGTAGAAGTACTGGTACAGCTGGTGTGACATCCCTTTTGGTTAGCTTGATTATAGGATCGCAGGAGCTGTTGCTGTCACCGCTAAACGATGATGGTGTCTTGGCTCGTATCAATTTACCGGATTCAATCAACATTATTTTGGCTATATTTGTGGGGTATCTGGTTGGCCAGATTTTTCGCTTTTCGAGAGCTAGTGATGATCAGATTGTGGATAAGGACTATATTTATCAACCAAAGACTGTTCGTCCCATTTTTTTATCACTCATTTTAGCTATTGGGCTTAACATTCTTCTTGTTATTGGAGATCAAGCTAATGTTTTTCAAACGATTAGGAAGTTTACTTCTACCTTTACTGTAACTGATAATCATCTGTTGTCAACCTTTATGATGGGACTTTTGAACACTTTTTCTGCTTGGATTGGGAATAATCAGGTTTTTACCCCAAATTCCATTGCCGAGGATAGTTTTGCCTTGGAAAATCTGACCTATGCTGTTTCTCATCATACGACGACTGGGCTTCCCCACCTTTATACGCTAACAAACCTTTATCATAGTTATGGTATGGTTGCTGGCATTGGCTCAGGGCTAGCCCTCTTGGTGGCTCTGCTTTTAGCATCAACCAGTTATAAGGATAAGAAGGTGAGTCTTCTAAGTGTCTTTCCTAGTCTCTTTAACTATGGGGCTCCATTTATGGTGGGGATACCAGTCTTGTTAAATTTAGTTTATTTGGTTCCTTTCCTACTGACACCTATGGTAAATATGGGTATTGCTGCGGTGTCCTTGGCTATCCATCTTATGCCAGCGGCGGTTTATCCAGTTCCAGATGGCACACCAAGTCTTCTTTACGCCTTTATCGGAACTGGGGGTAGCTTACGAGCTCTAGCTATTAGTATCCTCTGTTTGGGAGTCGACATTCTTATCTTTATTCCATTTGTGCGTCTGTCTAATAAGGTACAATACGGTCTAAAAGAGGAAGGAGAAAGCCTTGAAACTAAATAAAAAAACTAAGTTGGTCTTTATCCTTGTTGCTCTCTTTCTCATTGGTCTATCCGTCCCATCCTATAGTTGGACTAGGAAAAATGTCAAGGAAATAGAGACTTTCTATAATTCAAAATTGTCTCCCATTATCATGATTCCAGGGAGCTCTGCTACGGAAAATAGATTTGATGGCCTAGTACGTAAGCTTAATCAAGACCGTCGTGGTGTCAAGCATAGCCTCCTCAAGGTTAAGGTTTGGAATAATGGGCGTATCACCTTTGAGGGTAATATCAGGAAAAATGACAGTGAACCTATTATTGTTATCGGATTTGAAAATAATAACGATGGCTATAGCAATATTAAGAAACAAGCCAAGATGATGAATCAGGCCTTTGAAGCCTTGCAGAATAAATACAATTTCAATAATTTTAAAGGGTTGGCACATTCAAATGGTGGCTTGATTTATACGGCTTTTATTGAAAATTATCTTAGCGACTACGATGTCAAGATAAATTCTTTGATGACTATCGGAACGCCCTATAATTTCACTGAAACCAATATTAAAAATAAATCGGTCATGCTAGCAGACTTTATAGCTGCTAAAGAGAATATTCCGTCTACCCTGCATGTCTATTCGGTAGCGGGAACCATTACCTATGATTCGGACGAGCTGGTTCCTGATGCTAGTGTTTCCGCTGGGAAATATATCTATCAGAATCAGGCAAAAAGTTATACTGAAATCACTGTTACAGGTGAAGATGCCCAACACTCGGATTTACCAACCAATGATGAAGTAGTGGACCTGATCAAACAACATATCGAAGGACAAGGTCTTCGCAAGAAGCAAAAGACCAAGTTAGAGCCTCAATAGACTATAATACTATGTATTATTAGTCTAGTTACTTATTTTCAAATACAAAAGGATAGAGTTTATGATGGCTCTATTTTTTTAGTGTAAGAGGAACTCTTTCAGTTGTTGTAACTCCTTGTTTTACAACGTTGGTTTTGTTATAATTGATTGAAAAGAAAAAGATTAACGAGAGGTTCTTGATATGCAAATTCCAAGTCGCTTTACCATTGCTGTCCATATTTTGACCCTCATAGCACAAAATAAGGGAAATGAAACTAAGCTAACCAGTGATTTAATGGCGAGTAGTGTGGGTGTCAATCCAGTTATTATCCGCAAAACCTTATCACAACTGAAGAAAGCAGACTTGATTTTTGTTCAAAGGGGAAGTGGAGGATCGACATTAGCCATGGCACCAGAGGAGATTAACCTTTTACAGGTTTATCGTGCGGTGGATAGCATCGGTCCAAGTGGGCAACTCTTTAGTTTTCATGACAATCCTAATCCAGCGTGTCCAGTAGGACGTAATATTCATGGTATTTTGGATCAGAGCCTAGAAGATGTTCAAATGGCAATGGAAAAAGAACTCGAAAAGAAAACTTTAGCTGGTATTTTAAAGGATGCTAAGGCTAACTGGAAAGAAACTGGAGCTTGATTTTTAGATCTTAAATGATAAGAAATCGAAAATTATTCGGTTTCTTTTTTGATTCTAGGTTGTAATAATTGACATTATAATAAAACCAAGTGTAACAATGTCATATAAATGATTACAACATAGGAGAAAATCATATGACTACAATAGTAAGATTTATTTAGCAGAGGTGGTGCTCAATGTAAAGGACTTAGCTGGTCATACGGAGACGGCCTTTTACACACAGATTGTTGGACTTGGAATCCTAACCAAAACGGAAAGGGAAGTTGTTTTAGGAGCTGTAAACAAGCCTTTGGTCCATCTGATTCAGACCAATCGTGAGGAAGCGGTCAAGTCCAGTTATGGTATCTACCATATGGCGATTTTGTTACCGTCTCGCGAAGATTTAGCAGATATTTTCAAACATATTGCTGATCTGGATTATCCATTTGTCGGTGCAGCTGACCATGGTTATAGTGAAGCCCTTTATTTGGAAGATCTTGAAGGCAATGGTATTGAGCTTTATAGAGACAAGCCGGTTGCTGAATGGGATATTCGTGAGGATGGTCGCATCGTTGGTGTCACAGAAGAGTTATCAGCTCAAGAAATTTACGATATTAGACTGAAGGTTGAGCCTTTTGTGATAGCTAAGGATACTCGCATGGGGCATATTCATTTATCAGTCAAAGATAGTTAGCTAGCAAGCACTTTCTATCAGGATGTTTTAGAGCTAGCGGATAAGTTTACCATTCCAAGCGCTAGTTGGATTGCTTCAGGTGATTACCACCATCACCTTGCGGTCAACGAGTGGGGCGGAAAAAACTTGTCCAAACGTGACAAAGATATGCCTGGTCTTGCTTACTACGTCATTGAAGTGGCAAACAAGGACGACTTGGTTGGCATAGCAGAGCGTACTAACAATCGTGGAGACAAGGTCAAATGGTCATCTTCTAATGAGTTAACAGTTGAGGATAAGGATGGTATTTTGACATGCGTAAGAAAGAAATATTAATAATTAGTGATTTTTTGAGTCGTAACTATTGACGTTACATTTTTAACGGCTATAATGGTTATTGTAATCAAAGTTATTACAAAATAGCTTAACAATTTTAACAATTAACATTTATCATAGAGGAAGAGGGAATACCTATGACCTACTTTACAGACTTACAAATAAAACGCCGTTCAATCTATGCTTTGGGAAAAGACCTTGAGCTCTCTAACCAAGAATTGATTGAAACCATTCAAGGAGCTGTCCTTAACACACCAACAGCCTTCAACTCACAAACATCACGTGCGGTGATCTTGCTGGATGAAGAATCAGATGCTTTCTGGAATGAAATCGCTTATTCAGAGCTTGAAAAAGTAACGCCAGCAGAAGCTTTTGAGGCAACAAAAGAACGTTTGGCAGGTTTTGCTCAAGCTAAGGGAACAATCCTTTCTACGAAGATCAAGATGTAGTGAAAGTCCTTCAAGAGCAATTCCCACTTTACGCTGAAAACTTCCCAATTTGGTCAGAGCAAGGTCATGGAATCGCCCTTTATGCGACATGGTTGGCTTTGGCTGAGAAGAATATCGGTATGAACGTACAACACTACAATCCACTTGTTGATGAACAATTAGCTGAAAAATATGACATTCCAGCTAACTGGAAACTCCGTGCTCAAGCACCATTTGGTCAAATCGTAGCAGCAGCAGGAGACAAAGACATCCAAACAGAAGGTCGTTTCAAAGTTTTTGGCGATAAATAATCACTTTAACTCAGGCAGTTAGCTTGACAATTGGCTGTACTATGACTGAACATTATCAAAATGATAAGACAAAAAAGTAGCAGGATTGAGAAATTTTGTTATTTTTTTGTATCCTAAGACCAGTTAGTAGATTAATTATAAATGAAAGCTATAACTTGAGATTTAAAACCTTTTTCAGTTTCATAGTGTTTTCTAATTTAAATGATCCCAATTTACTAAAACTGCAGAATAATGGACAACTAAATCAAAGTTTTGAGCAGTCGGTTTTGATAGATATAGGGCACACGTTAGAAAATACTTGTTACGAAATCTTAATCTTGATATGCTTTTTATTAATAGAGGTATAAAAACACAGAAATAGCTCTATTTTTGTCTTGCAGTATGGTATAATAGTGCGGTATTTCTCAGAAAATGGAGTATAAAAATGAGTATTTTTCGTAAAAAGGATGTTGGTTTGTCTCAAACCGAGATGAAACGGCATCTGACCCTTAGGGATGTAGTCCTTCTGGGAATCGGTGCCATGGTTGGGACAGGAATCTTTACGATTACTGGTACCGCGGCATCAACCTTGGCAGGTCCAGCCCTGATTATTTCGGTTTTGATTTCAGCCGTTTGTGTGGGTATGTCGGCGATTTTCTTTGCTGAGTTTGCCTCACGCTATCCATCCGCTGGTGGCGTTTATGGTTATCTCTATGCTTCTTGGGGTGAGTACCCTGCTTGGATGGGCGGATGGCTTACAATGATCGTTTTCATGAACGCCGTGTCTAGTGTTGCCTCTGGTTGGGGAGCCTACCTCAAGGGGCTCTTGGCAAGCTTTGGTCTACAGCTCCCCAAGGCTATCAGTGGCCCTTTTAATCCGAGTCAGGGGACCTATATTGACCTATTGCCAGTCTTGGTTTTGGTGCTTGTGACGGCTCTTCTCCTCATGGATTCCAAACAAGTCCTTCGTTTGAACTCACTCCTAGTAGTGCTTAAGTTCTCTGCCTTGGCGGTTTTCATCCTAGTTGGTCTTTTCCATCTGAATCCGGACAACTGGGCTAACTTTGCACCATTTGGCTTCGGCCAAATTTATGGTGGGAAGACGGGGATTATGGCAGGTGCTTCTCTCATGTTCTTTGGTTTTCTTGGATTTGAATCCATTTCTATGACAGTAGATGAGATTAAGGAACCACAAAAGAATGTTCCTCGAGGTATAGTTCTCGCTTTGATTATCGTCGCTTCACTTTATGCAGTGGTTTCATTAGTCTTGACGGGAGTTGTCCACTATACCAAGTTAAATGTCGACGATGCCGTAGCTTATGCCCTCGTTATATTGGTGTGTCTTGGGCAGCCAATTATGTATCGGTAGTTGCCATTATGACCTTGATTACCGTATGTATTTCCATGGCCTATGCCTTAGTCGCATGGTTTATAGCTTGGCGCGTGATGGATTTCTTCCACAAACTTTTCAAAAGGTTTCAAAGACCCATAAGGTTCCACATTATGCGACACTTTTGACTGGAATCCTTTCTGCCATCTCATCAGGCATCTTTTCTTTGGCTAATATGGCATCCTTGGTTAATATTTCGACTTTGGCTTATTTGGTCCTCTTGGCTATTGCTCTTATCATTCTTCGTAAAGACAAGGGCTTGCCACAGAAGGATGAGTTTAAGGTCCCATTTGTTCCTGTCTTACCAATCCTTTCCATCATCGTCTGTCTCTCATTTATGAGTCAGTACAGTTGGCAAACCTGGTCAGCCTTTGGCATAGCAGTGCTAATTGGTTCGGCTATTTATGCCTTTTACGGTTACAAACATTCTAAGTATTAAGATGAGAATGGTAGAGCCCTTTTGGCCTACCATTTTTGATATTTGAAGTAGAGACAGACTAGCTCACAATTTGGTTTTGATGGGACAAAAGACAGTAATTAGCTCACCTTTCGACTTGTTTGCAGTTAGCTAGGCCCCATTGCCCAAGTAAAATGCCGTTTGTATTATTGAAACAACTAAAATTGTGGTTCTTCCTTTTAAACAAGTTAGCGTTGACCATACAAAGAAGGTGAAGGAGATTGAAGCCTAACTTACTGGCAAAAGATTCATGATGACCTCTTTAGCAAATGGTTGCATGAGGCCGGATTGAATTTTAGTTAGGAAAGCCAAATTGTTTTGGAAAAATTTAGACTGGTCTATCCTAGAAATTGAAAGTTCTCAATATTTTGGGCACTTTTTTACTTTAAGTAAAGATTAACGTTTCTTTAGGCCTTGTTCTAGTTTTCTAGTGTTTAATAGAGTCATCGCAAAAGTAAGTAGAAGGTTTAATAGATGACATACAAACATACCAAACAAACACAAGAACGTTATACCATTAAGAAATCATCAAAACGGGAAAAAAGTTGGGGCAGTCCTAGTCGCTGGCTTAATTTTGGGTAGCTCAGTTGTACAAACTAATCTTGTTCAAAAATAAAAT
>ENA-OQCO01000534-OQCO01000534.1-human-gut-metagenome-genome-assembly--contig:-NODE-534-length-20440-cov-1.342982_pt1 | contig 20440 bp, 29 predicted proteins | sample MGYA00242500_ERZ504582 | MGnify/ENA primary metagenome ERZ504582 (study PRJEB26092, sample SAMD00036346) | human gut metagenome | host: Homo sapiens | study: EMG produced TPA metagenomics assembly of...
CCGATCATAATCCGAACGTCCCCGTTACGAACCTTTTCAAAAAGCTTTTCCTTTGCCTCCTTTGTTTTTGGCCGAATGAATAAACGCTATTTCTTCCTGAGGTACGCCCATATTAATCAGCTTGGAACGTATATCGTCATAGATATTGAATTTTGAGACTGGACATCCGTCTGCACATTTAAGCCCCAGAGCTGAATGAGCTTCGGCAGCACCTGGTAAATCGAAAAGGTGTTGAAATTGTCCAGCCACTCCTCCGGCGTGTCAGGAATGGAGGGGTCGGCGTGCTTCGCCATGACGTAGGCTATTAGCTGGAAGATATCTGATCCAGTGCTTTCAAAAGGGACTCGTCCTTCGGCTGTTCTCGGATGATTTCTTCAATTTCAGCGAGAATATTGATATTTACGTGGTATTCTTCCTCTTCGCGCTTTCTTGCGGCAGGTCTTTCCAAATACCCATAATTGTTCAAAAACAGGAGACACTCCCTCGCTATGCGGAAATCATTTGCACCGTCCGTGCAGTTCGGCCATCCAATCAGCGTGATCTCACCGGCACGGTACCAAAGGATGAAGTTCACATAGTCCTGCAGCGCCGCCTTTGCTCCCGACAATGGGATGACAATGCGGACAAGTTCATCCGGCGTAATGTATCCCTGCATCTGATCCAATTTCGTCAGTTCACACAAAATCTCCAGTATCAGCTTTAACGGGTGCAGCAGCAGCCCGGCAGTGTACCAACGGCTGCATTCGTCCTCGCTTTGAATTTGAGGGTTCGGCAAACGCAGCGTTTGAATTGTGATTGCGGCAAACTCAGTCTGGGAGGTGTCGCGGTCAGCCACTTTACGCCCAAACTCCGTCAGTTGGATGCGGCCGGATCGGTCATTTGGAATCAGCCCCACCGCACGCCAATACTGGCTACTGTTACGGATGATGTTGCGCTCCCCGGTGCGCCCTCCAAGGTTCACCTTGATGGAATCCGAAACATCATTTGACAGTTCAAGTATCTCCTTTGCAAATTCCGGGGAACTGTATTTCAGATTCTGCCCCAGCAATTCCAGCTTTCTCATGCGGCACAGGACACCCAGGAGAATGACGGGATCGTTCAGCCGTTCCGTGCATTGAAGGCTTCTTTGAATTTGAGAGAGCATTTTAATGCCCTTTCATAAGTACTTACAAAAACGGCGGATTTTTTAAGTCTGTTTTCGCAGATTTCTGAAAGTTTGTATATGTGTACAAGTTTTAATATTTGTGTTGGTGCAAGATTATTGCTCTCTGTCTATTAGGAAAAAATGTGGAGATATTTTAGGAGAGGTACGGTATGAAAGTGAAAAGTTTGGAGGGTTGTATAAAAATATGCATAACTATGATGGCGTAACAGATGGGAGATTTTCGGTGGCTGTATTGAAAACAATGAAACGCCGAGAGAATGTATTATCCGTGAGTGTAACGAAGAGTTAGGAATTGATGATATTGATTTTAAAATATATTGGTTTAATGAAATTTCTTATGATGCCTGACTATTTTTCTTCTGAGGAACGCATTGAATATGGTGGTTTGTATGGTGTTACTCTCGAAAATGTGAGTGTTGAAGAAATCTATCGGCATATTAATGACCGTGACGAAATAGTCAAAATTGCACTTTACAGAAATGTTAAGGATAAAGAGCCTATTGATGAAAAGCTGTTGGAGTATTATTTGTGAGGATAATCAATGAAACCATTTCTTATAATATATTTTTCGGGTGTAGGTAATACGAAAGCTGTTGCCGAGCATATAAAAATTTGTGCAAATAAAACATCGACAGAAATTTACTCTATGGAAAAGATACCTGTTGATTTTTCCATAGACAACCACTCTGCTATAATTATTGGTACGCCTACATATCACTCCGAGCCTGCAAAGCCGCTGATGAAATTTCTTGAAATCATAACCGCTGACAGAAAAATTCCTGCGTTTATTTTTACAACATGCGGTCTTTATTCGGAAAACTGTCTGCGTATTCTTGCAAAGGAATGTCTGAAGCATAAAATTGTTCCTATACATTCAGCAAGCTATCGTTGTTCCGCAACAGACGGAATGCTGCTTACACCATTTATGGATTGCTGGTTTAAGGATGAAAAGGATTTGCAAGCGAAAATAAAAAGTGATTTCAGCACTTTTATAAGCAAGCTGAAATCACATTCAAGGGCTGATATTCCGAAATCAAAGTGGTACGCACCGCTGAATTATCCAAATAAAATGCTTGGCAAAGCTACAACTTTCCAGATATATCTTCATAAGGACAGATGTGTTAATTGCGGCAAGTGTGAAAGAAATTGTCCTCAAGGTGCGATTGCCGAAATTAACGGGTATCCTGTAATCAACAAGGCAAAATGTATGAATTGCTACCGCTGTATTCATCATTGTCCTAAACTGGCGTTGTCTTTGTTTAAGAATAAAACTGTGGAAAAAGTTTGGAGGAACTGAAATGCCAAAAATAATGATATGCGGATTAAACGGTGCAGGAAAAAGTACATTGGGCAAGGCGCTTGCCGATAAAACAGGCTGGACATTTAAAGATGTCGAGGATTACTATTTTCCGAAAACCGACCCGTCGTATCCTTATGCAGTACAGCGCACCGAGGAAGAAATTGTAAAACTGCTACATAATGATTTGTGTCAAAATGATAATATAATTTTTGCAGGAGTAAGAGGAAATTACAGTCCCGAAATTGCCGCTATCTTTACTCACGCAGTATTTGTTAGCGTTCCCAAAGAAATCAGAATGGAGCGTGTCCGTAAACGTGCTTTCGATAAATTCGGAGACAGGGTTTTACAGGGCGGGGATTTATATGAAAGAGAAAATGCGTTTTACGATATAATCGAAAAACGAACAGACGAGACAATAATTAATTGGCTGAAACGCTGAATATCCCTGTTATTACAGTTGATGGAAGAAAAGTAGTTGAGGAAAATGTGAAGTGTATTTTGGAGGAACTTGTATTATGACAGACAAAGTGAATTTTTCTGAAATAACGCCTTGCGGTGGAAACTGTGGCGGTTGTAAGCATTTTATATCTGGAGATTGTATAGGCTGCTTGAAGAACGGCGGAGAGTGTATAAGTATGTGGCAGAACGGCTGTGATATTTTTCGTTGTTGCAAGAAGCATAATGCAAAATTCTGTGGTCTTTGCAGCGAATTTCCGTGGGATTGGCTTGTCAATAAAATGAGCGAATGGGATAAGAATGCCATTGAACATTTAAAAGAACTCGCTGAAAGCTATAAAAATATATGGTGATGAAAATGGATGTAGGATATAAAATTGCAGATGGTCGCTTTTCATTGCGTTCAGCGGCTTTGATAATTAAGGATAACAAGCTGCTTGCTTGTAAAAATGATAATTACGATTGCTTTTATACCTTGGGCGGTGGGATAAATCTGAACGAGGCTTCAACTGATGCTGTATTAAGGGATCTCAGAAGAAGAAACAGGTTACGAATTTGAAATTGACAGGCTTGTTTTTATTCAAGAGCGTTATTATTCCTTAAAAGATTGTCGTCAACACGAGGTTGTGTTCTTCTATCTGATGAAGAATGTTGATGTAAACATTGACAACGGCACCAAAACCGACCAGCAAAGTGAGCATTTACATTGGCTGCCTATTGATGAATTGGACATAACAAATCTTGTTCCTGCGTTCTTGAAAACAGCGCTGAAAAAACATACCTAATGCTGATACTGAAAATTACGCAGAAATACAGCGGCGATGATGAAATGATACCGTTCCATTATTATGACATCATAAGAAAAACCGACAGAGTAACTGTCGGCAAAATCAGTATCCGTAGCGGTAACAATTTTCATTCATATTATAACGGACATATAGGCTATGAGGTTTTCAAGTAATATCGTGGCAATGATTATGCTTACAAATCAAGCCTTATGGTACTTGATGTTGTACGATTTCACAGTATGGAATTTATTTATCTGACTTGTGATGAGAGTAATATTGCTTCATATAAACTATTGAAAGATTGGTGCGGAGCTGTAGAGATTTGCGATGTGCCCAAGAAGTATTTCGGTTGGAGTGAAGTATGGAGAGCCAAAGGGTTTATAAATTTCTATTTGAATTAAAACAAAATCAATAAAGGATAAAACAACGATGGATAATTACAAGCAGTTAATAATTATCAAAGGCGAACCTAAAGATGATATTATACGGTGCTATTATGACAAAGTAAAGAAAAAGCAGGCTGTTGTTTTCAACAATAACCCTACTACATATTACTTACTATAGTTACAACAATGTTAAATGGTTGGATAGTATAGGTGAACTAGATAAGAGTAATTATAAATTCTTTCTGAAGACAGGCCAACAATTATTTGACATTGTTAAAATTATTGAATTTAGCGATAGTTATACCAGTTATATTCGTGTCTTTTTTAAAAATGGTTGTTTTAAGAGTTACAAAGTCAGCGATTTGGATATTAAAAAGAATATGGTTGTCTCTCCAAAGGTCAAAAATCTAATTGAGTATTTTTCCCGAATTGTAGATATCACAGGATTAAAGGCAGATGATGGTACTAATATTCTTAAAGCAAAGTTTGAAAAGCTTAATTTTATTAGTGATGATACTGTTTTAGCGAAATATCTTAACTCTTCGTCTTCTTCAATCAGACGTGAAAAAAGACTGTATCATTTTTCCGTTTGGCTGTAACGCAAGCCAAATAGCTGCTGTAAGAAATGCGCTTGTAAATCAAATCAGCGTTATTGAAGGTCCTCCCGGAACGGGTAAAACGCAGACTATTTTGAATATTATTGCTAATATTGTAATGCGTGGTTATACCGTTGCGATTGTATCCAATAACAACTCTGCAACGGACAATGTTTTTGAAAAGCTGCAAAAATATCATTATGATTATATAGCGGCACAGTTAGGCAGCGATGAAAACAAAAAGGCTTTTATTCAAAATAAACAGCAGAAATATCCTGATTTTACATCTGACAAGATGGGAGACTTCAGTAAAAATGAACTTTCTTCTTATATTAAAAATTGCGAAAACAAGATTACTACGCTTTTTGAAACACAAAATAAGATTGCTGAGTTGAAGCATACTCTATCTGCGTTGAGACTGGAAAAAGAATATTTTGATGAATATTTTAATACTACTCATTCAGAAAAAAGCATTTTCAGGCGAAAAGATAAGTTGTCATTGGACAAAATACTCACTATATGGAATGAACTGCAAACTTATATTGAAAGTGAAAAATCTATCAGTTTTTGGTACAAAATCAAATCAATTCTGCTTTATGGTATTGCAAATTTTGACGTTTATAATTATCCTACAGAGGAGATTATTGAACAGTTAAAAAAGATTTTTTATGAAATTAAGATTTCGGAAATGGAAAATGTAATTCAACAGCTTGAAAAATATCTTTCCGAAAACAATATATCAAATTTAATTTCGCAATTAACAAATAAATCAAATCAATTGTTAAAGGCATACCTTGCCGATAAATATAGTACACGCTCGGAGCGTCCTACATTTGATGCAGACGATTTATGGAAAAGAAGTTCTGCTTTTCTGAAAGAATACCCTGTAATTTTAAGTACAACGTTTTCTGCGACAAGCAGTTTGAAAAATATAATTTACGATTATGTCATTGTAGATGAAGCGTCACAGGTCGATTTAACGACAGGTGTTCTTGCAATGTCATGTGCCAAGAATATGGTAATTGTAGGTGATTTGAAGCAACTCCCTAATGTTGTGCCTGAAGATGTAAGAAAAACAATTGCCCAATTATCAATCGGTAATAACATAGCTTTAAATTATCGCTATGAAGAAAACAGCTTACTTTCTTCGATGTGCAAAACCTATGAAAATATTTCCCGAACCCTTCTTCGCGAGCATTATCGTTGTCATCCAAAATCATCGGTTTCTGCAATCAAAAATTTTATAATAATCAATTAGTTATTATGACACAGGATAATGGCGAAAGTGATGTGCTGAAAGCCTATATTACAGTAGAGGGCAATCACGCACGAGGTCATTTTAATCAACGTCAGATTGATGAAATAACCAACAATATTCTTCCTGAACTTAATTCAAGTGATGTAGGTATCATTGCACCATATAAAGACCAAACAATCTGCGCTTGCCGAAGAAATTACAGGGCAGATTGATATTTCAACAGTACACAAATTTCAAGGCAGAGAAAAAGATGATATTATCATATCGACAGTAGATAATGAGATAACGGAATTTACTGACAATCCAAATATGCTTAATGTTGCAGTATCACGAGCGAAGAAAAGGATGAGAATAGTGGTTTCTGATAGCGAAAAGAACGGCAGAACAAACATTGGAGATTTAATAAAATACATTCAATATAATAATTTTGAAATTAAGCATAGCGAAATCAATTCCGTATTTGATATGCTTTATAAGTGCTATGAAGAAAAAACGAAAAGAGTTTCTGAAAAAAGCACAAGCGAATTTCAGAATACGATTCCGAAAATCTTATGTATGCGCTTATAAAAGATTTGCTGAAAAATGAAGCTTTTTCAAAGCTTGATGTAATATCACAACAGCCGCTTAATTCTTTAATTTGCAATTTTCATAAGCTATCAGATGAAGAAGCTGCTTATGCCAAAAATCCATTGACGCATATTGATTTTTTAATATTCAGTACTATTGATAAATCTCCTATGTTGGCGATTGAGGTTGACGGTTATGCTTATCATAATGACAATATTAAGCAAAGCCAACGTGATAAACTGAGGATTCCGTTTTGGAAAAATACAATATCCCTCTTATTCGATTTAGCACAACTGGAAGTATGGAGAAAGAAAAGTTGGAAAAGAGGCTTATGGAACTGATTTAAGAACTGTGGTATTTATAACATCATATCAAATTAACAATAAAACAATTTAAGAGTAGTGGAAAGGATTATTATGAAAGATAACAACAAACTAAAAAGTATAGTTTTTTTCTTTGATAGCAGCATGATTGACGAATTCTCTTATGGTGATGTTGTTTTTGAAAATATTATCAAAGGTAGAGAAATCACTTTAAACTCCAGTAAAATAATATTTTCCAGAGGAGATATTGTAAATAAAGCCGCATATAATGACATCAATCCATTTGTTATAAAAGATGATTTGTGCACAATTACAAAAATAAATAAGTCGTTTTCAGATTATTTATATGTGTGTATACTTGAGGACATAGAGCAACAAATAGCAATTAAGATAGATTCCAGATTGAAAGACACTTTTTTCGGCTTATGTTGGTATGACATCAATAGACATACAATCGACTGACTCAAGAAAGCAATTTTGGAAAATGCTCATACGAGAATTCAGCGTAGAATATAAAACTATAACATATTTTGGATGCGAAAGCGAAGGCACTTCTTTGATGTTTCTACTGCTGAATCATACGAACTACGTAATAAGTAATTTGTATCGCATTCTTCAAAAGGTAATGGCGTTATATTATCTAAGATTTTAGTTAACGGATTTTCGCTACCGCTCTTCATTAAGTACCATATTAATTCTTTTTTGGATTGTTCTAACCGTTTTAATATTTCATACAAATCATTGCCTAGTACTTGTAAAACACATATCTAGCTACGGACTCTGAACTTATCTCATATACATATATATTTAATTTGTAACATAACTCTATAAGTAAAGCATACAGTGATTGAGCGGTTTTACCAAGGCTTTTTCCGTATAAATGTTTTATAGTATCATCAAAATCATTCTAATCTAAATCGCGACCAAAGTTTTGAAGTAATGTTAATTCTAAAACATCATTTTTGCTATAACTAAACCTATTATATCTGGCATATTTATAAAAAGCTCTAACATTGATAGCATTGCTTTGCATTTAGCATCTAATTTTAGAGAAGCGTGTTCCGATATAAATTCATACATTGCCATATGCTTATGGCTGTATAGTAATCTATCTGTTTTTTCTTTATCTACAGGGCTTTCCTTATAAACTATGAGTTCAATTAAAATTTTTAGTATTCTTTCAAAACCTTGTGACGCTTGGTACAATGAAGTAAAAATGTAATCAGTCGAAGCAAACTTTCCTTCTTTGGCAATATATACACGATTAATATCTTCTACAGCTTTCCAAATTTCAACACCTGATATACCTAACTCCTTAACGAGAGCAAAGTTCATCTCCATTATGCCACGATCAGAATCGCCTTTACCATCTATCTCTTCAAGCTGATCAATAGATTTAATAAAACTTGATTGTCTAGTGGAGAACATTATTTTTCTACCGATACAAACCTATACTTTGAGGATGAATTATGCTGCGATTTTGAAACTGACGAATGTGATAGCGAAGATTGATGTTTTTAATAATGTCTCGAAATTGAAATTAAAACGGAGGCTTTATGAAAGTAATAGTTTTCGACATAGGCGGAACGCTTATGGAATACAAGAATATGCCGCTTTCGTGGCTGGATTTCTACAAGGACGGTTTCCGTTATGTCTGCAACAAACTTTCGCTGAACATAATCGAAAATGATATAGACAAGTCATTTGAGGTGCTGAAAAGCTATAATCCCCGCATCAATCCTCTTGAGGTTGATGTTACTCCCAAAGTGATTTTCAGCGAGGCTACGTCTCATTGGCAGGGCGAATTTATACTTTCCGATGTCATAAATAAGTTTTATGAGTCGATGAATCTGACAGCTTATATTTATCCCGAAACTCTTGATTTCTTGGACAAGCTTAAAGCAGAGGGCTACAAAATAGCGGCTCTTACCGATGTAGCAATCGGAATGCCCGATGAACTGCACAAGAGCTATTTCCCCGAACTGCTGCCCTATTTCGATATGTATGTTTCCTCAATCTCTTGCGGTTATCGTAAGCCTAACCCGAAAGGACTTTCGGATATTGCGGAGAATTTTGGCGTTGTACCTTCAGAAATGATTATGATTGGCGATGAGGAAAAGGATATTAAAACTGCAAAGAGGTTTGGCTGTAAATCCGTTCTGATTTACCGACGGGACAAAAATGCTAATTTCGGGCAGGATTATACGGTTACGGATTTGAATAAACTTTGGGAGATGATGAAATGAAATACGTACTTTTACACGGAATGGGACAGAATGCTTCAAGCTGGGATAAAACAATATCCTTATTATCTGATGACACAGAAACGGTCTGTCCTGAATTGAGTGATTTTTTTACCGAAGGAAACTGTTTTTATAATAAAATGTATGCTGCCTTTTGTGATTATTGTAATAATTTTTCTGAACTGTTAAATCTGTGTGGACTTTCTCTCGGTGCAGTTCTTGCACTGAATTATGCTATTGACTTTCCGAAAAAAGTAAATTCTCTTATTCTTATTGCACCGCAGTATGATATGCCGAAATTCCTGCTTAAAGTACAGAATGTGCTGTTTAAATTTATGCCTGAAAGTCAGTTTAAGGATATTGGACTTACGAAAAAGGATTTTATTACGCTTACAAATTCAATGGCTGATATGGACTTTACAAACGGTCTTGATAAGGTGACTTGTCCTGTGCTTATTCTATGTGGAGAAAAGGACAATGTGAATAAAAAGCAGCAATAAAGCTTGCTGAAAAGTTGCCAAACGCAAAATTTGCTACGATTGAAAATTCAGGTCACGAGGTTAATATTGATAATCCACAGGGGTTAGCTAAAGTTACGGGGGAATTATAATGGACATAAACTTTTGCACTGAGTGCAGTAAGCCGCTTACATATAAGTCAATCGGTGATGAGGGAGAGCAGAAATATTGCGAATGCTACAACAAGTTCTATTTTGATACCCCTGCAAGCTGCGTGCTTGTGGCAATCATCAATGAAAATAATCAAGTGCTATTGCTGAAAACAGAATTATATCTCTGCAAAGAATTACACGCTCTGCTCCGGATATTTGAAAAAGGGTGATACACTTGAAGAAACCGTTGCCCGTTAGGTGCTTGAGAAAACAGGACAGCGTGTGATTTCCTGTGAGTATGTGCAGAGCTATTATTTCGCACCGAAAAATCTGATTATGACAGGCTTTATAGCTTATGTCAAGGCGAGCGAATTCGATAGCTCCAACGAGGTTGACGGTCTTATGTGGGTTGATTTGGATAAGGCTGTGACTATGGTTGAGAGGGAGAATAATTATTCCGGTGAACATCTGGACAATTGTATAAAGCTGATAAAATCAAAGGAGGATTAAAAATGGCAACACAGGTTTACACATTCAAAATCACATACGCAGACTGTGACAACAGGATATGGCGAACTGCTGCGGTTTCGTCAAACTACACACTTGCCGAGCTTGGCTATATGGTGCTCGCAACCTTTGATACAATGGCGTATCATTTATTTGAAATGAAGTACAAAAACGTAACCTTTTCCTTGATCGAAGAAGATTTCGAGGATTTGCTTTATGATAAAGATGAAGCCTACGATTTAATGTACTCTTATAAAATCGGCAGCCGCCGTCTTGACCTTAAAGTTGGTGATGTTATCGAAATGACTTATGATTTGGGTTGCGACCAGACCTTTATTATAGAGCTTCTCGAAATCAGCGATATGCCCAGAGGTCACGGTCATGCTTATCCGAAAATTCTTGACGGTGCAGGTCGGGGTATTGTTGATGATGTGCCTGCGTTCGAGCTGCTTGAAGCGATAAAGAAAACAGATGAGGACGGACATTCTGAGATTTATTATTCGAGCAGTTGTTCTAATAATGCTCCTGAATGGGATTACAGAAATTATAGAGTCGATTGGGACAATGCACTGCTTAAAGGCATAATTGAACGAATTCGTGATGGGTATGAAAATTATGAAGATGATGAATATTAATATAGTTGATAAAATTCGAGAAGTACTTGAAATGACAAATAGCGAAAGCACTGCTTATTATAATAGGGAAAGCGACGAGATTGTCTGGGTGTTCGAGTAAATGGATAATGATACGAAACTGCTTGACGAGATAGAGGATAACTTCGATAAAATATATCGCATTGCCGACTCAGTATGATATTGACGAATATTCTATAATGAAAGAGTTTGCTTATTCCTGCGGCAATACCGAAATTGCCAGTGAGCTTTGCCTTTGCTTGAAAGGCAGCGGTGCATTCCGCCGCTTTAAAGATAAGGTGACATATCTTGGAATACGAGAAGAATGGAGATAATGCATACAGGAAAATTACCGAAGAGTGGTGTGCTGACAATAAACTCATATCTATATAAGAAAAATGAGCTATATGCTTGATTTGTGATTTTAAAAACACATAACGGAGGAACAGATATATCATGGGTGAAATCAGAAGAGTTGAAGTTGACGAGTTTTGGGCTGATTCTACAATTATAGAGGCAGGAGATTTTATATATACAAGCTATTGTATGAAAAACAAGGGACAGTCTATCGAAAATCAGATTAATGGTGCTTTTGATGTGCTTGAAGAAAGATTAAGCAAGGTTGGTTCGACATTGGAGTCTGTCATTCAAATGGACTGTCCGTTCAGAGATATTCAGGATTTAAGCGTTTTAGCTCCTATTATCAAAACGAGATTTAATGGTAAATATCCAGCCAGAAAGGCATTTGAAACAAATTTTTTAAGAGATGGCATTTGTTTTTAGATTGACGCTGTGGCATATAAGGGGAAAAGCAATGGATAGGTCTTATATGAATATTGTGATTGCCGAAAAGAAATAATTTATTGTCAATATGATAAATGCTCGTACTAACGAGTGCGGCATTGCTAATAAAAATGAACAGCGATTTTGATTATCGCTGTTCAATATGGATTTTAAAAATGGAGAGTGTATAATATAATACGGGACTGTCTCTTTTAGATTTAAGCGACAGTCCCGTTTTTATCGAATTATGGCTGCTTTGGTGGTGTGACCATATGTGGGAGGTTTACAGTGGTAGAAAAATCACAATGCCCAAGCCATTCCTGTATTTGCTTCATCGCCATACCGTTCGCAAGCAAAAGAGAGCGCAACTATGCCCCAACACCCCGAAAAGACACTACTCAGAAATTATTTCGCAGCTATCAACAGTAACCGCAAATTTGTTATGTGTATGAGGGATTCTTTCATTTAAATAATGTAAATACGAAACAAGGTACACAGATAAGATAAAAGTCAATCAGATTGTTGCCGTGAACAACAATCTTTTTCAGCATTGAGTTATAAACCTCAAAGCTGGTTATATCCACATCTTTAGTACGATTTATCTGTTCAATATATGCTTTTATTCCGTCAAGCTGTTTTCGATGAAAGGCGTCAATATCCTTATTATTCGAGATCTGAGTGGTAAGCTTGTTTATTTCAGCGTCATATATATCAACCTGTGTCTTTAAATCATCCTTTGAGATAATGCCTTCAAGCATTAAGTCGATGGCATTGTGCTTTTTCCTTAAAATACTGTCAATCTTATCCTGAATGGGCTTTGTATCTATTGCCGCAGATGTTCGCTGCATAGTTTTTATGTCATCCAACAGCTGCTCTGTGATACACGTTCTTTCGTTTTGTACGTACTTCAAAACATATTTCATACAGGTATTTAAAAAATTTTCAGTTATAAATTTGTTATCGCAGCCAACCTCAATTCCATTGACATTCATTTTCTTTATAGTACCGTATTTAGAACGATTAATGCAGCTGCTATGCCAATAATGCTGAGAGTATTTCCTGCCCTCCCTTGATTTACTTCCTCGTTTTTCAAGCAATTCTTTGGCAGCATATTAAGGGACAAACTTTAATACAAAAACAGCCTTCCGATTTGGAGGGCTGTTTTTGTATCTATGCCCGGAAAGTCCGATATTATGGGCATTTCCGGGCTTTTTCTGTTTTCCATGAGTTTGGCAATACAGCTCGCCAGCGGGCCTGTCTTTGGTATGGCGGCATGGTAAGCGCTTGGAAGCTCACTTTTGCACCCCCTCCGGCATTTATGAATAAAGAAAATGAGGAAACGCTAAAAAGTGTCTGCCGCCAGCTATTGGCCTCATATCCCATATAAAACAATTTAGCGGGAACCTTTGCGGCTCCCGCTTTTTTTATTTTATGCCCGCTCGAAAGACTCCCCGCAGATTACATTGACCTCCCGTGTTGCCCGGATGATAGTGCCGCAGCAGGGGCAGACATATTTGATACTGCGATTTTTGGATTTTTTACTCCCGCCTTTGGTGGTGCCTTCCACCGGTAAGCGGCTGGCGTTGATTTTATCCTCGCCCAAGGTTTCTCTGATCCATGCCTCTGCCTCCGGTGCCAACGTCGTTACCGTCCATCCGTATTTGTCGTGCTTCTCAATGTGCAGCCCATGGGCCTCGGCGGTGGCTTTGAATTTCAGTAGGAGATGACGGATGCTTATATACACAGTTTAATATAACCAAAGAAGAAGGAGATGAATTAATACAACACAAAATAATATCTTCACCATTTTATATAATTCATAAAGAACGGTGCAAAAAATGTGGATTAGGCTATGCTCAATGTAGTTGCGTAAGATTTATCGATGAAAACGTTTCTACTGAAGTTACAAAGGCTGAATTGTTAGGGATGATATGGACAAATCGAAATGCCTTCTCAATGAATGGGCAACTTAAATATAATATTAATACGATGATTACAAGAATTATATAAACAAGTAAGGTTTATGCCTTGTAATTTATTGAATATAACAATATATCAGCTGCAAACGGATTTCCCGATTGCGGCTGATTCTTTCATTATTAATCTCTATAATACTGCGCCTGTGCTGCAAACATTTCTGCGTAAATACCGCCGCTTTGCACCGACAGTTCATCGTGCGTACCGTACTCTTTTATTCTGCCTTCTGAAAAAACAGCTATCCTGTCGCAGAATTTACAGCTTAAAAGTCTGTGAGAAATGTAAATTGCGGTTTTTTCGCCAACAAGCGTGTCAAACTGACGGTAAATATCATACTCAGCCACAGGGTCAAGCGCTGCCGTAGGCTCGTCTAAAATTACTACGGGAGCTTTCTTGTAAAGCGCTCGTGCAATAGCGATTTTCTGCTGTTCACCGCCCGAAGGCTCTATTCCGTTTTCATCAAAAGCCTTGAATAGATTTGTGGCAGTGCCGTTCTCCATGGAGGCAATTTTTTCTGATAAACCCACCTGCACTATAAGCTTATTAAGCTCATCATCGGAGCAGCTTTCATTCAGTACAATGTTTTCCTTTACGGAAAAACTGAACAGCTTGAAGTCCTGAAAAACGGGAGAAAACAACGACATATATTCTGCGTAATCATATTCCTTTATGTTTATTCCGTCAAGCAGTATTTCCCCCTCCGTAGGGTCATAAAGTCTGCACAAAAGCTTTATAAATGTGGTTTTTCCTGCACCGTTAAGACCTACTACGGACAAATGCTCGCCCTGTTTTATAGTGATATTTACATTTTCAAGCACCTTAACATCAGTATTTGGATAAGTAAAGCCTACATTTCTGAATTCAATGGTATGAGGCTTGTTTTCAGCGTGTCGCTCACCTTTTTCAATAGCGGACGGATAATCCATAAACTTGACGTATTCGTAAGCGTAATTTGTACGCTTGATTATTTCCTGAACACAATTAATCAAGTTATTCATACTGCTGTTAAAGGTTGCACTTGCTGACAGGAGCTGTGTGAAAGCGCCTATTGTGATTTTGCCGAGGATAGCTAAAATACCAAGATAAAAGTAAGAACCGAAATCCCGTGCCGCACCTGAAATATCCGACAGCAGATTAAGCGGCATATGCTTGTCGGCATTCCATTTCCATTCCTTTATCTGCTTATCGTTATAATCGTCCCACTTATTTGCCATCATATCTGCCGCACCGTATATGCGAATATCCTTACCGTATCTGAAATCTGTCAGCGACCAGCCGAGATATCCGAAAATGCGGTTTGATTTGGCAAGTCTGCTGTAAAATTCAATATCTATCTTGTTTTGCTTGCTTCGTATGAAAGCGTTTATTGCAAGAAGTACTGCTGTAATCAAAAACAGCAAGGGCGCTTTTGTCAGTATAATCGCCATAACGCCTATAATTATTACAGCTTGGGTTACGGCAGTGAAAACCTGCTGAAAAATCCCTACTACACCGCCCGAATACCAGCTCATTCCCTCACGGGCAAGATTTATCTGGTCAAGAGCCTTTTTGTCCTCCGTATGCTGAAAATCCAGCTCCATAACACGCTTGCTCATACGCTCGCTAAAAAGGTTCTGATATTTCTCGTCATATTTTTCAATTACGATACTGATAATAGACGAGGCAAGCATACCCAACGCTTCGGCTAAAACAATTGCCGCCGCATATAAAACGAGCTTCTGAATATCACGTTCGCCCATAAGCTCGTCGATAATCATCGGTGAAATCATAATAGCGATAAAAGGAGTAAGGGCGGTTATAATTATACCTGAAATACCACAGAAGAAAAAGCCTTTATGTGCCTTACATGCAATAGGAAAGAAATATTTTATTGTTTTTATTGCTGTATCAAATGTGTTTTTCTTTTCAGCCGATTTCTTCATATTCTTTCTCTCCCTCCTTGTAATATTGAGCCTGAATATTGAACATTTCCGAGTATGCTCCGCCCTTGGCAAGCAATTCCTCGTGGGTTCCGTATTCCACCATTTCTCCCGCCTTGAACATAGCTATACTATCGCAAAAACGTGTTGAGGAAAGGCGGTGGGAAATGTAAATTGCAGATTTATCTCCGATAATTTCATCAAAATTCTTGTACAGGCTGTATTCTGCCAATGCGTCAAGTGCAGCAGTAGGTTCGTCAAGAACGATAACAGGTGCGTTCTTGTATAACGCTCTTGCAAGTGCAAGTTTTTGCTTTTCGCCGCCCGAAAGGTCAACGCCGTCATCGTGGATAACCTTTAAAAGCTCGGTTGCAATACCGTCGGATAAGCTGTTCAATTTTTCTTCCATACCTGCCTTTACAGCACATTTCTCGGCTAATTTTGCATCTGTGTCACAAGGCGGTTTCATAGAAATATTTTCACTCATAGGAAATGCAAAAATTTCTACATTCTGAAAAACAGGAGCAAAAAGCGTGTAATATTCATTTCGCTTGAAGCGCCGTATGTCAACGCCGTTAAGGAGAATTTCACCCTCGGTTACGTCATAAAGCCGAAGCAGAAGCTTAATAAAGGTAGTTTTTCCTGCACCGTTCAGACCGACAACTGCAAGCCTTTTGCCTGCCTCAAAGGTAAGATTGAGATTTTTCAGGGCGTATTCCTCCGCACCTTTGTAACGATAGGAAACATTTTTAAATTCAAATGTATATCTGCCTGATTGAGGTAACGGAACTGTATCATTTTCAAGCTCGCTTTCATAATCCAAAAAGCTGCGGAAATCGTCCGTTTTCATTGACTGTTCTTTAAACTGACCGAGAGAATTCAGAAATGCGGTAAGGGTCGAGGAAAAGGTCGAGGAAAGTCCCAGAAAGAGCGTGAAATTACCGATACTCATATCCGTATCAATAACGGAATAAATAAGTATAGCATAAACTGCTCCTTTAGAGATAATACCGATAAGATTGGAAAATGCGGCATTCTTCATCCATAGGTTTCGACTGTGTAAAATTTTACTTTGCTTTTCGTCAAGTATTTCGTGCTGTTTATCCGAAAGCCAGTTCTTCATACCGAAAAGACGTATATCCTTAGCGTAGTCAAAATCCTGTGTTGCACGCTCCATATAATTGATTTTTCTCCAAGTAGGAGCAAGCTTATCCCATACTTCTTTTTTGTCACGCTTAACGATATGTTTGAAAAACAGAAACTGCAAAAAGGACACAACCGTAAGAATTATTATAAGCTTCCAGTCGAGAGTTACAATAGTGGTAAGGGTTACCGCCATAAGAACTATATTTGTACCTATGCCGTAAACGGAATGCATCATACCCTCAACGCCGTTATTGTTGCCGCCTGTAGCCTGCGCCGCTTTTTCAGCCATATTCAGTATATCAGGGTTTTCCAACGTCTGATATTCCATTGAAAGCACCTTGCGTATACGCTCGCTTATCATTTTCATACGCACGTTTATCATATTAAACCATATTCTGTTATTCGCCAGAGTGTTAAGCCCCATAGCAATAAGCTCAATAATTGTTGTTATAATAAGTAACGATAACAATGGAGCAAAATCCTTTTCGGCAGAAGAAGCCTGACACTCTATAATATCAATAACGAACTTACCTATAAAGGTCCAGAGATACTGCATAAGAGAGCCTGTAAAAACGCCGAGCAGCATAAGCCAAGGCAGAAAAGGCTTGTATTGACGGATTTTACCCAGTATGTAAACCGAATTTTTAAGTATGCCATATTCGGTGTGGAGTAAATTTTTCTCCTCTTTATTTTTCTTTTTCATCGGTCTTTTTCTCCTTGTAGGTATCATTTTTAAAGAATGGATTTTCCCGCCACTAGTTCTGATAATTAAAGTTGTTGGGACGGGTTAAGATAGTCATTGTAAATGTAAGGAAGGGTATCAGTGTATAATCTACAAGGTATTGATAAATTTTTTCATCTTCCTTTTCTCCGCCTTTCAGAGTTGCCTTCCGTATAAATTGAATTTGAGCATTTCCTTTATAATTTCCTTGGTATTATCACGGGAAATAGAAAGCTCGTGCATAAGCGTTTCTATCTTAAAGAAAATAGTTGTACTTCTTCCTGCAAGAAAATACATAACACGCAAGGCGTTAGGTATGCTGAGGAATTCGAAAAAAATCCATCGCACGCTTATCATAAGCCAGTACATCATCATAACCTTTTTCAGGTTCGTGCATTACAAGCATAAACGGCAGATTTGCGTTAAGCCTGCCGAAAATGAAACCTGAATCACGAAGATATAATGAGTAATTGCCATATTCCGAGGCTCTTACATTATCAGGAATGTTGCCGAATAGATTACAGCCACAGCATCCCATAACAGAGGCTCGTACCAGTTCATACGCATATTCCAAACGTTTTCTTTGAGTTTTGTTATCTTTCGACATATCATAAATTTCTATCATCGCACGTTCGTGAACGCTCATTACCTTTTCGGGAGCAAGTCCGAAAAGCTCATCTATAGTTACGCCGAGAAAATCTGCAATCACAGGCATAAGCTGAGGGTCGGGATAGCTTGAAATCTCCTACTTTGACACTGCCTGCGGAGATACCCCTACCTTATCTGCAAGCTGTTCCTGTGTTATGCCTTTTTCTTTGCGGATACGTTTCAGGATGCTGTTAAAGTTGTTGTCCATAAATGTTCCTCCCATTGTTTTATGTTATCGTTATTATATCACAATTTGAAGTTGAATTCAAGATAAGCATAGCTCATAAAATCAAGCTGTGCTTGATTGCTTGCTTAAAAACAAGCGGCGATTGCGATTTGCTTGGAAAAATCCAATTAAATGAAAATAACCTGCTGCACTGTTCTTGATAAACAGACTGCAACAGGTTATTTTAGTGTAGCTGTATAAAATGCCATAAAACACAAAATCATAAATCTATTGCTTGGTTTCTGCACAATGGGACTTAATCATAGCCCTCGTGGCTACACTCCAGATTTTTCAGAAAAAATCGGAGTTGTCACAAACGCACGTTTTACGAATTAGGAATCTATCCTAATTCGCAAACTTTGCTTGCGGGGATATTTCCAGACCCTTTGAAAATCGGCAATACTGCTGAAAATGAAAAACGCCCAATAAGCAAAACTGCCGTCGTGTTATTAAAAACACAGCGGCAGTTTTATACTATACGAAATGGAGCGCGAACAAAAAATCACTTGTTTCCTGCTGATAGCTTTTGCTCCAATCGCCCATTTCGCCAAGCTTATCTCCGATTGAGAAATAATTATATGGCGCATAAACGGCAGGACGGATTTTTGTTAAATCAATCTTTTTCATATCCATGTTTTCGTATTCTTTGTCTATCTGTATGTTCTTGATTTCTGCTAAAAATAAGTGTGCTCCGGAAAGTTCAATTATTCTTGTAACTTTACACTCATACGCCCAATGGCACTCGTCAATTATTGGAACATCAATAAGCTTACCTTGTTGATACCTATACTGAACAGAATTTTTCAATCCGTCTTCGCCGTTAGTATTTCCAAAATAATCGGCAAGCCAAAGATTATCTTCTGTAATCAGATTTGCTGAAAATTTCTTTTCCCGAATTATGTTTGTCTTTGTTAATTTAGATCCGCCAACTGTCATCATAAGGTGAGGACAGTTGTCAAATGAAAAGCCGAGCCAAGTAATAATGCAAAAATTCGGAGTACCATCTTCGTTCTTTGTTCCGATTATGTACATAGGCTGAGGGCTGAAAACCCATTCAGGTGAGATGCTAATCTTGTCCATTTGTTCTTTCTCCAATGCAATCAGATGTAATTTAATTTCATTATATTATTATCTATTTTTTTATATTCAACGAAAGCGATATTTGCTTGTTATCCTTTAGCATAAGAGCCTTTTTCACCATATATCGTAATCTGACTTTCTATTTCTGCAAAAGCAGAAACTCTGATTAATCGCCTAATCGTATCTTCCTCATTATACCACTTCCTACCCGAAAAAGCAACCAAGCCAAAAGTTTTTCCGAAAATCTTTCCACTGTCAAGCCAAAGTCTGGCCTTGTTAAGGATCAAATCCTCCAGTTCCTCAACAGTCAGGCCTGTCTCACGGAAGTCCAGCCACACCAGATACGTGCCTTCCAGATCTGTCATCTTTACCCCAGGCAGATATTTTTCCACATACTCTTTTGTGAGTTGATGTTCGCCTCCACATAAGCATGCATTGCCTGGTACCACTCTTCCCCCTTGGAATAAGCAGCCTCTGTTGCCACCAGTCCCAGAACCCCAAGCTGGCTGATTCCTGCCGCATCCAGCTGCTTCCGGAATTTTCGGCGAAGCTCCGGATTGGGAATAAAAATATTGGAGATCATCATACTTGCAAGATTGAAAGTTTTACTTGGGGAAGTGCAGGTAATGGAAATATCCTGAAACTCCTTTTTCAGACCGGCAAACACCTGATGCTTTCCCTTAAAACAAAATCCTGATGGATTTCATCACTGACAACGGTCACGCCATTCTTTACGCAGATATCTCCTAATTTTTCCAATTCTTCTGCGCTCCACACTCTTCCCACCGGATTGTGAGGATTGCACAGGAAAAACAGTTTTACATTTTCCTCCACGATTTTCTTTTCAAAATCCTGAAAATCGATGTGATAGCGGTTGTCTTCTCCCTGATAAAGGTTGCTGCTCACCACTTTTCTGCCATTGTCCTGAATAACTTCTGAAAAAGGATAATAAACGGGAAGCTGGATCAGCACACTGTCTCCCGGCTGCGTGTATGCTTTTACCGCCATCGCCAGGGCAAAAACAACTCCTGGTGTTTTGATCAGCCAGTCCTCCTGTATCTCCCAGTTGTGGTGAAGCTTCATCCAGTTTGCAATGATTTCAAAATAAG
>ENA-OQCO01000537-OQCO01000537.1-human-gut-metagenome-genome-assembly--contig:-NODE-537-length-20350-cov-3.150670_pt1 | contig 20350 bp, 17 predicted proteins | sample MGYA00242500_ERZ504582 | MGnify/ENA primary metagenome ERZ504582 (study PRJEB26092, sample SAMD00036346) | human gut metagenome | host: Homo sapiens | study: EMG produced TPA metagenomics assembly of...
TTTGTTTTGCATAATCGCTAGTTCCTTTTTTATTTTTTATGTTGTCGCTGTCTCCTTCATACTACTTCGAAAGATTCCCTCATCTTTGTCTTCTTATTATCCAATTTAATCCAATTTCTGGATCTGTTCGATAACTTTTTGATATTCTTTCTCAATTTCACCGATCACTGGCAATACTTCTTCGCGCTGTCCTGCACGGATCATATCTACTGCTTTCGCACTTTTTTGCTGTAAATGTGTAAACTCCAGATTGCTTGCAATTCCTTTCATCGTATGAGTTGTTCGAAGAATTTCATCATAATCCATCTTATTTACTGCTTCTTTAATCTGTTCATAAGTAGGATCATCTAAAAACTTACGGACAAACTTTTCCACCAGTTTCTGATTTCCCATCATACGGCTGCTTACATTTTCATAACTTTCATCAATACTGTCATAAAACTCCTGAATATTCATTACTTCTCCTCCATTCAAATTATTTTTGAATAACCTAAAATGGATTATAGCATATTTAACAAAATTCAACAATTTAATTCTATATTTTATACACCAGAAGTTTTTTCGACACCATATTTCTTTCTACGATATGTTTTTTTGTCACTTTCCATGTAGTGATGACTTCTTCTACGGTCTCGTTCTTCATTTTCTTCCAAGATTTCTTGTTTCGCATTCATAACAAGCATCTGCAGACGATTTTCGATATTCGCAAAACTGACATCTGGATCATAGTCTAATGGAAGAATCTGTGCATTTGGATACATTTCTTTTAATTTTTTAGAAATACCTCTTCCAACAACATGGTTTGGCAGGCATCCAAATGGCTGTAAGATCAAGAAATACTTGCATCCATGTTTTGCGTGATGAATGATCTCTCCTGGAATCAGCACACCCTCTCCTGCATCAAATGTATGATGAATGATCGGATCACTGTCTTTTACCAGATCATCCATACGGATCACTGGTTTATATAAAGGATGTCCTTTTGCAATGGAATCGGTCAGACTGTGTGCAAGATCAAAGAACATGTCTGCTGTCCGAAACCAAATCTTTTGATCCATTGGTTTATTTAAATGATATTCCCTGATCTGTGAATCCTGATAAAAGTATGTCTTACGGATAACATCCGTCATACGTGCTTCAATGATCTCAAATCCATTTTCTTCCAGATATTTTTCAATGTCATGGTTTGCTCCTGGATGAAAGTTCAGAAGATATTCCCCAACGATCAGAATCTGTGGTTTTAAGTTCGTACGATCATAAGAAATATTTTTCATGATAGAAATAGCCTTCTTAAATCCTTTTCTTGCACCAAGAACTCCTGACTTTTCCAATCCATCGATTACAAGATCAAGGGCTTTATCAAACGCTTCATCCGCACTTCCTTTGACTGTTTCATATGGACGGATCTTTCGTAATAATTCCTCCAATACATCGATCATCGGTAATGCAAATGCGATTTTTACAGAAGATGCCAGATTTAATTTAAATCCTGGGTGCATATTATGAGAATCTGCATCATCATTTGTCAGGATCGGAATATGATCATATCCTGCATCATCAAGAGCTTTTCTTAGTAGTGCCCCATAATGTGTCAGTCGACAGTCCCCAACATATTTTCCCATAACGATCGCAACATCTTTGTCATCGTACTTTCCACTTTCCAGTGCCGCCAATGCTTCTCCGATGACAATCTGTGCTGGGAAACAGATATCATTATGTACATATTTCTTTCCCAAACGAATTGCTTCTTCACGCCCGATATCCAAAGCAACCGCCCGAATTCCTTGTCCTCTTAATGCTGCTGTCATAATTCTGCAAAATGCATGCGATGTATTTGGAACCAATGCAATTTTTTCTTTCCTGTTTTCTTTTGTAAACTTGACTGGATATGGTTCTTGTAACTCTTTTACTTCTAATTTCTGATGTTTCTCACGTCCCATTTTCACTGTCTCCAAGAAAGAACGCACACGGATTCCCAATGGTCCTTGATTATCACTTTCATCTACTTTTAAGATCAATGGTGTTTTCCCGGAAATTTCTTTCATCATTCTCGTGATCTCATCGGATAGATAAGCATCGTGTCCACATCCAAAACTTACGAGCTGTACATATTCCAGATGCTCACTTTGCGCACATAAGATAGCAGAAGATAACATTCTAGCATGATAGTTATTTACAATATCCAGACGGCTTTTTGAGAGTTCTGTCTGATTCACTTCTGGCAGGGAATCTGCGGTTAAGACTGCGATGCCTGCTTTTGTAAACATCTTAGACAGATCGTGATTAACCAGTGTATCGTTCTGATATGGACGAGATGCTAAAACAACTGCAAATTCATTCTTTTCCTTTACTTCATTTAGAATCTCTTCTCCTCGTTTCTTTAACTGTTGGTCAAAAGATTTCTGAGCCTGATCTGCTGTATGCATTGCATTCATAACCTCTTCTTTTGAGACATGATATACTTCTTCCATATATTTTACCAACTGATGCTGTCTGTCCTTTTTGGTATGCCAATGGAATAATGGTGCATCAAATGGCACATTCCATTTATCCTGTGGATTATCAGAATTCCTGATAACAATCGGATAACCTTTTACCACCGCACACATAGACTCACTTGTTTTTTCCATATTCTCTGGCGGTACTGTTGTGATCGATGGCATAAAAATATGATCTACATGATATTTTTTCACCAGATTTCTAAGATGTCCATGCACAAGTTTTGCTGGAAAACATACCGTGTCTGATGTCACTGCTGACAACCCACTTTCATAAATCTCTCTTGTACTTTCATCCGATAATTGTACTTTGTATCCCAAACTTTTGAAAAAAGTTGTCCAAAATGGCATCGTATCCCAATAGGATAACACTCTTGGAATTCCGATGGTGATATCTCTTTCTGTTTTAGGCACTGGATAAGGATATTCTTTGAACAATAATTTCTTTCGCTCTTGGAATAAATCTGGAACGCTCTGTGTTTTTCGGATTGTTTCTTTTAACTGCTTTCCAACCTCATCATTTCTTGGATCTCCGATGATCTCGCCTTTTTCACATCGATTATTTGTTACCCAGGAATTTCCATTTGAAAATTGAACAATTGTTCTTTGACAATGATTCGTACAAAATGGACAAGGTGCATTCGCCTGCTGCTCATAAGAAAATGTATCTAAATCACGAAGATCCCATGTGCTCACTTCTTTCGGATTCTTCTCATATTGCTCTTTTGCGATCAATCCGACACCAATTGCACCCATGATCCCTGGATATGGTGCTCTGATCACTTCTCTTCCTACATATTCTTCCATCGCACGTAAAACCGCATCATTTTCAAAAGTGCCACCTTGTACCACGATCTTAGTTCCAAGAGAATCAAGATTTGATACGCGGATAACCTTTGTAAATACATTCTGGATGATCGATCTGCATAATCCAGCCATGATATCTTCTGGATTCTTACCGTTTCGCTGCTCTGTGATAATACTGCTGTTCATAAATACCGTACAACGACTACCCAAAACTGCTGGGTTTTTAGACGCAAACGCTTTCTTTGCAATCTCTTTTGTCGGAATATGTAAAGAGGATGCGAAGTTTTCAAGGAATGAACCGCATCCAGAAGAGCACGCCTCATTTAATAAAATATTTGTGATAACTCCATCCTCTAACCAGATTGCTTTCATATCCTGTCCACCAATATCCAAAATAAAAGAGGCGTCTTTGACATATTTTTCAGAAGCTCTTGCATGTGCTACCGTCTCAACCGTATGGCAAGGGATTTCAAAAGCTTTGGAAAACAGCATTTCTCCATACCCAGTCGTACCAGCTGATAAAATTTCTAATTCTGCTCCTGCTTCTTCATATCGTTTTCTTAAACAGATCAAGGCCTCTTTCGCTACTTTCAGCGGATCCCCTTCATTCGGTGCATAAAAAGAATCCAGAATTTCTTCTTGTTCATCTAATAATACAAATTTTGTTGTGGTACTTCCTGCATCAATCCCAAGAAAACATCGAACAACCTCTCCTTTTTGTGGTTTCTTCCATGTCACCTGTTTCTTCTTATGTGCTTCTTTAAAAGCATTTTCTTCTTCTTTTGATTCAAAAAATGGTTTTGCAATTTCTCCTGAAACGTGGGAATGATCTTTCTGTGCGTCTTCCAGTATTACTAACATTTTATTCACATCTTTTGGTTTGCTGTCTGCAAACATCTTATCCAAAGATAATGCTGCCCCATATGCAATCATTAATTCTGAATGCTTTGGGCAAAGAATCTCATCTTCTTTCAAATCCAGACGTTCAGCAAAAACTTTTACCAGAGTTGGATGAAATGTTAATGGGCCACCTTCAAATGCAACAGGTTTTTTAATCTCCAATCCCTGTGCCAACCCTCCGATCGTCTGTTTCGCGATCGCATGGAATGCGGATAACGCAAGGTCTTCCTTGGCTGCTCCCTGATTCAGAAGTGGTTGGATATCTGTCTTTGCATATACCCCGCATCTTCCAGAAATATCATATAAATGTGTTCCTTTTTGTGCCAACTCATTAAACTGTTCCACTGGTACTTTTAATACGGATGCAATTTCATCAATAAATGCTCCCGTTCCACCCGCACAGCTTCCATTCATACGCATATCGGAAACACTTTGTGACTGTCCATTTTCAGAATCTTTAAAAAAGATCATCTTGGCATCCTGTCCACCTAATTCAATTGCCGTTCCGACCTGGTCAAACTGATCTTGTAATGCGATCGCATTGGCTGCAACTTCCTGCACAAATGGTACTTTTAAAATAGATGCCACTGGTTTTGCCCCAGAGCCAGTCAGACACAATCTGATCTTCTTATCTCTTATATGTCCGCAAAACTTCTTAATGCTTCGGATCACACTTGCGATCTGATTTGCATGATGTCTTGCATAATCAGAAAATAACAGTTGATGACGGTCATTGGCATCAACTGCTACTATTTTGGTTGTCGTAGATCCTACGTCGATCCCGACTAATATATTTTGTTCGTTTGATTTTGTCATTTCGTTATTCATCATTCGTTATCGTCTTTTCTCCTTCTTTTGAGCTTTACGTTTTATCATAACTCAAATTAATAGAAAATGTAAGATAAAAAATGGATTTTAACACTTTCTTCACACTTTTTCATTTAGTTTCTGCTTACGTTCCCTCCAATCTGGAAGAAAATGACTCATCAAATCATAAAATCTCTGGTTATGGCTTGGTTCTAAAAGATGACATAATTCATGCACCAAAACATACTCTACACATTCCTCTGATTTTACAGCCAGCTGCAGATTCATCCGAATCTTTTTACTGTGAATACTACAGCTTCCCCATCTTGTTTTCATATCTCGAATCGTAAAACCATTCGCATGAACTTTCATGATCGATTCCCATCTCATTGCATATTCTATGATCTTGTCTTCCAGCCATTTCCTTTGTTCCAGATTAATTTCCTGCTGTGATGAATTTTGTCTGTTTTTTACTTTTTCATGGTTTTTTAAAATCCACTCTTCTTTTTTCTTAAGGAAACGAAAAACCTCTTCGTCGGAAACTCTCATTGGAACTGTTACCAAAACATCTCCGTTTGGAGGTTTCACGTAGATATTTATATTTTTAATCTTCCTTCGCTCAATCTCAATATTTAATGTTCCTATTTGTTTTATCATTATTCTTATTTCTTTCTCTGAATCAGCATATGTATCAATACATACAAAACAATCAGAAACCCTGATATAAATCCTGCCACACTAAGATATGGCATTCCTAACACTCTTGGTGTTACATCACTTAGACATAAAATTGCAGAGCTAAACCAAAGTGCCATCACGATCAATACAAGCAACAGATGATCAAATCCTTTTTTTAATTCTCTGCCTGCTTTCTCGATCTGCGCAGATTCAATGTTTACCCTTACCTGTCCATTCTTTGTAATGTTCAAAAGATCTGATACCTGTGCTGGTATCTCCAAAGATTTCTTAGATGACCCATAAATATCTCTCAAAGCATGTCTTATCTCTTTCTTTATATCAATCTCATGAAACATATTCGCAGACATATAAGAAGTCAATATCTGTATCATATTCACTTCTGGAGAACATAATTTCAATGTTCCTTCCATAGTCACCATACTTCTTGCAAGCAGCGTAATATCTGGTTCGATCGCAATCTTATGTTTCTTCAAAAGCCCTATTGCATCTTCCATCAATTCTCCAAGATCCATGGTCCCGAAATCCATATTCATGTATTTTCCAACCATATCATCAAGATCCGTATACAAACTAGCATGGTCGATCTTCTCTGTCGGTTTTCCAAACGATAAGAATGCATTCTTAAGTTCATAAATATCATTTTTAAGAATAGCTGTGATCGCACGTTTCATGATCGCACGGTAATGTTCAGATAGATCACCTGCCATTCCAAGATCAATCCATACGATCTGACCACCACTAATCCATAGATTCCCTGGATGTGGATCTGCATGAAAAAAACCATCCGCCAAAATCTGTTTACAATAGTTTTGTGCTGTTTTCTGGGCAATCTCCTTCCTATCATACCCATTGCGATCAAGTTCCTCGATATGGTCGATCTGGATTCCATCAACATAACTCATCACCAGCAAATGCTCATTCGAATATTCCTTATATACTTTCGGACATGTCACATATGCAACGTCCTTCTGGTTCTCATAAAATCGTTCCAAATGTTGTGCTTCTTTTTCAAAATCCATTTCTTCTTTGGATGTCTCCCACAACTCATCAATAACTTTTCTAAAATCAATCAATTCACTGGTTCCTGTTGCAAAATTTAAAAATCCAGAAGCCTTCTTTAACAGAGCAATATCTTCTGCCATGATCTGTTTAATCTGCGGTCTCTGGATTTTTAATACAACTTTACTGCCATCTCCTAAAACGGCCTCATGGACCTGTGCGATTGATGCACACCCAACTGGTATCTGGTTAATCTTCTGAAATAGTTGACCGGGGTCATTATGAAGTTCTTTATTCAAGATCTTCCATATCTCATTAAAACTCATCGGTTTTACATCCGTGCGAAGTCTCGCTAACTCATGACAATACTTCTCTGGCAATATATCCGAACGCATTGACATGATCTGCCCAAGCTTTACATAAGTTGGACCAAGATCTTCTAAAATACTGCATAACTTCTCTGGATTGATCCCATGTGTGACATTATGCTGATTTAATACATGCAAGATCTCTTTCAGTCTTCCTGTTTCATGTTTCATAAGTACCTCTTATTGTTCAGTTTCATCCTCTTGTACTTGTGATGTCTCTGAATCTGTTGTTGCTTCACTTTCTTCCACTTCAACATCTTCTTCAGCTTCCTGTTTTTCTTTCTGAAGTGCCTCGGCTTTTGCAATTCTTTCTTTTAAAAGTGCAAGATCTTCTGCAGACATTTCATCAACACATTCAAATGCTTTATCATATTTCTTTGTCACTTGGACAGATACATGTTCTTTGACTTTCTGTTTTGCATTGTGCTTTAATTCCTGATTTAACACTTTTCCCTGTTCTACAGTACGTTCACCCTTTTCAATCATTTTCTCAAGAATGTCTTTGGTAACTTCTGCAGTTGTTGCTGCTGCACCTACGCTTGCAAGAAATGCTTTTTTCATTCCATTTGTAAAATCCATATGTCATCATCCTTTCTATAATTCAGCATGATCATTTGTCACTTTTATTTTACCACTATAGATCTTCAAGAACAACCGTAAATGGTCCATCATTTATTAAAGCAACTTCCATATGTGCTCCAAAAATACCTGTCTGTACAACATCTATTTCCTTGTTGCATTCCTTAATGATATATTCATATAATTCTCCTGCTTTCTTTGGATCTCCTGCCTGTGTAAAACTTGGACGATTTCCTTTTCTGCAGCTTGCATAAAGCGTAAACTGAGATACTAACAACAATTCTCCATCCACATCTTTTAATGAACAATTTGTTTTTCCATTTTCATCTTCAAAAATACGAAGATTGATCATCTTACGAATATATTTATCGGCTTCTTCTTTTGTATCTTCCTGCCCTACACCGATCAAAACTAAATATCCTTTTTTTATCTTCCCTGTGTATTCATCATCTACTTTTACCGATGCTTCTTTTACTCTCTGAATTACAAATTTCATTGCTTTCCCTTCCTTTAAGGTATTATTTTCTTTAAATATTCCTACATAAAGAAAAAGATCAGAAATTAAAAATCTCTGATCTTTTATATCCTTATGTAAGATAAATAAATCCTAGTTGTTGATTAATTTATCTTCGTTGCTCCAGCTGTATAAGCTACGGATTTCTTTTCCGACAACTTCAGACTGATGTTCAGCAGCTAATTTTCTCATAGCTTTGAAGTGAACCTGAGATCCTGCATCAGACATATCTAATAAGAAGTCTTTAGCGAATGTTCCGTCCTGAATATCTGTAAGAACCTGTTTCATAGCTTTCTTAGTATCTTCTGTGATGATCTTAGGTCCTGTGATGTAATCACCATATTCAGCTGTGTTAGAGATAGAATATCTCATTCCTTCGAATCCTGACTGGTAGATTAAGTCTACGATCAGTTTCATTTCATGGATACACTCGAAGTAAGCGTTTCTTGGATCATATCCAGCTTCTACTAATGTTTCGAAACCAGCCTGCATTAATGCACAAACACCACCGCAAAGTACTGCCTGTTCTCCGAAAAGGTCTGTTTCTGTTTCTGTTCTGAATGTAGTTTCAAGAACACCAGCTCTTGCTCCACCAATTCCTAAAGAATAAGCAAGTGCTAAATCTAATGCTTTACCTGTAGCATCCTGTTCAACAGCTACTAAGCAAGGAGTTCCTTTTCCTGCCTGATATTCGCTTCTTACAGTATGTCCTGGAGCTTTAGGTGCGATCATAGTTACATCCACATCTTTTGGAGGTGTGATGCATCCGAAGTGGATATTGAAACCATGAGCGAACATTAACATATTTCCTGGCTCTAAGTTTGGTTCGATGCTTTCTTTGTATAATTTAGCCTGTTTTTCATCGTTGATCAGAATCATGATGATATCAGCTTTCTTAGCAGCTTCTGCAGATGTGTACACTTCAAATCCCTGTTCTTCTGCTCTCTTCCAAGATCTGCTTCCTTCATAAAGACCGATGATAACATTGCATCCAGACTCTTTTAAGTTAAGGGCATGCGCATGTCCCTGGCTTCCATAACCGATAATAGCGATGGTTTTTCCATCTAAAAGTGATAAGTTACAGTCTTCTTGATAATAAATCTTTGCCATTTTTCATTCCTCCATTTTTTGGCTTTATAGTAAGGGTCCTGACCCGTTACTCTCATCAAAATATATTAGAGTTATCTTCTCCTCTTGATAAACCAGTGATTCCTGTTCTCACAATTTCGATCACTCCAAAATCACTGATCAGATTGATAAATGCTTCTATCTTATTCACATTCCCAGTTAACTCGATCATCAGATTATCCTTAGATACATCCACAACTTTCGCTCTGAAAATATCTGCAATCGTGATAACCTCCTGTTTCTCTGTCTTGTTTGCACGGATCTTTGCAAGGATCAATTCTCTGCAAACAGACTTACTGTTTTCCAGTTCAAAAATCTTCACAACATCTTCCAGTTTTGAAAGTTGATTCTTGATCTGTTTCAAGATCATATCATCACCGCTGACTGCGATCGTAATTCTTGAAAACTTCTGATCTTGTGTCGTACATGCTGTGATGCTGTCTATGTTATACCCTCTTCTTGTAAATAAACCAGAAATTCGGCTTAATACCCCGGGAGTATTCTCTACTAAAATAGAAAGAACGATCTGTCGCATATCTTTTATTTCCTTTCTTTGTCTTATTCTATCACCGTAATGGTATATTACAGGGTATTGGTAACTTTTCTTATTCTACCAATTATACAAATATGTGTCAAGAAAGAATATGATATGACAGTGATTCTACCTTGACACATTTTCATTTTAATTTATTTTTGTTTATTCTTCTTCAACAGAATCACCAGAAGGTGTTGATTCTGTCGCCGCAGCTGTCGTTGTATGATGTGCTGTGGTTGGTCTTGGTGCAGATGTCTGTGGCTGTGACGTTGTACTTTCTGTCACACGTTCTTCTGTACTTCTCGTAGTTGTAGACCTTGTACTATAAGTCGTATGGCTGCTGCTTGTTGTGCTGTAACTTTCCTGCTGATAGCTGCTTCTTGTACTAGATGTTGAATATGATGAACTGCTGCTTGTTGAGTCAGATGATGATGTTCCGGAATATCCAAATGTCTCAACAGAAGATATTCCTCCATATTCTTTTGCCCAGTCTTTTTCACTGCCTTTGTCAAATAAGAAATAATTCATGGCTGCTTTATTGGCACTGAAGTTTATAAAGAATACGAACATATTGCTCTGTGCTCTTCCCATCTTATAAGTACCTTCTAACGGCACCCTCATCTGGTCGATTTCTGTCGTCCCCATCTGAATAACTTTCAATACCAGACTCTTCAGGTATTTTGCACTCATATCTGTTGATACATCGGCTAATGAATCTAACGCAATATCTGCGATCTTTGTTGGGCTCTGCTGCAATACTTTATTAAGTGCTGCTTGAAGTACTGCTCTTTGACGACCTGTTCTTCCAAAGTCTCCATCTCCGTATTTCTTAGAAACAACGTAACGAACCCTGGCATATCCTAATGCCTGATTTCCATTCAATGTCTGTTTCCCAACCTTTACATTACGGTATTTCTTCTTTGAAATGTAATTTGTTGTATTCAAGTATTTTGCTTCTTTTTCTTCCAGCGAAATTTCTACACCGCCAACTTTATTGATAACTTTCTCAAATGTTGAGAAATCAACAACACAATAATTGTCGATCTTAATCCCAAAGTTCTTAGCGATCGTCTGGTATAATAATTCTACACCACCAAATGCATAGGCTGCATTTAACTTGTTATGTCCATGTCCTGGAATCTCAACATACATATCTCTCATCAAAGAAGTGAGCTTTAATTCTTTTGTCTTAAAATTGACCGTTGCGATCATAATACTGTCAGATCTTCCGTGATCACCTTTGATCGCTCCATGATCAGATCCAACCAATAAGATATTAATAACATTCTTATTAAATGTCAGATTATCATCTACCTTTACGTCTGTCAGTGTACTTCCATTCTTATTATTCACTGCTGCTTCTAATCTTGCATCATAATATCCAAGCACTCCCCCTGCAGCAATTCCTATGATCAAAAACAGACTTAGGATAATTTTAAACTTCTTAATCTTCATTCGTGTCCTCCTCACAATTATCTGCTTATCATTGTAGATTATATCATATCATACAAAAAAACAGTAGGTGATTTTATTAAGTTTTTGTTAAGCTTTCCAATAAGTCTGATTCATCGTAAGCTTTAAAACCATCCATTTTGGCAGTTTTTTATAATTTCTTCCAAGTTTATATCCGATCAATTTAAATCCTGTATCGATCACATACTTTGGAATGAGATATAGTTTTCCTTTTTTGAAAAGATGCTTGATCGTTGCGATAACCATTTTTACACCTTCTGATTCTGATCTCACTTTAAGGAATAATCCTCCATGATCTACTTGTGACACTGCAAGATCGAAATTCCTATGTAACTGTTGTATCGCCTTGTAATCATGCCAATGCCATACCCTTGCATCTGCCTGATAGGCAACTGCCTTTCCATCTTCGATCATCTTTGAAGCCATGATCATGTCCTCGTTAAAGATTGTTTTATGCTCGAAACCTCCCATTGCATCATACTCTGTCTTCGATAAGCACTGCATACATTTGAACAAAAAAATGTTTTGATCCCCAGAGTATCTAGATCCTCTTTTGTTTTAACTCTGCTTTCCAGAGGATAATTAAAGATTCTTGTATAATACTCAATATAATTTTTTTCAGGATCAGCCATCTGCCTTCCATAAGCAGCTGTTACTATTGGATCATCAAATGCTTTGATCAGATTTTCCACCATATATTTATCTTTTGGAATCGCATCATCTGTCATAAACATTAAAATGTCAGCTTCTTTGGCAAGCGATGCTCCATAATCTCTTGTTTTCCCATGATCAAATTCTTCTTTTTAATATGATGAACTTCTACATTATCATATGGAGTGATCATTTCCTCATCAAAAAATTCTGCCTCTGTGTTAACTAAAATAATGCGGTCTGGTTTTCTTGTCTGCAATGCAAGTCGTTTTAATGATTCCTGAAACTTATCTCCTGGCTTATATGTTGGTATGATCAAGTCAATTACCATGATTTTTCCTTTCTATCTTAGATCTATCTGCGGACTTTAGTTCCTTTGCTATCTCTTTTTGATAGTTTTAACCGATGAAATTCCAGTTCTTTTTCTTTATATACGATAGAACTGATATTCTGTGCTGCCATCACATAAATATTCGTTAGTGAATCATCTTTTGATAACTTCATTCCACGAACACCTAATGCACTCTTCTTCTTTTTTGGAATCTCGGAAAGCAAGAATTTTAAGAAAACTCCTTCTTTCGTCTGAAGGACTACTTTGTCTTCGGATCCTTCCATCCAGTCTATCGGAATCACTTCGATCAACTCATCTTCCGATAATTTGGTTGCCTGCACAGTTCTCTTTGCTGCATTTAACAACTCTCCATCCATCACTTTTAACATACTTTTTGCTGTTGCAAATAAAAGTGATGAATGAATCATTGATTCTGCATCCAGCACTTGGATGATATATTCTTTTGTACTGTCATAATTACATAAATTATCAATTGGTACCCCTTTATCCCTGAATTTTCCGGCTGGAATATCCAGTACCTTGATCTGGTGCATCACACCGAGATTGGTAAAGATACAGATCTTATCTGTATTCATACAAGGCACAATAAACTTGTATTCTTTTAAGATATTTTCCTTATTTCTCTGATAAGTTGCCTTATCCATTGTCTTGGAATATCCAAAACGATCCATCACAAAATAAACCGTCTCTTCTTTGACTGGTGCAGCAACATAAACTGCCTCTTTTCCATCTTCGACCACAGTTCTTCTTTCGCGTCCAAATTCTTTTTTAATCTTATCTAATTCTTTACGAATCACGTTCTTTAAAGATTTTTCGTTATTTAAGATATCTTCATATTCTTCGATCTTTGCAAGAATCTCTTCATATTCTTCTTTTAACATCAAAATCTCTAATCCGATCAATCGGTATAATTTAAGATCAAGGATCGCACTTGCCTGTTTGTCTGTAAAAGAAAGCTTGGTTGCTTCGATCATAGAATCTGAAGACTTGAAATTAATATTTCCAACATCTCCTTTGGTAAGGCATGCCTTTACTTCCTTCTGACTCTTACTTCCACGAATGATTTCAATGATCAGATCGATCATATCACATGCTTTGATCAATCCTTCTTTAATTTCTCTTTGTTCATATAATTTTGATAGTAATGTTTTATATTTTCTTCTTGTTACTTCATAATAAAACTGCGTATGGTTTTCAATGATTCCCTTAAGATCCAGTGTCTCCGGACGTCCATCAACGATTGCCAGCATATTCACACCAAATGTATCCTCAAGTTTTGTTTTCTTATATAAGAGATTTTTTAAGCGTTCAACATCTGCACCCTTTCGAAGTTCTAATACAATTCGGATTCCATCTTTAGAGGATTCATTGGAAATATCCAAAATATCTGTTGTCACTTTGTTCTCTATGAGTGCTACGGTGTCTGATAAAAACTTGGAAATATTATTTCCGATCATTGTGTATGGAATTTCTGAAATTACCAGTTTATCTTTTTCCCCACGTTTCTTTGCTGGTTCAAAAGTTACTTTTCCTCTTAATTTTAATTTACCTGTTCCTGAAGAATAAATATTTAACAAATCTTTCTTATTGATCACAAGGCCGCCTGTTGGAAAATCCGGACCTTCTATATATTCCATGAGTTCTTCGTTTGTGATGCTTTCTTTTCGCATATATGCTTTCACTGCATCAACAACTTCCCCTAAATTATGTGGTGGAATACTCGTTGTCATACCAACAGCGATTCCATCTGCTCCATTTACCAATAAGTTTGGCACCTTAACTGGAAGTACTTCAGGTTCTTTTTCTGTTTCATCAAAGTTCGATACAAAATCAACTACATTTTTATCAAGGTCTGCAAGATATGCTTCCTGCGTGATCTTCTGAAGTCGTGCTTCTGTATATCGCATAGCCGCAGCGCCGTCTCCCTCTATGGAACCAAAGTTTCCATGTCCATCAACAAGAGGGACTCCTTTTTTGAAATCCTGAGACATAACAACTAGGGATTCGTAGATGGAACTGTCACCATGTGGATGATATTTACCCATGGTATCCCCGACGATTCTTGCAGATTTTCGATGTGGCCTGTCATAACGAAGTCCTAATTCATCCATGGAATATAAAACTCTTCTCTGTACTGGCTTTAATCCATCTCTGGCATCTGGAAGTGCTCTTGCACAAATAACACTCATCGCATAATCGATATATGATTTTTGCATAACCTCAGAAAATTCTGCTTTAATAATATGTTCTGACATTATCTATTGTTTCCTTTCTATTTATATATCTAACATCGCTTCATTTGCATTTTCATAAATGAACTGTCTGCGAGGTGGTACGTCGCTTCCCATCAGCATAGAAGTAACATCGGAGGCCATTCTAGCATCTTCGATCTCAATCTGTTTTAATGTGCGACTTTCTGGATTCAGCGTTGTCTCCCATAACTGTTGCGCATCCATCTCTCCTAAACCTTTATAACGTTGTAAAGTAAAGTTTCCCTTATGTTCTGCACGATATCTTGTCAGTGCTGCATCATCAAACAGATAAGTTTCTTCGCCCTTTTTGGGCATTGCTTTGTAAAGCGGCGGTGTTGCAAGAAATACATGTCCATGCGTGATCAATTCTGGCATAAAACGATAAAAGAACGTCAAAAGCAATGTTGCGATATGTGCACCATCCACATCAGCATCTGTCATAATAATGATCTTGTGATAACGAAGCTTACTGATATCAAAATCATTTCCATATCCTTCAGAAAAACCACATCCAAATGCATTGATCATCGTTTTAATTTCTGCATTCGCAAGAACTTTATCCATCGTAGCTTTCTCTACATTTAAGATTTTTCCTCGAATTGGAAGGATTGCCTGTGTCTTTCGGTTTCTTGCTGTTTTTGCAGAACCACCAGCAGAATCTCCCTCGACAATAAAAATCTCACAGTCTTGTGCTTTACGACTTTCACAGTTCGCCAGTTTTCCGTTGCTGTCAATTGACAACTTCTGTTTTACCAGCATATTCGTCTTCGCTTTTTCTTCCGCTTTACGGATCTTCGCTGATTTTTCCGCACATGCCAGCACTTTTTTTAAAGTATCTAGATTCTTATCAAAATAAAGAACCAATTCTTCTCCCGCGATCTCTCCAACTGCTTTGGCTGCATCTGGATTATCCAGTTTCGTCTTCGTCTGTCCTTCAAATCTTGGTTCTGGATGTTTGACGGAAACGATTGCTGTCATACCATTTCTCACATCTGTTCCAGTAAAATTCGAATCTTTTTCTTTTAATACCCCGATCTCTCTGGCATATTGATTCATGATTGTAGTGAATTTCGTCTTAAACCCTGTGATATGTGTTCCACCTTCGATCGTATAAATGTTATTACAAAATCCCAGAATATTCTCCCCAAAATCCTCTGTATACTGAAATGCCACTTCTGCCTCAATTCCATCAATCATTCTTTTAAAATATACTGGTTCATGAAGCATTTGTTTTCCTTCATTTAATTTCTTTACATAAGCGCAGATTCCTTCTGGCTCATGATAATCAACTGTTGTTTCTTCACCTTCTCGTTCATTCACATAATGAATCGTAAGTTTTGGATTCAAATACGCAGTCTCATGCAAACGGTTTCTAACCATTGCTGCTTTAAAATATGTCTTATCAAAAATTTCTGGGTCTGGTAAAAACTGGACGTTTGTTCCCGTATCTGATTTTCTACAGGTACCAATCACCTCAAGAGGTGTTATGATCTTTCCACGCTCATATCTCTGCTGATAAACCTTTCCTCCCTGTTTTACAGTTACCGTAAGCCAGGTTGAAAGGGCATTAACAACGGATGCACCAACTCCATGCAGTCCTCCAGAAATCTTATATCCTCCATCTCCAAACTTACCTCCTGCATGTAACATGGTAAATACCATCTCTACCGCTGTTTTTCCTGTTCTTTCATTAATTCCGACCGGAATTCCTCGTCCATTGTCCGTAATAGTTGCTGTTCCATCTTTATTTAAAGATACTGTGATCTCATCACAATATCCTGCCAGAAATTCATCGACCGAATTGTCTACTATCTCATATATTAAATGATTCAATCCCTTGGTAGATACACTTCCAATGTACATTCCAGGGCGTTTTCTAACAGCTTCTAGTCCTTCTAAAACCGAAATACTATTAGCATCATATGTCTTATTTGCCATAAATACGCAACTCTCCTTTTTCTCTTTCGGTTATCTAGTGTATCACACAATGATCTTCTTCGTCAATTGAGCTGTTTCTTATAGCCGTCATTCGACAGTAATTGACTTTACCTCCCAAAATCTCTATAATGAGATATGAATAAACTAGAAAGGAACAATAAGTATGAAACGTAGGATTTTCAAACAGTTCCTATCCGGTATATTAGGGATCATATTACTGCTATCCCTTGCTGGATGTGGACAGAGTACAAGTAACTCAAAACCTGATGACACCATGGAGGCATTCTATGATCTGATCATAAAACAAGATACAACATCGATGACAGATCTTGGAATTGATGATTCTGAAGCATCTGATACTTTAAAAACATATCAGACATCCATGATATCAACTCTTCAGAAGAGTTTTAAGAATGCAGGCGTTACGATCACTAAGAAACAAGCAAATGAGATCTATAAAGCGATCAGCAGCAAACTTTCTTCCTTAGACCACAAGATCACGGTAACAGGTCAAGATAAGAAAAATGCAACAGTTAAGGTGTCTAGCCAATACATCAATTATCTGGACATTTTTAAACAAGCAAAACAGACTACTTTGGATGAATTAAAACCTCTTCACATTGAGAACTTATCCGATGCAAAGAAACAATTAGTATCCAATGTGATCGAAGCTTTCAATTCTACTGATGTATCCTCTGATATGCATACACAAACATTTAAATTAAAACTACAGAAGATCAAAAGCGGTAAAAATACCCTTCATATCTTCTTCCCGGACAATTATGAAGAAGTCGGATCTAAACTCATGAAAAATGCAACAAATCAATAAATATAAAAGGTTAGCAGTATGATCGCACTGCTACTTTTTTATATTGATCCTAATTACAATTCGTCTGCTTCCATCATCTGCCTGAGCAGTTCCCTTGCTTCTCTGCAGCGATTTTTAACACTTCGCTCTGTAATTCTAAATAAATCTGCAATTTCTTTACATTTCAATCCATAAACATATCGAAATAAAATCGTATCCCGATGTCTTCGTGGTAATGCCGCCAGATTCTGTTTTAAAGATTCCAGATCGATCATCTGCAGATAATTATCTCTAGGATCTTCAACAAAATCCCCTTCTGATCCATCTTCATATGTAAGACTCTCGTGTTCATTATTCTTTTCATTTTTCAACAATGTAAAGGATTCATTCTTTGTTATTGTCGTAAGAAAATAAAATACTTCTTCCTCTGGCACCTTCAAAATACTTTCCGGATATACCAATGCTTTTTCAAATACACTTTGCACCACGTCTTGTGCTAGATCATCGTCTTTCACATGATTCTTTGCAATACAAAATAACTTCCTTGAATATGCCTCATACAATTTCTCTATGTATTTGATCGTCTTTTTCCCTATTGGTTTTCTCTTTCGAATTCTCATAATATTTCACTTTCAATTTTCTTAAATTGTTTTTTTCTGAACTATTATAAAGATATATTGTTCTATTACAAATGTTTGTATAATGATCTATCCAAATAATAGCTCTTCAAAAATGATTTCCATGTTTTCTTGCGAATATTCAATCTCTTTTGAGTAAATTCGAGCAATCTCCTGCGGTGTCTTCAAAATATGATTTCTCTTACAATATTCATTCATCTGTTCAATTATCAAACAGCTTAAAATTGCGAACTTAACTTTATCGATCAGATTATTATCTTCACAGGATTTCATAAAATAACGATAAATAAAATAACTCATCAAATGTTCCATATATGACTCATCGATTCCTTGTTCTTTGATCATGCATGGCATTGGTTCCATCTTGCAAAACATCTTCTGAATCTTTGGCTCCATAAAATCTAATTCCTGATATATAGATATCCAGTTTTTGATATATGTTTCTTCTCGCATTTGACTTAATATATGATTTTTCTTATAGATCATTTTTCCATGTATTCAGAATCTCACCCGTTTGGTTCAAATGATCCTGGATTCCCTGCACCACATCAAATATCTGTTCTATTCTTTGTTCCACTGGGTTTTCTTTCTTTTTCAGCAAATCCAATATCCATAATTGAATTTCTAAAACTGATTCATCAAAGTCATCCGTTGACTCTGTATTCGTTCCCTGAATCTGGCATAATCCAAATTCCTTTGTCTCAAACATCAGCCGTGTAGCTTCTTCGCATGCCATTCCAAGACCTGTCTGGCGAATATTTCCATATTCATTATGAAATCTCGGATGCTGTGTACATATCTCACACAAAGCATCTTCTCCTAATTCAATATAAATATCACATAAATTTTTCTGATTCAAAAACACACAGCGGTCGCGATCATCAAGATGAAATGCTGGAGTGCCTTCGTGATCAATGCCTTTCATCAGCCTGTCATGAAATTCTCCTTTAACATTTTGATATTTTTTATAGGACTTAGAATCGATCATGATCTCCCATCCAATGCAGCAACTATCTTTGCATTTATCTGCAATGCACTGAAAATCCTTATAATAATCAGGAATATATTCTTTCATCTTATCCTCCAAAATATTTTCATTCTTATGAAACTTTTATCTGATGTTCCAGCCGCATCCAATCTGCAACTGCTGCAATAAATTGTGAATTTGTCGGACGTTCCTGTCCTTCCATCACAAATGTTCCAAAAATCTCTTTTAAAAGTTCTTGATTTCCTTTGATCCATACAATATCGATCGCATGGCGGATCGCCCGTTCAACACTACTGGTCGTTGTTTTACATTTCTTTGCAATCTCAGGGTATAATAATTTTGTAATATAATTTATACGATTACAATCTTCTATCGCCATTAGAATCGCATATTTCATATAACGGCACCCTTTAATATGTGCAGGCACCCCTAAATTCCTAACCAAAAAGCTAATCTGCCTTCGAACATCATTCGTTCCACACATGCTACACATTCTTTTTGATCGTCCATGCAATGCTTTCTCATTTTTTTGAATATCATTATTTACTGAACGTATCCGTATCATCTGTGAAATTCTCTCTGCAAGAATTCCTGCCTGAAACGGTTTCATCATACAATAATCAACTTTTAACCGTCTGATACACTCCATCAGATCTCTATTTTCGAGCATTGTTAATGCAATAAATGCTGGAATTTTATCTGGTTCTATCAATTCCCTGCATTTTTCGATTACACCAATTCCGTCAATCTCTGAAAGCATCAGATCAATAACTACAAGATCAGGTTTTAATTTTATAATATCATCCAATGTATCCACCCCATTATCTCTTACTGATATTACATTATATTTTCCTGATAATTCTTTCTTTAATTGTTCTGCCTCGTCCGGATAACTGTCTGCAATTAAAACTCTATGTCTTTCATCCATATTTTCTCCTTCAGACAATCTCCCTGTATTCGTCCATATGCATCTTATATTATCTCATCATCATCATCTTAAGATGCATTCATATGATAATCGAGTCTTAGTTTATCCGCGATCAATGCAATAAACTCTGAATTTGTCGGCTTTCCCTTTCCAGAACTTATCGTATAACCAAACATTTCTTCCAGCAATTCAACTTTTCCACGACTCCATGCCACCTCAATCGCATGCCGAATCGCTCTCTCTACGCTGCTTGATGTCGTTTTGTATTTTTTCGCAATTGTTGGATATAATAACTTTGTAATATAATTCATCATATTAATATCCTCGATTGCCATGATAATTCCCTCTCTAATATACTGATACCCCTTTATATGAGCCGGAATTCCAAGATCTCTTATGATCTTTGTCACATCCTGTTCATATGAAATTCATGATCGATCACTGTTCTTTGATCATTTTCTTAAAATTATTTTCTGTTTCTTTCTGAA
>ENA-OQCO01000538-OQCO01000538.1-human-gut-metagenome-genome-assembly--contig:-NODE-538-length-20343-cov-1.298674_pt1 | contig 20343 bp, 23 predicted proteins | sample MGYA00242500_ERZ504582 | MGnify/ENA primary metagenome ERZ504582 (study PRJEB26092, sample SAMD00036346) | human gut metagenome | host: Homo sapiens | study: EMG produced TPA metagenomics assembly of...
AAACACCGCCGCCGAAGAGACACCCGCCGCGGAACCCGCTTCCGAGGAAGGCAAGGTCTTCAACATCTACGCCTGGAACGAAGAGTTCAAGGGCTTCTTTGAGAAGTACTACACCGTTCCCGAAGGCGTGACCGTCAACTGGATCATCACTCCGAGCGCGGACGGCGCCTATCAGGACAAGCTCGACGAGGCTCTTCTCAATCAGGAGAACGCTTCCGCCGACGACAAGGTCGACCTGTTCCTCGCTGAGGCCGACTACATCCAGAAGTATACCGAGTCTCCCGTCACGCAGGACGTCACCGCCCTCGGCGTGACCGATTTCTCCAGCACCTATGCATATACCGTGCAGGCTGCGTCTGATGCTTCCGGCGTCGTTAAGGGCGTATCCTTCCAGTGCTGCCCGGCGGCTCTGATTTACCGCCGCTCCATCGCCAAGGACGTTCTGGGCACCGACGATCCCGCCGAGGTCCAGGAGCTGCTGAACAGCTGGGACAAGTTCAATGCTGTCGCGGCTGACGCCAAGGCCAAGGGCTATCTGATGACCGCCTCCGAGGCCGCTACCTACCGTGTCTTCTCCAACAATGTTTCCGAGCCGTGGGTCGACGCGAACAACAACCTCCAGATCGACCCGGCCATCCAGACCTGGATGCAGCAGGCGAAGGACTTCTCCGACAACGGCTACACGCAGGACTGCGATATCTGGTCCGATGAGTGCACCGCGCAGATGTTCGGCGAGGGCAAGGCCATGTGCTACTTCGGGCCGGCCTGGTACTTCAACTTCTCCATGGGCAACGCACAGGACGCAGACAAGGGCTGCTTCGGCGACTGGGCGATCTGCGAAGGCCCGCAGGCACACTTCTGGGGCGGCACGTGGCTGCTGGCTCCTGCCGGTACGGATAACCCCACCATGGTTGCCGATATCATGAACACCTTCATCAACAATGAAGAGGTCTGCACGAATCTGGTCAAGAACGAGGCGCAGTTCTCCAACAACCAGAAGGTCAACGAGACCGTTGCGCAGGATCCGACCTACGGCAGCGAGTTCCTCGGCGGCCAGAACGACATCGCACTGTTCTGCGACCTTGCCAAGAACATCAAGTTCGAAACCACACCATCTATGACCAGCTGCTCAACGAGGGCCTGCAGGCCAACTGGAGAGAGTACTGCAAGGGTACCGTCACCGAGGACGAGGCCATGAGCAACTTCTATAAGTACATCAACGAAAAGTATCCGACCATCGTCACTCCGTAAATCCTACGGCTTCCCGGGGCAGGGCGAACGCCCTGCCCCGGCGCTGATTTCGGGCGCGATTCCGAACCGGCCGCTCCGGCCCGCTGGGAACTACGTCTGAGAATAAGAGGAGGAGATCTGATGCAGACGACAAAAGCACCCAAATTGAAAACCAAACGATCCAAAATCAGCTATGCAAAGTGGGGCTATATTTTTATCGCGCCGTTCTTTCTGGCGTATGCGCTGTTTCACTTCGCACCACAGCTGCTGACGATCTACAACAGCTTTTTTGAAAACTACCGGGAGGGTCTGACGCAGGTCGGGCCGAATTTCGTCGGCCTGAAGAACTACATCACGCTCTTTACGCTGGATAAAAACGGAACGATCGACATTTTGAAATATGCGGGAAATACCATTGCACTCTGGGTCGGCGGCGCGATCCCGCAGGTCGTGATCTCGCTGATGCTCGCGTGCTTCTTTACGAGCTACCGCCTGAAGATCAAGGGCCAGCAGTTCTTTAAGACCGTCATTTATATGCCGAACCTCATCATGGCATCGGCGTTCGCGATGCTGTTTTATATGCTGTTCTCCAACGTCGGGCCGATCAACCAGATCCTGACGCAGCTCGGCTGGATCGACGCGCCGATCGACTTTTTCAACATCCGCTTTACCGTGCGCGGGCTCATCTGCCTGATGAACTTCCTCATGTGGTTCGGCAACACGACGATCCTGCTCATGGCCGGCATCATGGGCATCGACCAGAGCCTGTTTGAGGCGGCAAACATCGACGGTGCGACGTCGCTGCAGGTGTTCTTCCGGGTGACGCTGCCGCTTTTGACGCCGATCCTCGTCTATACGATCATCACGGCGCTCATCGGCGGTCTTCAGATGTTCGATGTGCCGCAGGTGCTGACCAATGGGCTTGGCACACCGAACCGCACCTCGACAACGCTCGTCATGTACCTCAACAATTACCTCAAGACAAGCAAGAACTACGGTATGTCCGGCGCAATTTCCGTCGTGATCTTTATCATCACGGGCCTTCTGAGCCTTGTGGTGTTCAAGTCGCTGACGAAGCAGGAAGAAAACTAAGGAGGCGCTCGCAATGAAGAAGAATTCCACGGACAGCCGCAAAGCCCACGCCATGCTGACCGTCAGCCGCGTGCTGGTCTATGCGCTGCTGATCTTTCTTTCGATTTTGTGCCTGTTCTCATTTTATATGCTGATCGTCAACGCCTCGCGTACCAACGCAGACCTTCAGGGCGGCTTCAAGGCACTGCCACAGGGGCATTTCCTGGAGAATCTCAAAAACGCATGGAATGACAGCTCCATCAACATCCCACGCGGAATGCTCAACAGCTTTATCATCGCAGCCGCGACGGCCATTCTGTCCACCTATTTTTCCGCGCTGACCGCCTACGGCCTGCACGCCTACAATTTTAAGCTCAAGCGCCTCGCATTCCTGTTCATCATGGCCGTCATGGTCATTCCCAAGCAGGTCTCCGCCGCGGGCTTTGTCCAGCTGTGCTACAAGCTGAAGCTGACGAACAGCTATCTGCCGCTGATCCTCCCCGGCATCGCGGCGCCGGTCGTGTTCTTCTACATGATCCAGTACATGAAGAGCGTCCTGCCCATGGAGATCGTGGAGGCTGCGCGTGTCGACGGTTCGGGCGAGTTCTTCACCTTCAACCGAATCGTGCTGCCCATGCTGAAGCCTGCCATCTCCGTGCAGCTGATCTTCACGTTCGTCGAGTCCTGGAACAACTACTTCCTGCCCGCTCTGCTGCTCGATAAAGCGGAAATGAAAACCGTCCCCATCATGATCGCGCAGCTGCGCGCGGCGGACTACTCGAAGTTTGACCTCGGCAAGGTGTATATGTTCATCCTCCTTGCCATCCTGCCGGTGCTGCTCGTGTACATCTTCCTCTCGCGCTATATCGTCAAAGGCGTCACCGCCGGCTCCGTCAAAGGATAAAAAACGCATACGGAAAACATTCCTTGATATAAACACTTCGCCGCCTATCGGAACACTTCCGATAGGCGGCAATATGAATATTCTGTTTTTTGCATAGGCCGGAAAAGCGCAGAATCTGCGCCGCTGTAAGCAAAGATTACCACGCCGTCGAACCCGTGTCGGCGGCTTGTGCGGCTTTTGAGGTACAGTCGAGCGCGTACCCGCTAAGCACCAGAAAACCGGACGTTGCGCCGACGTGCGGCACAAAATTCGACCGAAGCCCAGCGTAGCGGGTTCGGTCGAAAGAGGAGATGCAGCGGAATGGACGAGACCTGCCGCTTGCGGCGGGGGCGAGGGATATGGAGCTTGCATCGACGAAGCGGCGATATCACGGATGCCTGCGTTCGGGAGCTGCGCGGCTTCGGTGTTGACACCTCCCGCATCGTCACCGGAGACGGCCGCTTTGGCGTCTACTATGTCGAGGCGGCGCAAACCAGCTTCCCAGCCGCGTGATCTATGACCGCGCATGGTCGGCCATCGCCATGGCGAAGCCCGGCGATATCGACTGGGATAAAGCCTCGAGGGCGTGGAGTGGTTTCACATCACGGGTATTACGCCTGCAATCTCCGAATCCGCGATGGCGCTGTCGCTGGAGTCTGTACAGGAAGCCAAAAAGCGCGGCATTACCGTTTCCTGCGACCTGAACTATCGCAAAAACCTGTGGAAATATGCCCGCATAAGAACAACCACCGGCGAAGCCGGTGGCTGTTGTGTTTTTACTATTCTTTCAATCAGGCGTTTTCTGCCTTTGCCTCGCAGTACAGGCAGCGGTATGTGCGTGTCGCCGGGTCGGTCAGCGTGAATACCTGCGGAAGCTCCTGTTCCACGGAGGTTATGCAGCGCGGGTTTTTGCAGTGGATGACATTTTTGATCCGCGTCGGGAGCTTGAGCTGGCGCTTTTCCACCTGCTTGCCGTCCTTGATGAAGTTCACCGTAATGCCCGGGTCAACATAGCCGATCACGTCCCAGTCCAGATCCAGAATGCGGTCAATTTTGATGATGTCCTTGCGGCCAAGCTTATTGCTGACAACATTTTTGAGCAGCGCCACCGAGCAATCGAGCTTGTCAAGATCCAGTACCTTATATAAATACATGGCCTTACCGGCAGTAATGTGGTCAATAACAATGCCATTGGAAATTGCATCAATAATCATCTTTCAGTACCTCCCTTATTCGATACCAAGCATCTTCATAATCAGAGCCATGCGGATATACCGGCCGTTGCGAACCTGCTTGAAATAGCAGGCTCTCGGGTCGTCGTCGACCGCGACGGAAATCTCATTGACACGGGGCAGCGGGTGCAAGATGCACAGATCCTGCTTCGCGTTTTTGAGCTTTTCCGGCGTCAGGATATAGCTGTCTTTCAGACGCAGATAGTCTTCCTCGTTGAAGAAGCGCTCGCGCTGCACGCGGGTCATGTAGAGAATGTCGAGCTCCGGCATCACGGATTCCAGATCGGTCGTCTGCTCATAGGGAATGCTGTTCTTCTTGATGACCTCGTTTTTCACATAGCTCGGCAGCTTCAGCTCCTCCGGCGAGACAAGCACAAACTTGATGCCGGTGTAGCGGCTGAGCGCGCTGATGAGCGAATGGACCGTGCGTCCAAACTTGAGGTCTCCGCAGAAGCCGACCGTCAGATCGTTGAAGCGGCCCTTTTCGCGGTTGATTGTCAGAAGGTCTGTGAGCGTCTGGGTCGGATGGTTGTGTCCGCCGTCGCCTGCGTTGATGACCGGAACCTCCGAGCGCATCGAAGCGACAAGCGGCGCGCCCTCCTTCGGGTGGCGCATGGCAATGATGTCTGCGTAGCAGCTGACCGTGCGCACCGTATCCGCTACGCTCTCGCCCTTTGCTGCGGAAGAGCTGTTAGCGGACGAGAAGCCGAGTGTCTTACCGCCCAGGCTCAGCATGGCCGATTCAAAGCTCAGTCTTGTACGGGTTGAGGGCTCAAAGAAGAGCGTGGCCAGAATTTTACCGTCGCACTTGTGGGCATATGCTCGGGTTTGCGATGATATCCTTGGCCTTTTCGACCAGCTCGTCGATTTCCTGCGTACTCAGCTGCAAAAATGTCAATCAGATGGTTCATATCAGTTGTTACCTCCAATCCAGGATTCGTCTGCGGGGTTGTTCCGGAACTGAATCAGCCGGACAACGTCTTCTTGCTTGATATAGTTCTGCTCCGCTGCAACAGCAGCGATCACATCAAAATTTGTCAGGCTCACGTTCTTCACGTTTGCCGCGGCCAGCCGCTCGAGACCCTTTTTCATGCCGTAGGTGAAGATGCTCACCACACCGAGCACCTCCGCGCCTGCCGCGCGCAGAACCTTCACCACGTCCAGAACGCTTCCGCCGGTGGAAACGAGGTCCTCCACCACTACGACCTTCTGACCCTTTTCAAGTCTTCCTTCGATCTGGTTCTGCCGGCCATGGTCCTTGCTCGAGCCGCGGACATAGCCCATTGGAAGCTTCATCATGTGTCCGACAATGGCCGCGTGCGCGATACCTGCCGTGCTCGTGCCCATAAGCACCTCCACCTGCGGATATTCGCGCTCAATGGTCTGCATGATCGCCGTCTCCACCTCCGTGCGCACATCAGGTGCAGTGAGAATCAGGCGATTGTCGCAGTAGACCGGGCTCTTGATGCCGCTGGCCCAGGTAAACGGCTCGTCCGGCCGGAAAAACACGGCGCGGATGGAAAGTAAGTCCTCTGCAATTTTGCGTTCTGTCGCGTTCATGCGCTTGTCCCCCTGTTGTTCTGATAACATGATCTTCGTAAATTCCTCCGGTGTCCGGCAGATCAGATCTGCGCCTGCCTGCGCAAGCTCTTCCCGGCTTCCGTAGCCGTACAAAATTCCGGCTGTCCGGATGCCTGCCAGCCTGCCGCCAATGATATCGTGCTTCCGATCGCCCAGAATCATCGCCTGCGTAAGGTCGGTGCAGCCTGCTTTTTGCAGCGCCGCGCGGATTACATTCACCTTTTTTCCTGCTTGCGTATTATCGCCCGGCGCGCCGCAGATCGCTTCAAAATACGGCGCCAGGCCGAAATGCCCCAGCACCTGCACGGCCATGCTCTCGAGCTTCGAGGTTGCCACAAACAGCCGAAAGCCGTTTTTTTGCAGCGTGTCCAGCATCTCGCGCACACCCGGGTACGGCTCGTTCTCTAACCATCCGACGTCATGGTAGTACACGCGGAACTGGTCAATCGCGCCCGGGATATCCTCTTTCGGCATAAACTGACCGAACGTCTCGTCAAGCGGCGGCCCGACAAAAAAGTCAAGCTCCTGCCAGTCTCTCTCCACCCCATACGCGCGCAACGCAAACTGCGAGGCCTTCATAATGCCGGGACCGGAATCGGTCAGCGTGCCGTCCAGATCGAATAAAATGATACGCTCCTGCATCGCTTACCCCACGAACTCTTCTGCGCACCGCAGATACGCCGCAACCGGGTCGGCCGCCTGGGTAATGGGACGGCCAACTACAATGTAGTCAGAGCCAATCTCCCGTGCGCGTGCCGGAGTTGTGATGCGCACCTGGTCGTCTGCCTTGCTGTCTGCAAAGCGGATGCCGGGTGTGACCGTGGCAAAGTGTTTGCCGCAGGCCTCATGAATCTTGCCTGCCTCCAGCGGCGAACAGACCACGCCGTCAAGTCCCGCCAGCTCCGCGTTTTTCGCGTAGTCGATGACGACCTCGGAAAGCTCCTTGTGAATTTCAATCTCCTCTTCCATGCTCTGCTGGCTTGTCGAGGTCAGCTGCGTAACGGCAATAAGAAGCGGTCTCGTTCCGTCTGCGCGGGTAAGACCCTCCAGAGCGGCTGTCATCATCGCGCGCGTGCCTGCCGCATGCAGGTTCACCATATCCACATCAAGCGCCGAGAGCACCGCCATCGCCTTTTTGACCGTGTTCGGAATGTCGTGGAGCTTGAGGTCCAGGAAGATTTTGTGACCCCTTGCCTTGATTTCGCGGACGATGGACGGACCCTCGGCATAGAACAGCTCCATGCCGATCTTCACAAACGGCTTGCGGTCTGTGAACTGATCGAGAAAGGCCAGCGTCTTTTCGCGGCTGTCAAAATCCAGAGCGATGATTACGTCTTTACCCATGGTGTGCACCTCCTATGATATCTTTCAGATTCTGTATGTTGTAGTTCTGCATTGCCTGCGGAAGATCCCGGACAATATCGCGGCAGGCATAGGGATTCACCAAGTTTGCCGCGCCGACCTCCACCGCCGTTGCTCCGGCCAGCATCAGCTCCAGCACATCTTCCGCGCGCGTCACGCCGCCCATGCCGATGATCGGAATTCTGACCGCCTCATAGACCTGCCAGACCATCCGCACGGCAAGCGGAAAAATTGCTGGACCGGACATGCCGCCCGTTTTGTTTGCCAGCAGCGGTCGCTTCGCGCGCAGGTCGATGCGCATGCCAAGCACCGTGTTGATTAAGCTCACCGCATCCGCGCCCGCGTCTTCGCACGCCCTGGCGATATCTGCAATGCTTGTGACATTCGGAGAAAGCTTCACAATAACGGGCTTTTTGACCGCAGCCTTTACTGCCCTTGTGACGCTTGCAGCAGCTTTCGGATCCGTTCCGAAGGCGAGGCCGCCGCCGTGGACGTTCGGGCAGGAAATATTCACTTCCAGCCAGCCAACCTGCTCGCATGCGTCAAGCTTCCGGCAGACCTCAACGTACTCTTCGATCGAAAACCCGCTCACATTCGCCATGACCGGCTTGTGAAAAACCTGCTTGAGCCGCGGAAGCTCTTCTGCTATCACCGCGTCCACGCCCGGGTTTTGCAGGCCCACGGCGTTGAGCATACCGCCGGGCGCCTCTGCAATGCGCGGCTGCGCGTTTCCAAGGCGCTGCTCGCGTGTTGTTCTTTAAAGGAAAAGGTCCAAGGCAATCGATATCGTAGAGCTCTGCAAACGTGTACCCGTAGCCAAAGGTTCCGCTGGCCGGAATGACGGGGTTGTCGAGCTCAATGCCGCAGAGTGAAACTGCTGCCCTCACCATATCAGTTCCTCCTTTCGGAATACGGGTCCTTCCTTGCAGACCCGTTTCGGCCCATGTGCTGTCTCAATGGTGCAACCCATGCACGCGCCAAAGCCGCAGCCCATCCGCGCTTCCAGGCTCAAAAAACCCGGCTTTTCGTCCTGGCGCACAGCGCGCGCAGCATCGGCATCGGCCCGCAGGCACAGAATGTGTCAAACGCTTCCGGCAGCGCATCTGTTACAAAGCCTTTGCTACCCACGCTTCCATCGGCGGTTGCAAGAATCGTCTCAATTCCAAGCGCTTCAAATTCTTCTTTGTAGAAAATCTCGCTCGCCGTATTAAATCCAAGAATTGCAGCCGGTGTTTTCCCAGCCGCAAGGAGTCTCTTTGCAAGGCTATACATCGGCGGCACGCCGATGCCCCCGCCGATCACAAGCGTCTTTTCTCCGCACGCCGTCACGTCAAATCCATTTCCAAGGCCGCACAGCGCATCAATCGTCTGACCAGGCTTCATTTCGGCCAGCGCCCTTGTGCCATCTCCGACCGCGCGGTATAAAATTGTGACGCTTCCGTCCTCCCAGTCGCAGACGGAAAGCGGCCGTCTGAGGAAAAAGCCCGGAATACTGAGCTCCAGGAACTGTCCCGGCGCGCTGATGGCCGAGGCGTCCCCTGCCAAATGCAGCCGGTACACATTCGGCGCAAGCCGCGCGTTTTCTGTCAGTGTAAAGCGTACTTCGTTCAAAGCGTTTCCTCCTTCCAGACGATCTTTCCATCAATCATTGTCATCTTGCATACGCCGGTGAGCGTGACGCCTGCAAACGGCGTTGCCCGACCCATCGACAAAAACTGTTCCGGCTCTACTACATAGCTCTCGCTCAGGTTGAAGACTGTCAGATCTGCCGGCTGCCCGATGGCAAGCTCCGTGCCGCAGCCAAAGCGGCGCATCGGCGCGTCGTGCATCAGATCCATAAGCTTTCCGAGCGGCAGAACGCCGGGCTTCACTAAGCTTGTGTAGCAGGCGGCAAAGGAGGTTTCCAGACCCACAACGCCCATCGCGCTTTTTCCAGTCCGCGGGCTTTTTCTTCCCGGCTGTGTGGCGCGTGATCGGTCACAATCATGTCAATCGTTCCATCCAGAAGTCCCTCGATCAGCGCGTCGCGGTCTTCCCTGCTTCTGAGCGGCGGATTCATCTTGAACCGTCCGTCCTCCTGCAAATCATCCTCCGTAAAGGTCAGATAATGCGGTCCTGTCTCGCATGTTACATTTACGCCGCGCCGTTTTGCCTCCCGGATGATCGAAACACTTTCCTTCGTGGAGACGTGACACACATGATATGCACAGCCTGTCTCCTCTGCCAGGCGCACATCGCGCGCAATCTGGCCCCACTCGCTCTCGGAGCAAATGCCCCGGTGGCTGTGGGTCTTTGCATATGCGCCGTCGTGGATATAGCCGCCGCGAAGCAGGCGATTGTCCTCGCAGTGCGCGGCCAGAATTTTCCCAAGCCTTCTGCACTGCTCCATCGCCTCGCGCATCAGGCTCTCCGACTGTACGCCCTTTCCGTCGTCGGAAAATGCAATTACCTCCGGGGCCATCGCGTCCAGATCCGCCAGCTGCTCGCCCTTTTGCCCGACGGAAATTGCGCCGTAGGGGTGCACATGCACGCAGGCGCTTTCCCGGATACGGCGCAGCTCCTCTTCCAGTGACGCCTTGCAGTCCGGCACCGGGTTCAGGTTCGGCATCGCCGCCACGTGGGCAAAGCCGCCGTGCGCCGCCGCGAGTGTTCCGGTGCGGATCGTCTCCTTATAAGAAAATCCCGGCTCACGAAGATGAACATGCACATCAACGAAAACCGGGAAAAATAACTGCGTTATGAACTTCAATACAAACAGTATCCGTGGAGCAGGAAACACGATCTCCGATAGAAACAATTCTGCCGTCTGAAACAAGAACATCTGCCGGACGGAGCGAGCCGTCTTTCCATACCTGGGCATGCTGAAACAAATCCGCATAACTGACCTCCTGTGTTTTGGCGCTCGATGCATTATAAAAGATCGCGCGGCGATTGTCAAGCTTTTTTCGCTTTTCCGGCAGAATTCCGCAAAAGCCCTCTCAGCTGTTCTATATTGTTCCAAGTTCACCATTTTCAAGCCCCCGCGCCGCTCGCCTGGGGCGCAGCAAAGCCGGCGCGCAAGCCTGTTCCTTAACGCACAGGCCGTACGCACCGGCAGTCGCTTATTCTTATTTAAAGAGCGGCAGCACAGACTCTACCGCCACGCCGAGATACTGGCTGATGGTATCAACGACCAGCCAATGATCTTCCTGTTGCTCCATGCCAGAAACGGCAATGGCACCAATGAAGCCGCGGCCTTTGAGGTTAATCGGGAAGCAGCCGCCTACACCTGCGAACTTTGCAGGTTCCAGACCGGAATCGGCAAACGTATCGCCGCTGGCTGCCATCTCCAGGCCGACCAGATACGAACTCTGCCGGAACATGTTGGCTGTGCGGATCTTTCTGCCAAGTCAGCTGAGGTTGATGGGGCGGATCGACTGCATCGCGTAATAGAACAGCTGCTCGTCGCCAAGGGAGATCGAATCGACCACGTCATGGCCGAGCTTTTCCACGCCCTGCTTGATTTTCGTGCCGATCTGGTATGCATCCTCATTCATGAACTTCTCGAAGACCAGCGCCTGATCCTGCGCGTGGATAACTTTCATCAGCTTTTTTCCGAGTGTCCAATTTGCACTTGCAATTCGCATAAACTGCTTAATTAAGGAATAGTATAATACTGATATTCAATTAAAAACTTTCATTCATGGAATTGAAGTTTTTAATATGAAGATCACTATGAGATGGGAGCGGTTACGCCAAAGGCGGAACCTTTCTGATGAAAGAATTTAATCAGAAAATAGTATAAAACGCCAGTCCTCCTGTTTTGAGAACTACAAGAAAGCCTCCGTTTTTGGTATAATAGAAGAAACGGAGGTGTTCTGTATGGAAGAATGGAGAAGAGACGGACGGAAAGAAGTTGTAATGGTAGACCTGGAGGCTCTGGTGCCGAAAGAGCATCTGCTGCGGAAGATAGAAAAGGTCATGGATTATGAGTGGCTGTATCTATATATGCTTCAGAGCTGATGCTTTGGTATTGGAATGGTTTTTACTGTATTTGGTATTTCTGAATGCTGCATTGGACTGAATATGCAGGATAAACTTGGGGCTTGTCAAATCCGCAGCTGCCTCTGATAGTCCGCCAGTTCCATCTCACCGTTCTCTGCCTTCTGCCGCAGTTCTACAGCATACCGCGACCACTGCTCAAACTGAGCGGTGGTCATTTTCTTTTTCAGGTAGCGGGCATAGTGCGTTTTGTATGCGCGATTGTACGCGAGCCAGATAGGATCATTTTTGCATTTATCGTCATACCGTTTGCGGGAACCGACATCGCGGCAGGTTTTGCTGGGCTCGTTTTTCAGCGGGCGATTGCAATAGACTGGAATACTTTCCGGCGGTGAGTAAAAACCACCGGTGGCAGTTCTCACATTTCCGGGGCAGATAATTTTGATTTAAACCACGGAAGAAATCCGTATAGAGAAATGCGCCGAGACTGTCAAAGAAAGCTGTTTCGCAGAGCCGCTCAACGCCGTCTTTCCAGCGGATAATCTCGTAACGCATTTGCGCTGCACCTGCAGTCTGCAAACGCGCACTGCAATTGCCGCTGCTGCGCAGATACTGCATCAGGCAGGATGCGATTTCAGCTTCACTCAAAAACCAACGCTTCGCGTGCAGATAATCCTTCAAAAGCTCTGCATAAGTAGTCTGCACGCGCAGTACGTCCTGAACGAATGTGATATAGCTGTCAAACAGCGTGGCTGTTGCATGGTTGCAGTCGCGAAGAACCAGTAAAATTTCTGCCTCGTCAGACGCGGCGAGTTCCGGTTCTGGGAAAAAGTGCTGATGATAGAATGTGGCATGTCCGTCCTCATCTGTCACGGAAAACCCAACCTCATCTGCATAATCGCTGCTGTAGTAATCCACGTCCGGCTCCAGCCCAATATTGCTGTCCCAAAGTGAAAACCGATTCAGACAATCCATGAGCTGCGGCGCATCAAAGCTATGGTCATCCCGATACAGCGGAATCCGTTTCGCAAGCCGCCCAATTTTGAAAAGCAGGTTCTGTGCCTGCTGCACATAACGGTCATAGTTCTCGTTGAACTCGATATCCAGCTCCTCTGGAAGCTGAATTTTCTGACGCAGGAATTTTAGCTCTTCTAAAATCGCACGAAGATCTCCTGTGCGTAGATTCAGACAGGCGGTCAAGATCTCGTTGCTCTGGAAATAGTGTTTGCCGGTCAAAACCTCTGTGCCGTAAAAACACACGCTGCAAGCGAACATAAATGATCAAAACCTTTCGGAAATCGAGGTTGCAAATCGCAAAATAGAGAATATCAATATTTTTATAACACATCTATTTACAAAATGCAAGCGGATCTGCTAAAGTTCAAAATAGAGGATAGAAAAACGATGAAGCGACATCGAATACGAAAGGAAGAAATACAGATGAAAGAATCAAACTACAAGAGCTACGACGAACTACCGCTGTTCCTGAACGCAGCGACCGTGGCAAAGGTGCTGGGCATTGCGCCGTCCAGCAGCTACGAACTGATGCACGAAAAAGATTTCCCCGCGCTGCGAATCGGGAATCGGGTCGTCGTGCCGAAGGAAGCGTTCATCCGGTGGGTGGAGCAGCACACTGGAGTGGCAGAGTGAAGCGCAGTCTCTGGCCGACACGCGATCCGGTCAAGGACTACTTCCCGCTACCGAAGGAGATTTTCTCGCTGGGTCTGAGCGCAGCAGAAATCGCAATCTATGCCTACCTGCTGTTCTGCGAAGATCGGCAGACATTCCAATGCTGGCCAAGCTACCGAAAAATCGGTGATGCGGTTGGGTTGAGTCCGAACACGATTTGCAAACACATCCGGTCGCTCGAAGAACGCGGTCTGCTCGTCACAGAACCGACGATGGTTACGACGAAGGATGGCTGCAAACGCAATGGCAACCTGCTGTTCACAATCCGACCGATTCAAGCGGCGCTCCAGCAGGACTATGACCGGCAGATGCAGAAGCTTACCGAGGACGCAGCAAGGAGGAAATATGCTGATTTTATTGAGAACACAGGTTGATCGCACAGACAAAACGCCAGTCACAGCCCGTCGCGCCCGTGTCGGCGATTTGTGCGGCTTTCCGGACACAGCCGAGCGCGTACCCGCCGGAAGCCCAAGAACCGGACGTTGCGCCGACGTGCGGGAGCATTGCGGACACGGCAAACGCAGAAAAAGAACGGCTGCAGGCGGATTTCGGCAGAGGGAGAAGCCGCAAGCGGCGAGGCAGGAGAAAGGCCTGACGCTTTTCTGCGTCCGGCCGTCCACATCTGCCCGCAGTGCGGGCAGTTTCGGGGGATGAAAATGGCGCTTTTTTGCGGCTGTTAAAAATGGAATGACGCTGTTATTGCCCGAAAGCCGCGAAACGCCAGTAAAATCAAGGATAATTTTGACGCTATTACGATTTCAGGAGGTTTTGGACATGAAAACAGAAGAACGAAGCCGTCATACAGTTTGGATGGAAGATGCCGTATGGCAGCGGGTACAGGAGCACTACAAAAGCGACGCCTGCAGCACACAAAATGAGTTCATTGCAAAGGCAATCATGTTTTATTGTGGCTATCTGCAAAGCGAATACGCCGGAGACTTCCTGCCGAAAATCCTCGGAGAAACGCTCGAAGCCATCCTCAGTATGTTCGGGGATCGCATCGGCAAGCTGCTGCTCAAGCAGGCGGTCGAGCAGAATATTTGCAATCATATCATTGCATCAGATACGGATATTGACGCGGCAACATACCAGAAAATGCGCGGTATGAGCTATCAGGAGGTGTTGCGGACAAACGGACAAATCTCGTTCTCGGAGGTTCTGCGTCAGCAGAATCGGCTCTGAGGTTGCAGCAAAAGGCAGCTTGCAAGCCTAAATACTTGCAAGCTGCCTTCTAAAAATCTGCGCTTTACTGCACACGATATCCGGCCAAAATCAGGCTGACAATCATCTGCCAGAAATCGTGTTCTTCTGCGCTGTAATATCGGCAGTTTGGAATTTTGTGAAAGGATACAATGCGGTTTTCTTCATCCAGCCATGCCTCAAATCTGCCCGATTCATCTTTGTTCATCCTGCGTTTTCAGCGAGATACAGCTCCATGCGCTTTTGAATCTGCGCAGCAGTTTCTGCCGCGGTTCGTTCTCCAGCCCAAAGTGCGCCGCACTCCGCTTCCAGAATGTTTGCTGCCTGCCACGGATAATAGATTTGCGCAGAAATATTCTCAAAGAACGTTTCATACCGCGCAGCATCTTCTTCGGACAGCGGAACGACCGGGTAAACCGTGCCGTCTACCGTAACTCCGTTGCAAGATCGGGGTCGTTTGTGTTTCTGGCTTCCATTGCCGCAGCGATTTCACTTTCAAATGCGGATGCCGTCATCGGAAACGCGAAGCGTCCGAGCACCGTCTGGCTGGTGTCCGAAAGCAGGAATTGCAGAAATGCCGCCGCGCCGTCTGTGTGATCGGTATTTTTGAAGACCGCGATCTCTGCATCCGGACGGACTTTCGTTCCGTTCGGACCTGGCCAGCCTACCCACGCAAGCGGCTCACCAACCGTATAGCTTTCCGCACTGTGCATCTGCCCGACGCTGCTCAGGATGACCGGCTCTGCCAGCGCCAGATCACGTCGGATCAGAAGCATGGAGTTTTCTACTTCAAACCCCAGCTCCTCCGGTTCGTCCAGCGTGGCGGCATAGTCCAGCAGCGACCGAAATTCTTCCGAGTCAAAGCTGCACGTTTTCGTTTCTTCATCCAGAAATGCGTCGAGAAGATACTGTTCCATATAGAAAAGGAACAGCTCGCGGCTCATGCCAGAGAATATAGAAATATCAGACGAGTCGGCCAAATTAAGAAACTCCTGCACCGTCCAGTGCTGGTGGTCTCCGAGCTTTGACTGCTTTCCAACGAGGGTTTCGACAGTGAAGCATCCGGGGAAGGTGTAATTAGCACCATGGTAAGAAACGGACTTCCATAGCCACGGCAGAATATCCTCTTGCGGCAAAATCGTGTTGAGATCAAGAAGCAGCCCCCGGTCTGCAAAGCTATGCCACGGAAGGTTTGAGAAATCGATCATATCCGGTGTATCACCCGCAGCAATGGCAGTATTCCATGTGGTAAACAGATCCATGTAGCTGCCGCTGTCAAGCAGCGCGGAAAAGTCCAGAATTTCCACCTGATAGTCAGAATTGCTCCGGTTGAACTCCTGTACCTGCGCGATGGTTTGCCCGCTTGGATTGACCGTTGCAAGCGTCAGCACAGATTTCTGCTTTCCACCGGACGCACCGGGGCAAAGTGCAGCGAGCGCCGGGACGTCAGAGGAGCGGTCCGCAAAGACAAAGCTGCCGTTCGCCGTGCGGCTGAAGGGCTGTCCTCCGTAGACATTGAGCTTCGCAAGATCTGCGATTTTTTCTGCCGCACCGGTCTGAAGCAGTACGCGGTAAAGTGCTGTGGTGTCCGTCATATAAAGCACTCCCGACTCGTCTGCGCCATAGCACAGCACAGGAAGACCGTTCGAGATACCGGAAATCGGAACCTGCTTTTTACTTCCAACGGCTTGCAGCGCCGCGCCATCTTCTGCGTCTGCGATGAACCACACCTGTCCGTCAGAGTCCGCTGCAAATTTTTCGGTGAGCAACGCGAGTGGCTCCTGCGCAGTTAGATGACCAGCTGTGTCAAAGCTGGACAGCATCCCGTTCGAGAAGGTATAAAGAAGAAAACTGCCGTCACTGCCGATCAGAAACTCTGGTTCTTCGTTCAAGTTCATGCCATCGAGCAAGACCTTTTCTGCTACCGTTCCGTCTGCGTTCAGGCGTTCTACCGTAAAATCTGTGGTAAGCGATTCGCCGTCGTCCGCCCGCCAAAAACGGCAAACCAGAACCCAGAGACTTCCGTCCGGAGCGAGCGACGCGGAGGAAAGCGCGATGTCCCGCGCACCATTCAAAGCGGGCTGGTAGCAGAAATCTGTTTTCTGCTGCGTTTGCAGATCGTATTGAATGAGCTGCGTCGGAATGACGCCGTCTTCTCCAACCAGAAACCGACCGCTTGCATCGCATGGGGTAGCAATCACATAAACAGAATTTCCGCTTGCTGGAAAAACGGAACGAACACGGTAGCCTTCGATTGGCAGCTTTGTGTATCTATACTCGCCTGCCGCATCTGCACTTACAAACTCGGTGCTTGGCGCAAAAATCGCGCCCGCCTGCCCCGCATGGGAAGTCTCCTGCTCTGGTAACGTGATTGCAGCGTTTTGCGATGGTTTTTTGCTGCACCCGAAGAACGTGAGTAGGAGCAGCGCCGCCAGCGCGGCACAGAAACATTTTTGAAGTATACCGGTTTTTTTCAAGATAACCTCCTTTGAACGTGGATGGCTTGCCTTATCGTCAGTCCCAGGTAAAATCAAAGCCTTCGCCTTGCCTCCTAATATCTCCAACATGATCTACCTCCAAATCTGTGAACCTCTTTATATCGACAGATTTTTCAGACGAGTTAGGCTTTTTCAGAATCAGCAGAAGCGCCAGCATCAGCAGCATGCCGCAAAGCACGGTAGCTGCATATTTCAGCCAAGTTCGTGTACGCCGCTTTTGCAGAATGACCGGTTCCCGTGGCTCCACTTCCGGTGGATCGGAAATGGCCTCCCCGGCAGCGCTCGGTTTTCTCTCCTGATTTTATGGGATACCACGATTTTTGTAAACCAAAAATCGGTTGCTTTTACGCAAGTATTGGTTGCTTTTCGGTTTTTTTTGCAAATCCAAGCAAAACTCAATTTACATAATACCATTATAAAGCAGACAGCAAAGAAGTCAAGGATGAAGATGGAAACGGATCGGTGCAAAAATTGCGCCGCAATAAACAAAGAATAGGGATTTCCAACACACAAAAAACCAGCTGAAAAATATTCCGATCTTCCGAAAAAATCAGTAGACTTTGTGCCTGTTCTGTGGTAGTTGTTTGTGCTACCAAAACGAAGGAGGCACGAACATGGCAAAGAAACGGGCAAATGGTGAAGGAAACATCCGAAAGCGCAAGGATGGACGCTGGGAAGGGCGATACACAGCCGGTTACGACGAAAAGACGGGGAAACGGCTGATAAAGAACGTCCTCGGCAAGACGCAGGCAGAGGTAAAAGAAAAGCTGGCAAAGGCAGTTGCAGAAGCAGAAAGCGTGGATGTACGACGCGCAGACGAGTACACGCTCGGCACATGGCTGCAAACGTGGTATGAACTCTACGCGAAGCCACATCTGAGATTTTCCACTGCCGAGTATTACCGGCGCGGCATTGAGCTACATATTGTCCCACGTCTCGGAGATATTCCACTGAAGAAATTAACTGGGCGCGATCTGCAATGGCTCTACAAAGACCTACAGGAGCATGGTCGGCTCCGCGAAGCGCAGAAAGGCAAGCAACCCGGACTCAGCGACTCGACGATTCGCGGCATCCACACGATGCTGCACAATGCCCTCGACCGCGCGGTTAAAGAACGCTTGATCGTGCGCAATCCGGCAGACGACTGTGTACCGCCCAAAATTCCAAAGCACGAGATGAAGATCCTGCCGCCAGAACAGATCAGATCGTACCTGACAGCGGCAGATCAGCGAGGCGTTCTGCCGATGTTCTATCTGGAGCTCATCAGTGGTCTGCGCAAGGGCGAACTGGTAGCGCTCCAATGGACGGATTTGGATATCGAAAACAGGACCATCTCCGTCAGCAAGCAGGCAGGACGAAACAACGCAGGCGAGCCCGATATAACACGACCGAAAACAGAAAATTCGATCAGAAAAATCTCCATCCCACAGGACGCCGCCGATTTTCTGATTGCGGAGCACCAGAAGCATCTTAGCAATCCGTGGATGTTCCCGTCACCAAAAACAGGCGAGATGTACCACCCTGATTCGGTGGTAAACATCCACAAGAAAATCCTGAAGGACGCAGGACTGGAACACCTGAGATTTCACGACCTGAGACACACATTCGCAACGTTGGCGCTCCAAAATGGCGTGGACGTGAAAACAGTGTCCAGTATGCTTGGTCACTTCGACGCAGGCTTCACACTGAGAACCTACACTCACGTCACACGCCAGATGCAGGAAAGCGCAGCCGAAAAGATGGGGAATTTCATGGCACAAGTGATGTAAAAACACAGGCGCGCCGGAGGGATGCTCCAAGTCTCCCTCCGGCGCATTTGTACCTTTATTCCGTGATTGAAAGGGCCAGATGCTCTACGATCTGCTCGACCTCGGCGGTTGTCAGATACGCGCTGTACAGGCTGACGGTCGCGTGAACAGTATAGCAACTCGCCCAGACCTCGTCGTGACTAGCTGTGATGAGAAATTCATACCCATCTTGTGTGGTGTAATAATATGCTTGGTCAAGGGTACCGTTTACGATATAGCTCGGCCCCAGTCCCTTGCGCGTCGTGTCGTAGTCCATGTCAAGGCTGACCCATCCCTTCCCGTCATTTGCGCCGTAGGCAGCACTAAAGTATTCGCTGACGAACGCGCCGTCCTCATCCCGGATGATATAGGCCTGATCGTCCGGAATGACGACGCTGTAGTGTTCCGCCAGCCATGCCAGATCGAAGCGAACCATGCCGGACAGCATCGGCAGAAGATTGGCAGGGTTCTCCGCCATGTACTGCATTTTCTCTGCGCCGTCTGCTTCGCGGGTGATCCGGCGGACAGAAAGTGCCGGGTCACTGCTGATGAGCTCAGCGGTGTCCCAGCCGCCATACTGGACGGATGTTGTGCCGCCGATTTTCTCTCCGGACTTCCACTCTTCGGCAGTGATATATGGGCCTTCCGCCAGAACATCTTCCAGTGTCTGTGCCGCACTCTGACTGTCGGTCACAACAGCCACGGCCATCGGTGTATCCTCTGTCGGTTCCGGAAGTTCGTTGACGCTGGTGACAATGATATCGTTCCGGAACCGGTGGACAACCGCCGCAGCCGCCGCTGTCAACGTCAGCGCCGCCGCAATGATGATCGCGGCCACCGCCAGCCGCGGTAGATGTTTTTTGGAATTGTTTTGCATAGAAGCCTCCTGTTCTTCTGCCCGGAAGGCGATCTGTGCGCGGATGCGTGTTCGGCTGCTTTCCGACAGGCAAACGGAATCTGCAATGCGCTTAAAGCTTTGTTCCATGTCAATCCCTCCCGAGTTGTTCGTCCAACATTTTTCGCGCCCTGTGCAGGCGCATCGAAACGGCGGAAACAGAGACGCGCAGAAAACCTGCAAGCTCGGAACAGGAATACCCCTCCATGCAGTGCAGTACCACAACGAGTCGGTATTTCTCCGGCAGCTCCATCACGGCACGGTAGAGAGCGCGATCCTCCGGCTCTGCCGGCAAAACCAGATCGTCTAATGCATCGGGAACAAACCTTTTTGCTGCTGCAAGCTGGTTTTTACAGTAGTTTACCGTCAGCTTTGTCAAAAATGCCGCTCCCGACCGGGATAGACGCTCAGTTTCTGCTCCATCAGCTTGCAGAAAACCGCCTGCACTGCATCCTCCGCGTCATGCGGCGAACGCAGATACCCGAGCGCCACACGATAGACACTGTCGGCGTATGCGTCATAGAGCGCCAGCACCTGTTCTCGTTTCATCTGTCTGTTTCTCCATTTCTTTGAGGCCTCATAGATATAACAATTCAGGAGGTCAAAACAGCACATTGTTTCAAAATTTTTTTGGATATGTCAAATATAGCGTACATTCCGGCAAACAGCAACCGCTTGTAGCAGGAAGAAGTTACCTAAAAAACTGAGAGCGGCGGAGAGGATGAGACAAACATCCTCTCCGCCGCTCTCTGAATCTTTCCGCGTGTGGGTCACGGTGTGGGTCAGGCGGTTTTGACACCTGAAAATTCGAACAAATAAAAGAGAAAACCGGCGAAAAATCTTACGATTTTCACCGGTTTCTGGAGCTAGTGGCCGGACTTGAACCGGCGACCTGCTGATTACGAAGAGTAGAAAAGATATAAAAATAACGATT
>ENA-OQCO01000539-OQCO01000539.1-human-gut-metagenome-genome-assembly--contig:-NODE-539-length-20336-cov-3.083577_pt1 | contig 20336 bp, 24 predicted proteins | sample MGYA00242500_ERZ504582 | MGnify/ENA primary metagenome ERZ504582 (study PRJEB26092, sample SAMD00036346) | human gut metagenome | host: Homo sapiens | study: EMG produced TPA metagenomics assembly of...
ATTATAATAGAGGAATGTCTAAGATCATTCAAAACAACTATACTCATAAGTTATTCAAAACTTCCAAAATCAAAAACAATATAGTAAAGGAAAAATAAGTAATAAGTTTCATCGAACAAACCAGTCTCAACGAAAGCCAGAAGCGGGAGGGCGGGGAGTGCCGGGCAGACAGCCTTTTGCTGGTGCTTTTAGCAAAGATGAGATCCGGCACCTACGTAGACTTTCGCGAGGGTCCGCCGACCCTCGTGAACATAGTCGGAGTTGGTGACTAGCTCAGATTTGCGTTACCAGCGGCTGTCTGCCCGGCGCTCCCCGCCCTCCCGCTTCGTCCGTCTTGAACTAAACTAATTTATTTCCCCTCACACATCCGCAAAAACTCCCGATGCACCCGTTCATCCTCATCCAGCTCCGGATGAAACGCCAGCGCCATCTGCTTCCCATACCGAACCGCCACAATCCGATCCTGTACTACAGCCAGTACCTCAACTCCATCCGAAACATCCGCCACATAAGGCGCCCGGATAAACGTCATAGGAATCTCCCCAATTCCTTTAAACTCTGCTTCCGTGTGAAAACTCCCCAACTGCCGTCCATAAGCATTCCTCTTCACCGTCATCGGAACCGTCTGAAGATGCACCATCGCATCCCCCTCCAGCGAATCCGCCAGAAGAATCATTCCCGCACAGGTAGCCAAAACCGGAAGCCCCTCCTTAATCTGCTTCCGGATCGTATCAAACATCCCAAGCTCCCGTAAAAGCTTCCCCTGTACCGTACTTTCGCCGCCGGGAAGAACCAGCCCGTCATAAGACTGGTTCAGATCCTCCGCCTTGCGAAGCTCCACACAGGAAGCCCCAAGCACTTCCAGTTTCCGCTCGTGCTCGATAAAAGCTCCCTGTACGGCAAGAACTGCAATTTTCATCTTATTTTCCCCTTTCTGCCATCAGAAGCTGAATCTCAGATTCGTTGATACCGACCATCGCTTCCCCGAGATCCTCAGATAATCTGGCGATCATCTTCGCATCTGTATAATTCGTAACCGCTTTCACAATCGCATTTGCTCTCTTCTCCGGATTGCCTGATTTGAAGATACCGGATCCTACGAAGACACCCTCGGCACCCAGCTGCATCATCAAAGCTGCATCTGCAGGAGTAGCCACACCTCCGGCTGCAAAATTAACCACCGGAAGCTTTCCATTTTCATGTACATAAGCAACCAGATCAAAAGGTACCTGTAACTGCTTTGCAATCTCAAAAAGCTCATCCTCACGCATGCCTTTGATCTGTGCGATCGCACTGTTCATTTTACGCATATGACGTACCGCCTGCACGATATCACCGGTACCAGGTTCTCCTTTGGTACGGATCATGGAAGCACCCTCGTTGATCCGGCGAAGCGCCTCGCCAGATCCTTTGCGCCACATACAAAAGGTACTTTAAAGTTTTTCTTATTGATATGGTACACATCATCTGCAGGAGAGAGCACTTCACTCTCATCGATATAGTCAATCTCGATCGCCTCGAGAACCTGAGCCTCCACAAAATGACCGATTCGGCATTTGGCCATAACCGGGATAGTAACAGCATTCTGGATCCCCTGAATCATCTTCGGATCACTCATACGGGAAACACCGCCGGCTGCACGGATATCTGCAGGTATCCGTTCCAGAGCCATGACAGCACAGGCACCTGCTGCTTCCGCAATCTTTGCCTGCTCCGGTGTGGTGACATCCATGATGACACCGCCCTTTAACATCTGTGCCAGTTCCTTGTTCAGTTCGTATCTGTTTTCCATAATAATAATATTCCTCCTTAAGTAGTAGGTTAATCTCTTGAAAAAAATGTATGGGTAGATTATAATGCTAAAGTGGATATGAAAAAATCATCAAAATAAATATATTCAGTAAGGCCAGACAGGAGAAAAGAAGAACAATGCTGACGTATAATTTCACAAATATAGGGTCAGATTCCATGTATGAATATCTGTACAAATGCATCAAAAACGATATTTTACAGGGGACTTTGCAGGCAGGAGAAAAACTTCCCTCCAAGCGGAGTTTTGCAAAAAATCTGGGTATCAGCGTGATCACTGTAGAAAATGCCTATGAGCAGCTGATCGCGGAGGGCTATATTTATTCCATGCCCAAAAGAGGATTCTATGTAACGGACTTTAAAGGGGTGCTGGAGACAAAACAGAGAGAAGAAGTGCAGGAGATTATTCCCATGACCAGTGGAGAAAACAGCTATCTGGCTGATTTTACCAGCAATCAGACCGAGGCCGATCAGTTTCCATTTACCATCTGGGCGAAGATGGTCAGGGAGGTGTTAAGCGACAGCCGGATTCAGTTGATGACTAATCCACCCTGTGGAGGAATCATGTCACTCAGACAGTCCATCGCGGGCTATCTGAAAGATTTCAGGGGTATGACGGTACAGCCGGAGCAGATCATCATAGGAGCCGGAACCGAGTACCTGTACGGTCTGCTGATCCAGCTTCTGGGACACGAGGCAGTCTATGCGGTGGAAAATCCGGGATATCAGAAGATCGGGAAAATCTATCGGAACTATCAGGTAAACTGGACATACATCGATATGGATGATGAAGGCGTGGAAGTTTCTCAGTTAGAAGAAAAAAAGGTAGATATCGTACATATTTCTCCATCCCATCATTATCCGACCGGAATTGTGATGCCGATCAGCCGCCGTTATGAACTTCTTGGCTGGGCTTCAAAAGGAGAAGGCAGGTACATCATCGAGGACGATTACGACAGTGAACTGCGTCTGGGCGGGAAACCGATCCCCACACTGCAAAGTATCGATATTTCCGAAAAAGTTATTTATATGAATACCTTTACAAAGACGCTGGCTTCTACTGTACGTATCAGTTATATGATCCTGCCGCGTCCGCTTCTGGAACAGTTTTATCAGAAATTATCATTTTATTCCTGTACGGTATCAAACTTTGAACAATATACCCTGGATCTGTTTATCAAAGAAGGATATTTCGAAAAACATATTAACAGGCTGCGCAATTACTATCAAAATAAGAAAAATGGATTCTTATCTGCGATATGGGATAGTGGTCTGCACAAATGTGTGGAAATATCCGGGGAAGAGGCCGGTGTGCATTTCTTGATGAAACTGAAAACGGAGAAAGCTGAGGAGAATGTAATAGAGCTGGCAAAAGCCAGGGCATCAAGCTGTCACCACTTTCCAAGTTCTACTATGAAAAGAAGGCAGGAATTGAAAACACGTATGTAATGAATTATTCTTCGGTAGATATGGAGCGGATCAGAAAGATTGTAAGAGGGCTGGAGAAAATCTGCTGAAAAAAATGAGAAAATAAAAACGGGATGCACCTGGAATCATTTTCGATGTCCGGGTGTATCCCGTTTTCTGCACTTATGTAATTAATTGTTTTATTCGTCTAACTTGATTTTCTCCTTCAGAACCACACAGGCAGCCAGGTCACCGATGACATTGACACAGGTTGCACCCATGTCACACAGGGTGTTGATACTGATGTAGACACCCATAACGCCGGCCGGAAGCCCTGCCATGGTAGCAAGAGCTGCGAAAGAAGCAATGGCTCCGCCGGGGATACCCGGAGTTCCCACAGAAAGGAGAACGTTGGCTAACAGGATGATGATCATCATGCTGATGCTTACGTTAATACCGCAGGCATTAGCGAAGAACATGATCATAAAGGACATCAGGATGGATACCGCATCCATGTTGACGGTGGCTCCCAGAGGAATGGTGATACTGGTGATCTTGTTGGAAACACCGAGTTCTTCTTCCACACACTGTTTGCTGATCGGGATGGTAGCGGAACTGGAACAGGTTCCGAAGGCATTCAGAGCAGCAGGCATGATGGCCTTGAAGAATTTGACCGGGCTTGTCTTACCAAGAATTTTTACGGATCCTCCATAGATGAACAGTGCAAATCCGTAGAAAGTTACATACAGAATGATCAGCTGGGTAGCCAGAGACAGGATCGTCTTGGTTCCGTTGGCTTCTACAACCGGTACGATGGTACAGAAGACACCGATCGGGGTAAAATACATCACGGTGCTGATGATCTTCAGACATACCTCGTTACAGGAATCAATCAGATGTAACAGAGGTTCCCCTTTTTCTTTGATCGCCAACAGGGTAAAACCGATGATAACGGCAAATACCAGAACCTGAAGCATATTTCCGTTGGCAAAAGCAGCTACCGGATTGGACGGGATCAGATTTTTTACGGTATCCAGGATGCTAGTCATCTCGGTAGCCTGGATATCGGAAGTTGCCATCTCGAAGTTAACTCCTTTTCCAAGGCGGATCAGACGTGGGATGATCAGTCCTGCCAGACTGGCAAGTCCGGTGGTACACAGGAAAAAGATCATGGAATAACCGGTGATCTTTCCGGTGGTACGGGCATTACCGATACTGGTGATACCCATGATGATGGAACAGAAGACCAGAGGGAAGATCATCATATTCAGTGCATTCATATAGATGCTTCCCAGAAGACTGGTGATGGTCAGTACAGGTTCAAATCGTCCAGCCAGAAAAAGTCCGGTCAGAATACCGAGAATCAGGCCGATAAAGATTGCACCTGTGATATGTTTTTGATACCACGTATAAAACTTTTTCATAGATTTCCTCCTCTAAAAAAATATGAAATATTCTACCATAAAGATATTAAGCAAATATTACACAAAAATTACACGGAGAAATATTTTGAAGAAATATTGACGGAAAACGGGTATCTGGCATATAATAACACCGATTATATTGCGATATGTTTTTGACAATGTCGTGATATAATTCCTTTATCTGACAAATAAGCCAAAATGATATCATCGAAGATGAGCTTACATGCATTTTGGTCCGTACCTGTGAAGGTATGGAACAGTTACGAAAACGCAATGATTCAGCGGCTGTCGGAAGGCAGCCGGACAAGAGGAGGCAAACATGAACAAATATGTGGAAAATCCTTCTGCATGGACTGCACCGGTGATCCCGGAGAAGATCCCACAGGGCGACATGCCAGGAGACAAGATCGAGATTGGTGAAGATCACATCAACAAAGCAAACCTGATCTTCAGAGAACTTTTAGGACAGATCAGAGAACTGAAAAAAGAAGACGCAGACCGCAAGATCGTACTGACTGTATGCGGTGGATCCGGAGTAGGAAAATCAGAGACCGCTTCTCTGCTTTCTTTCTATTTTAATCAGATTGGCATGAAAGCTATACACTGTCCGGAGATAACTATCCGCACAGAATTCCAAAGTACAACGATGCAGAACGTCTTCATGTATTTCGTGAGAGCGCGATCCGCGGTATGGTAAAAGACGGGAAACATTTACAAAAAGAAAAGATTCGACATCATCCATGAAAGACAGATTGCAGGAATGGATGCAGATCCGAAGCTGAAAGAGAGCTACGACTGGTATGAATCTTATCTGGAGAATGGTAAGACAGGCCTGAGAGGATATCTTGGTACCCTGAATGAAATCGATTTCAAAGAAGTGGAAGAAATCGTTGAAAGCTTTAAAAACAAGGCAGAAAAGATCTGGCTGAAACGGATGGGAAGAGAAGATACCGAACTGTGGTATGAAGAAGTGGATTTCTCTGATACCGAGATCCTGATCATCGAGTGGACACACGGAAACAGTGACAATTACAAGGGTGTAGATATCCCGGTTCTGTTAAACAGCACTCCGCAGGAGACTATGGCACACAGAAAAGCAAGAAATCGTGACGGTGCTGTAGACAGCCCATTTACCACCATGGTACTGGAATTGGAACAGGATATGCTGGAGAGCCAGGCTCATAAAGCGAAAGTGATCGTATCCAAAGCAGGAAAACTGTTATCCTATGACGAATACAAAGAGATCATGGATCAGGGAAGAATATAAGGAGAGAGAAGCATGAGTAAAATGACCGTTACAGCAGATGCAAAACCGATGTTAAATGCATATCCGGACAGCGTAGGCGGAACCCTCAGTGATATCACCGGATTTTTACAGAAACCGGAATTAAAGGATGTATTTTCTTCCTTTTATATTCTGCCCAGCGTATTTAATACGGATCTTGATCGCGGGTTCTCTGTAATCGATTACACATTGAATGAAGAACTGGCAGATAAAAAAGATCTGGAAGCACTGGAAGAACTGGGAATTAATCTGAAACTGGATTTTATCCTGAACCATGCTTCTGTATTATCCAGACAGTTTCAGGATATCCTGAAAAACGGCGACGACTCCAAATACCGTGATTTCTTTATCGACTGGAACAAGTTCTGGGAAGGAAAGGGAACCATGACTGAAGAAGGATATATCCAGCCGGATCAGGAACTGATCGAGCATATGTTCTTCCGTAAACCGGGGCTTCCCATCCTGATGGTACGTTTCCCGGACGGAAAAAATGTGCCTTACTGGAATACGTTCTACCAGGAAATTAAATATCCGGTACTGGATGCACAGGATATTATGCAGGTGGCAAAGGTACAGTATTACAAAGCAGATCTGATCGCGAAGAAAGTCAATGAGGAGATTGCAGCAGGTAAAAAACCGTCAGAACTCAGCATTGATACTTTCTGCAAAGACAGCGTGGTAGAACTTCTGGAGAGCAAGAGAAAATATCTGGGACAGATGGATCTAAATATCAAATCTCCACTGGTATGGGAGTTTTATGACGAAACACTGAAGACGCTGGCTGCATATGGAGCAAAGATCGTGCGTCTGGACGCATTTGCTTATGCACCGAAGGAGCCGGGAGAAAAAAACTTCCTGAATGAGCCGGGAACATGGGAAGTACTTGAAAAAGTACGAAAACTGGCAGACAAATACAATCTGACTCTTCTTCCGGAGATCCATGCAAGCTATGGAGAGAAGAACTATGAACAGATTGCAAAACAGGGTTACATGACCTACGATTTCTTCCTTCCGGGATGATCATCGATGCACTGGAAAGCGGCAACGGTTCCACTCTGGAAAAATGGGCAAAGAACTGATGGAAAAAGAAATCCATGTAGTCAACATGCTGGGCTGCCACGATGGAATCCCGCTTCTGGATCTGAAGGGGCTGATCCCGGAAGAAAGAATCCAGCAGATCATCGACACTGTTGTTGCAAGAGGCGGATATGTGAAAGATCTTCATGGTCAAAAAAATGTATATTATCAGGTAAATGCAACTTATTACAGTGCACTGGGCGAAGATGACAAAAAAATGCTTATGGCCAGGGCACTGCAGATGTTCATGCCTGGAAAACCGCAGGTATGGTACTTGGATCTTTTCGCTGGCAAGAACGACCACGAGGCTGTTAAACGTGCCGGTGCCGGCGGTCATAAAGAAATCAACCGTACCAATCTGTCCGCAGCACAGATCGAAGAACTGATGAAGACAGATATCGTAAAAGAGCAGTTGAAACTTCTGCATTTTAGAAACGTATCCAAAGCGTTCGGCTTTGATGCAGAACTTGCAGTATCCACAGAAGGTGAAATCATTACCTTCATCTGGACAAACCAGGGCGAGAGTGCAACACTGCGCGCAAATCTGAAGACTTTTGAGTACGAGATTACAGATTCTGAGGGAATCTACGCATAAGGGGATCAGGCAGTGATGTGAGGGAGTAAAAGAAATAAGGGAAAACAGGGCGAACGCTGAGAGGGAAGCAGCTTCGCCCTGTTTTTTCGTTGCACTGCATATCAATAATTGAGCCAGTGAACCGTAACAGAGAACCAATTTTCCATGATATTTAAAGTTCATTGCGCTGGAAAAATATACAGGGATGGCGTATACTGAAAGAAAGTATGATTCCGGGAAAATGAGGCGGAAATACGAAAGAGGAAAGGGAAGCGGGGGAACATATGGAACCTATGAAAAAGGGACATCACCGTCTGGAAGTGATGTCACATATTATGGAAAACGGATACAGCAGGATATGAGCAACTTTGTCAAATGGATCCTGCTGGCACTTCTGATCGGTGGAGTGGTTGGAGGTGCCAGCAGTTTATTTGCCGGGTGTCTGAGCTGGGTGACACAGTTTCGGGCAGATAGACCGGCGGTTGTTTTATTATTGCCTTTTGGTGGTCTGTTGATTGTATTTTTATATCAGAAGATTGGAAAAGAGGACAGAGGAACAAACCAGGTACTCTCTACGATCCGGTCGCAGGATGAGGTCCCGCTTCGTTCAGCACCACTGATTTTTATCGCTACAGCATTGACACATCTGCTTGGTGGCTCAGCAGGCCGGGAAGGTGCGGCGATCCAGCTTGGAGGAAGTATCGGAAATCAACTGGGACGGTGGATCCATCTGGATGAGGAAGACCGCCATGTGATCGTTATGTGCGGGATGAGTGCTGCGTTTTCGGCTGTTTTCGGTACGCCGATGGCGGCAGCGGTATTTGCCATGGAAGTGGTCAGCGTAGGTGTGATGTACTATGCGGCTTTGCTGCCCTGTGTGGTGGCATCGCTGGTTGCTTATGATTTTGCGGGAAGTTTCGGAATCCATCCGGAGAACTTTCATGTCACGGGAATCCCGGCATTTTCGATGGAAAACGGGATTAAAATGGGCATCATCGCCGTAGGCTGCGGTGCAGTCAGTATCCTTTTTTGTCTGTTACTGGAATATGTGAGCAAGGGATATGATAAATGGCTGAAAAATCCATATCTGCGTGTCTTCGCGGCGGGCTGTCTGGTAGTAGTCCTGTACTGGATCCTTGGGACAGATCGGTATATGGGTGCGGGTAATCAGCTGATCGAGCAGGCAGTGGAACATGGACAGACGCAGACCTTTGACTTTTTCTGGAAAATGCTTCTGACAGCACTGGCGATGCGTGCAGGTTTTCGAGGGGGGGAGATCGTTCCTTCATTTGCCATTGGTGCCACTTTTGGCTGTCTGGCAGGACAGATAATGGGATTTTCACCGTCTTTAAGTGCAGCCGCCGGGATGACCGCTGTGTTCTGCGGTGTGACGAACTGCCCGGTTACTTCTATACTAATAGCCTTTGAGTTGTTTGGCTTCCAGGGCGTTTCGTATTATCTGCTGGCTGTGGCGGTCAGCTATGCAGTGTCCGGATATTACGGGCTGTATAAAGACCAGACGATCGTGTACTCAAAATATAAGGCGAAATATGTAAACCGGCATACGAAGACCTGATAACTAATTGAAAAACGAACTTCTACCTTGATGTTGTGGCAAACAAAGTAAGGGCGGAAGTTCGTTTTTCATTTACGTGGGCAACGAGTCAAAGTCCGTGCTTCCATGAGACCTGATACATTGTTTTCGAAATAACTGAATCATTCATTTGTCTGTGAGACGATGTACCAGACGAATGTCACGGAAGGACACAAAATCTTCACAAAAAAAATCAGCACTCCCCCTTGACGAGTGCTGATTGAAGTGTTATATTACATCTAGAACAAAGGAAGGGAACAAAAAGAACGAAGAAAAAGTTCGAAAGCTCCTGAAGCATCCCAGTTCCAAAGAAACAAGGTAATAATACATGATGAATAAAAGGAGAGATGACTTATGTTGATGCCTAGTATTTTTGGAGAGAATTTGTTTGATGACTTTTTTGATGATTATTTTCCGTTCGATACCGACAAGGAACTGCACAAAGCAGAGAAAAAACTGTACGGCAGAAGAGCCGGACATGTGATGAAAACCGATATCAAAGAAAAAGACAATGGATATGAATTTGAAATAGATCTTCCGGGATTTGCCAAAGATGAAGTAAAGGTTTCTCTGGAAAATGGTTATATGACCATCGAGGCAGCCAAAGGCCTTGATAAAGACGAGAAAGAAAAAGAAACCGGAAAATATATCCGTAAAGAACGTTATGCAGGTGCCTGCACACGTAGCTTCTATGTGGGAGAGGAAGTAGATCCGGGTGAGATCAAAGCCGAATTCAAACATGGTATTCTGAAACTGTTCGTTCCGAAGAAAGAAGCAAAACCGGCAGTGGAAGAAAACAAATACATCGCCATTGAAGGATAATATCTGAATCGGGTAACTATTAACCATACGGTTTGCCGGATGGCAGACGGTAGCACATTTATATATAATACTTAACAAAACCTCTTTGTAGAAGGCTGCTAAGCAATCAGTTTGGAGGAAAAGATAAATGAATACTTTAAAAGCTGAAAAAAGAAGCATGGACGTCAAAGCAAAGAAATTAAGAAGAGAAGGCTATGTCACAGGTAATCTGTTTGGCAGAGAGATTGAAGGATCTCTTCCGATCCAGATGACGAAAAAGGCAGTAGATCAGCTGCTGAAGACGGACAACAAAGGAAGTCAGGTTATGCTGGAAGTAGACGGCAAGACCTACGATGCACTGATCAAAGAGGTTGATTACAATGCAATGGCAAACCGCGTGGATGAGATTGATTTCCAGGCACTGGTAAGTACCGAGAAAGTACATTCCGTAGCGGAAATCGTTCTGCTCAACCATGAGAAAGTAGAGGCAGGTGTTCTGCAGGAAGATCTGGAAGAGATTTCTTATAAGGCACTGCCTGCTGACCTGATGGATAAAGTTCAGGTGGATGTCGGTGAGATGAAGATCGGTGATGTGATCAAAGTCAAAGATCTGGAGATCGCCAAGAATCCGAACATCGATCTGAAAACAGATCCGGAAGCAGTTGTTGTATCCTGCACCGCAGTTCACAACAGTGTACCGGAACCGGAGACAGCTGAAGAGGCTGAATAATACAAAAATCAAGTAAATAAAAACACAAACAGGGCGAATCGTTCGAAAGAGCGATTCGCCCTGTTTAGTGTCTTACAAAAACTGTTTTTCAGTAAATCGGGAACACTCTGCGAAGATGCACACGGCATCATATTCTTTATTCTCTGCTTTTTAGGACAAATTCATTTTTTTTCACTTCCAACAGCCCGTCCTTCTGCATTTTCCCAATTTCTTTCGAAAGCGCACTCCGATCTACGCTGAGATAGTCAGCGAGCTGCTGGCGGTTGAAGGCGATGGTGATCTCAGGTGAGCCGATGAGCAGTTCCTGATAGGAAAGATAGGCGAGCAGCCGTTCACGGATGGTTTTCGGTGTGGTGTGCAGGATCCGGCGGGAAAGCTGCAGGTTACTGGTTGCCATAATGCGAAGCAGATTTTCAATCATCTGCTGGTGATGACTGCATGGTTTTTCACAGGTATGCAAAATCTTCGGAACATCCAGAAATAAAATCTGACTGGGCGTGACAGATACGACATTGACCATCAGCGGTTCCGAAGGGGAACAGGCGTAGGCTTCGCCGAAAAGCTGTCCGGGTCCGACGTGATTCAGGATATTTTTACTGCCCCAGAAATCGTCAATTTCAATATGAACAGAACCTTCCAGTACGATTCCTACAGAGGTAATAGATTCACCGGCACAAAAGATCATTTCCCCTTTGGAAAACGACCGGATCTGTCCGGAGAGACAATGCAGAATAGACGGAATTTCCTCCGGTTTCACACCATAAAACAGGGGGATTTTTTTTAATATTGGAAAATCCATTTTTTCTCCTTTTTGTGGTTAAAACAACATATTTTTATCTGATATTATAGTATCCTCTGTTTGTAAACGCAAGGGAGCTGTTGCAAAGAGAAGAAGGACAGCATAACAGAGACAGAAATGCATTTGTGTAAAATCAGATATAGAGAGATTTCAGGAGTGCATACAGAAAATAAGGAGGAATCGAATATGATCCGAAGAGTGATTCAGATAGAGGAAGATAAATGTAACGGTTGTGGTGCCTGTGCTAAGGCCTGTCACGAAGGGGCAATCGGTATGGTAAACGGGAAAGCAAAACTGATGCGCGACGATTACTGTGACGGACTGGGGGATTGCCTTCCGGCATGTCCGATGGATGCGATTCATTTTATTGAACGGGAAGCGGAAGCTTATGACGAGGCGGCAGTGCTGAAAAATAAAGAAGAAAAGGCGAAAGCGGAGCGTTCCCGTCTGCGTCAGTGGCCGGTACAGATCAAATTACTGCCGGTGCATGCACCTTTTTATGAGGGAGCGAACCTGCTGATCGCGGCAGACTGTACAGCATACGCTTATGCGAAGTTCCACGATGAATTTTTAAAAGATCGTGTGGTGCTGGTGGGATGTCCGAAACTTGACAGCACCGATTATGCCGTTAAACTGGCAGAGATCATCCGGCAGAATGCGGTGCAGAGTATCACTGTTGTCCGCATGGAGGTTCCATGTTGCGGAGGACTTGAGATGGCGGCAAAACGTGCCCTTGAAGCGAGCGGAAAACGGCTGCCATGGCAGGTGATCACGGTCGGAACTGACGGTACGATCCGGGAGTAACGGCCAGAACGTTTTCCAGGCAGACGGATGGGAAAAACCAAACGGTGTAATCCGTGAGGATATCTGTGCGAGAGACATAGTACGAAGGATAAAAGCAGAAAAATTAGGGATACTTATGAGATAGATAAGGTAAAAGTAAAGAAAACGAGTAACTATTCAGCAGTCACTGTCCCGCGAGGTGTTTTGGCATGAATATGCCAAAATCCCGAGACATGCAAGCCAAAATGCCATCACCGAAGGTGATTTTCAATGCATTTTGGCTCGTAACTGTGAAGGTACTGAACAGTTACGAAAACGATAAAAAAACTGATAAAAGGAGTACAAAAAATGGAGAAAAATATGTTTTGTTTTCAGTGTGAGCAGACAGCAGGATGCAATGGATGTACCGGAAGCCGCGGAGTGTGCGGAAAGACCGCAGATGTGGCAAAGGCGCAGGATGAGCTGACAGGGGCACTGATCGGCCTTGCGAAGACCTGCGGCAACAATCCGAAGACCGCTGATACCGACCGGGTGATCATCGAGGGATTATTTACAACACTGACCAATGTAAGTTTCAACGAAGAGACGATTCGTGTGATGATCGAGCGTGTGGAAGAGGAAAAAAACAGAATCGCACCGGGATGCGGAACCTGTGTGGCAAAATGTGGAAATACAGACAATTATGATATGGAACAAATCTGGAATGCAGACGAGGATATCCGGTCGTTAAAATCCCTGTTATTATTCGGCATCCGGGGTGTTGCAGCGTACGCATACCATGCGATGGTACTTGGATATCAGTCGGAAGAAGTGAACTTCTTCTTATATAAAGCACTGGCTACGTTGTCTATGGATCTTGGCATGGAAGAACTTCTCCCGGTGGTTCTGGAGACGGGAAAAGTTAATCTGACCTGTATGGAACTGCTGGATCGTGCCAACACAGAGACTTACGGAATCCCGAAACCTACAGAGGTTTCGCTGAAAGTGGAAAAAGGGCCGTTTATCGTGGTTACCGGTCACGATCTGCGTGATCTGAAGCTGCTTCTGGAACAGACCGAAGGAAAGGGCATCAATATCTATACCCATGGCGAGATGCTTCCGGCACACGCATACCCGGAACTGAAAAAATACGGTCATCTGAAAGGAAACTTCGGAACGGCATGGCAGAACCAGCAGAAAGAATTTGCTGATCTTCCGGGAGCCATCCTGTTTACGACCAACTGTCTGATGCCACCGAAGGAGAGCTACGCAGACCGCGTCTTTTCCACGGAAGTAGTTTCTTATCCGGGTGTGGTACATGTAGATGACGGAAAAGATTTCACACCGGTGATCGAAAAGGCACTGGAACTTGGAGGATTTGGGGAAGACAGGCAGTACAAGGGAATCAACGGTGGAGAAAAGCTGACCACCGGTTTCGGACACGGAACGATCCTGCAGGCAGCAGATCAGATCGTGGATGCGGTAAAGGCAGGAGCGATCCGGCATTTCTTTTTGGTCGGCGGCTGCGACGGAGCAAAAAAAGGCAGAAACTATTATACGGAATTCGTAAAACAGACACCGTCCGATACGATCATTCTTACGCTGGCGTGTGGAAAATACCGGTTTAACGATCTGGATCTCGGAAGCATCGGCGGTTTCCCTCGGATCATGGATATGGGACAGTGTAACGATGCCTACGGAGCCATCAAAGTGGCAGTCGCACTTGCACAAGCTTTCGACTGCGGAGTCAATGAACTTCCGCTTTCCATGGTGCTTTCCTGGTACGAGCAGAAGGCGGTGTGTATCCTGCTGACACTTTTGCACCTTGGAATCAAAAATATTTATCTCGGACCGTCTCTCCCGGCATTCCTGTCTCCCAATGTGCTGCAGTATCTGGTAGAAAACTACCGGATCAGTCCAATCGGGGATCCGAAGGAAGATCTGGAGAAAATGCTAGAGCGTGTTTGAAAAATCATTCCCGCAATCTGCACGCCCCATTTTGCGGCATATTTTGCCCGAATTCAGTTGCCGTAGCCTGCTACGGCGCCTTCATCCGGACAAAATCTTCCACAAATCGTGACGCACATCTTGCAGAAAGCCTTTTTCAAACATGCTCTAGGATAATGGGCAGCATTTTTTAAAGAAAAATCTCCGGCAATTTGTAAACGATTGCCGGAGATTTTTGAATTTCTATGGGGATTTTGCTCCTTGACAGGAAATAGTCAGGTCAGTATAATCTGAAACTGGTACTACCAGTGAAAGGAGAAATATTTTGAAGCACGTAAGACAGTTTTGTATGATATTGTTGTTCTCGTTTATCGGCGAGTTTTTCCGTATGGTGATTCCACTTCCGGTTCCGGCCAGTGTGTATGGGCTGGTATTGCTGCTGGCTGCACTTCTTACCGGTGTCATAAAGCTGGATCAGGTAGAGGGAGCCGCTGATTTTCTGATAGAAATTATGCCGGTTATGTTTATCCCGGCGGCAGTAGGACTTTTGAATGCATGGGATGTGCTGCGACCGGTCGTGGTTCCGGTGGTCGTAGTGACGGTAGTAACAACTGTACTTGTCATGGGAGTGACCGGACAGGTGACACAGCGGGTGATCCGCTGGGAGAGAAAACGTAAGGAGGGAAAAGAAAAATGAAAGATTTCCTGACAAATTCCGTATTTTTTGGTGCGGTGATCAGTCTGGTGGCCTATGAGATCGGAACTCTTCTGAAAAAGAAATTTAAACTGGCAATTTTTAATCCGTTGTTGATTGCAGTCATCTGCGTAATGGCGGTGCTGATTCTGTTTCATATTGATTATGATACCTATAACGAGGTGGACAGTATATCAGTTATCTGCTGACACCGGCGACGGTCAGTCTGGCTGTCCCCCTCTATCGACAGATTGAACTGCTGAAGAATAATATCAAAGCCGTTGCAGCGGGCATTCTGTCAGGGGTGCTGGCAAGTATGGTCGGTGTTTACATCCTGGCGCGGGCGTTCCATCTGAACTCCCAGTTGTATGTAACTCTGCTTCCAAAATCCATTACTACAGCCATTGGTATGGGGGTATCGGAAGAACTTGGCGGTGTGGTAACTATTACCGTAGCAGTTATCGTCATTACGGGTGTCCTTGGAAATGTGATTTCAGATCTTGTCTGTAAGCTCTTTCGTCTGGAAGAACCGGTGGCAAAAGGACTGGCTCTTGGAACTGCCGCTCATGCCATCGGAACAGCAAAAGCGATGGAGCTGGGTGAGATCGAGGGTGCGATGAGCAGTCTTGCAATTGCTGTGGCAGGGTTGCTGACGGTGGTAACATCTTCTGTTTTTGCAAGTCTGATGTAAAAATATGTCGGGTATTTTTGTCCGGAAATCATGCCGGCTGTGGGTCTGGCAGGGAAGAAAAGTAAGAAAGTGAGAAAAACAGTTGGATAAGGAAAGTGTACAGGCAACTTCACCAAAAGCCTATGACCAGGTACTGGAATATTTGAAAACACTGATAAAAAACAAAGATATTTCTTATGGCGGGAAGATACCCTCCGAGCGGGAACTGATGGAAACACTGAGGATTTCCCGAAATTCGGTCCGGGAAGCACTACGGATCCTGGAGCATACAGGCGTTCTGGAAAGCCGCCACGGCAAAGGGAATTTTCTGGTAAACCGGATGGGAGAAAGCCTCAGCAGTGTTTTTTCCATGCTGGTTCTGATGGAAGAGAGTAATTACCGGGAAGTCAATCAGCTTCGGTCAGTTCTGGAAAAACAGGCGTATGTGCAGGCTTGCGCGCTGATTTCAGAGGAAGGAAAGGAAAAAGTAGGAGCGATTATCAACCGGATGGAAAACGGAGATCTTGAGGAACGGATGCGCTCGGATCATGAACTGCACCACCTGGTATTTGAGTATTCGCAGAACCGGCTTCTGATTCTTCTGACGGATGCCTTGTCTGAGATCATACGCTCAGAGGGTGAGGTGGTTTTGCGGCAGGCGGCATCCATTGATACGGAAGAATGGATCGCACTTCATAAGAATATTGCCATCTGTCTTATTGAGGGAAATATTCAGGAAGGGCTTTTGGCATTGGAAGAACATTATGAATGGCTTGAACGTGACATAAAAATGTGATAGGATATAAAAGGAGATTTATGACTGTGCAAAGGTAAAGTGGTGAACACAAAGTGCAGTCTCAGAACGTGATCCCCGAAAACCGCCGGTACGGAGGCGGAAATATGTATGATCGGAGTCTCTTTTGACAAAGCAGGTACAGAAAGATTCCGGAAATAGATAGGAGAGTACAGGAGGAATTAGCGATGAAAAAAATAAGAATCGGTATTGCAGGTTATGGCAATCTGGGAAAAGGCGTTGAGATGGCGATCCGTCAGAATGAAGATATGGAACTGGCAGGTGTATTTACCAGAAGAGATCCTGCAACAGTAACTGTCAAAACACCTGGCGTAAAAGCATACACCATGGAAGATGCAAAGAATATGAAGGATCAGATCGATGTTATGATCATCTGTGGCGGAAGTGCTACAGACCTTCCAAAACAGACGCCGGAACTGGCAAAAGATTTTAATGTCATCGACAGTTTTGATACCCATGCAAACATTCCACAGCATTTTGCAAATGTAGATGCAGCCGCAAAAGAAAATGGTCATCTGGCTATGATCTCTGTAGGCTGGGATCCGGGTCTGTTTTCTCTGAACCGTATCTATGCAGAATCCATTCTGCCAAACGGAAAAACCTATACATTCTGGGGTAAAGGCGTAAGCCAGGGACACTCTGATGCAATCAGAAGAATCCCGGGTGTAAAACGTGGTATTCAGTATACTGTTCCGGTGGAAGAAGCGATGGATCAGGTAAGAGCCGGAAAACAGCCGGAACTGACAACACGTCAGAAACACACCAGAGAGTGCTTCGTAGTTGCCGAGGAAGGTGCTGATAAAAAACAGATCGAAGAATCTATCAAAACTATGAAAAACTATTTTGATGAATACGATACCACAGTAAACTTTATCTCTGAAGAAGAATTTGATGCTGTTCATAACAAGATGCCTCACGGTGGATTTGTTATGAGAAGTGGTATGACCGGTGAAAATGAAAATACCCATCAGATGATCGAATATTCTCTGAAACTGGAATCCAATCCGGAATTTACTTCCAGTGTACTGGTTGCTTACGCAAGGGCACTGAGCCGTATGAAAGCAGAAGGAATGACAGGATGTAAGACGGTCTTTGATGTAGCTCCGGCATATCTTTCCCCGCTGAGCGCAGACGAGATTCGTGCACATCTGCTGTAAAAATAGAAGAACAAAAGACAAAAAGAAGAGCTGGCTGTTAAAAAACGGTCACTCTTCTTTTTTCGTGAGCAACAAGTAAAAAAATACCACCCGACACAGAAAAAAGTGTCAGATGGTGTTTGTGTGATGATTTTATTTAAAATTGGTAACTGTGAAGGTACTGAAATTGAACATAAAAAATTGCGGGAGCAGGATTTGAACCTGCGACCTTCGGGTTATGAGCCCGACGAGCTTCCAGACTGCTCCATCCCGCGTTATCAATTATATTATATGCTTATGCTGTGGATTTGTCAAATAGTACTGGAAGAATGGAAGTAACCGTGTTACACTTTGAAAAGAACAGGAATAAAGTGATGAGCTGGAAAGGGGTTATGTATGAATCTGATTAAGAAATGTCTGAACCGGGTTTTTGTGGAGGGACTCAGTGGAATGGCACTGGGACTTTTTGCAACACTGATCATCGGAACGATCATCCAGCAGATCGGGACGCTTGCAGGAGGATCCATCGGGACACTGATCTATGCGGTGGGGAAAATGGCAGCCGGGTTAACCTGTGCCGGGATCGGTGTGGGGGTAGCGTATAAGTTTCAGGAATCTCCAATGGTTGTACTGTCAGCTGCTACCAGTGGTATGATCGGTGGCTATGCTTCGAAGGTACTGGCCGGAACATTATTGGTGGATGGTAATCTGGCACTCCAGGGACCGGGAGAACCTCTCGGCGCCTTCATTGCCGCGTATGTAGGTATTGAAATCGGTCATCTGATTGCAGGAAAAACAAGGCTGGACATTATTTTGGTTCCGTTTCTTTCTATTGGTACGGGCTCTGCCGTGGGTGTTCTGGTGGGGCCTTCCATTTCTTCTTTTATGACGTGGCTCGGTGGTCTGATCAACTGGGGAACGGAGCAACAGCCATTTTTGATGGGAATTGTGGTATCCGTTCTGATGGGCATGATCCTGACATTGCCGATCAGTTCAGCAGCATTAGGTGTAATCCTGAATCTGTCCGGGCTGGCAGCAGGAGCCGCTACTGTGGGATGTTGCTGTAATATGATAGGATTTGCAGTGGCGAGTTTCCGGGAAAACGGTGTGGGCGGTCTGATCGCACAGGGTGTGGGAACTTCCATGCTGCAGGTGCCGAATATCGTTAAAAAACCACTGATCTGGCTTCCGGTGATTCTGTCGAGCGCTGTGCTTGGCCCGGTTTCCACAATGTTGTTTCATATGACGAACAATGCGACAGGCTCAGGGATGGGCTCTGCCGGCTTTGTTGGTCAGATCATGACCTGGCAGGTGATGGCACAGACGGAACATCCGGTTGTAGTATTGCTGAAGATGGTTGTGATACAGTTTATGCTGCCGGCAGTTCTTACAGTGGTATTTACACAGTTTATGAGAAAACATAATTTTATCAAGGACGGAGATATGAAACTGGATCTGTAAAAGGAGCGGTATGACATAGAGGAGACAATATGATTTTACTGATTATTATACCGGTTTATATATCTTTAAACCTTTATATCCTTCATCGGGTGCACAAGTGGTTGACAGCGTGTTCCGAACGTTTTCACTCCAGAAAGTTTGCAGTGCCATATATTGTGATTTATTCCCTGTTGGCACTCTCACTGTTATTTGCATTCCTTCTTCCTTCTTCAGAATTGCAGGTACTGGTAAAGCGTATCAGTAATTACTGGCTGGGAACTTTTGCATACATTCTGATATTTATTGCAGTTGCAGATATCCTGCGGCTGGTACTGAAGAAAATACCGGGGAAAATACATGATTTCTTTTTTAGTAAAGTTGGATATGTATTCGTGGGAATTCTTCTGACTGCATTGATTGGAGGAATCAGTGCTTATGGTATCGTGCATTCTAATATCGTAAAAGTCAAACCATATGAAGTGACGATCCGGAAAAACTGTGGAGACAACAGGGATCTGAAAGTGGTACTGGTTGCGGATCTGCATCTTGGTTATAGTGTGGGAAACGGGCAGATGCAGCGGATGGTGAAAAAGATTAATGATCAGAATGCGGATCTGGTGGTATTTGCCGGGGATATTTTTGATAATGAATATGAAGCCGTGCAGAACCCGGACAGGATCGCAAAGACACTGGCGGGAATTAAGAGCAGATATGGTTCGTTTGGTGTGTTTGGCAATCATGATGTGACAGAGCGATTACTTGGTGGATTTCTGTGGCGTCTCAGGCTAAAGAGATGCGTGATCCACGATTTGAAGAATTTGCAAAAAAAGCAAAGATCCGGATTCTGGATGACGAAGTGATGCTGATCGATGATGCTTTTTATCTGGTGGGAAGAAAAGATGCGCAAAAGCCGGGTGACGGAACTAAAAATCGCATAGAGCCGGAAGTGATTCTGAGTGGTCTGGATAAGGCTAAACCGATCATTGTACTGGAACACCAGCCGAAACAACTGGAAGAGCTTGAGAGAGCGGGTGCAGATATGCAGTTATGTGGACATACCCATGATGGCCAGATGTTCCCGGGAAATCTGACTGTCAAACTGATGTGGGAAAATGCCTGTGGTTATCTGAAAAAAGGAAACCTGCACAGTATCGTAACTTCCGGGGTTGGTGTCTGGGGACCGGCGATGCGTGTCGGTACCGACTGCGAGATCTGTCCGATCACGATTCATTTTCAGGGATGAGTTTCGAACCATGCCTGTATAAAAGTATGAATCAGGAAACGGTACAACAGAATGGAAGACAGAAAGAAGGAGTTAGTGAGAGATGACAGTTAAGAAAAGAAAAAGGTGGGGGAATCTTCTGGAAACTGCT
>ENA-OQCO01000540-OQCO01000540.1-human-gut-metagenome-genome-assembly--contig:-NODE-540-length-20312-cov-1.663265_pt1 | contig 20312 bp, 23 predicted proteins | sample MGYA00242500_ERZ504582 | MGnify/ENA primary metagenome ERZ504582 (study PRJEB26092, sample SAMD00036346) | human gut metagenome | host: Homo sapiens | study: EMG produced TPA metagenomics assembly of...
AAAGAAAAAATTCTTCTGCTCATACAGCTGAAAAAAAAGGAGAAAAAGAGGGTTCCGTCCGAATTACGGAAACATGAAAACAGCAGGGAAGAACAGAAACAGGAAGTAAAGATTATTGAAGAACCGGATAATGTTCCGATTGAGATTATATCTGCGGATTTTGAAGGTACTGATATAGAGGGTGATTCGAGGAAGGAAGCAACTGAGGGAGTCTGTGAGTTTCAGAATAAAGATAATGAAAACGCAGATAAAACTTCTGAAACAACAGAAAATGAGCAAATTCCGACACAGAAGTCACAGAAATTTGAGAAAATCAGAGAGATAGCGAAAGATGAAGAAAAGGAATTTTCTTCAGAAGAACAGAACTCTCAAAACAAGATCATAAGCTTAATTTCTGAAATAGCGGGAAAAATAAAAAAAAGCAGTTCTTGGCATTCTGGCTGCGGTACAAAGCTTTTTGGGAATTCCATCTAAAATATTCCAAAAAATTCAGAATTTCAGATTAACAATCAAAAAATTCTGTGGTAACATTAACTGGTATAAGGAATTTATCGATCATCCCCGTACCAGAGAAGCACTTTCTCTTGTATGGAAAGATGCAAAGAAACTGATACGGCATATCTTTCCTACCAGGATCAAAGGCAGGATCATATTTGGATGTGAAGATCCTTCCGTTACGGGAACCGTGCTGGCAGTTCTTGGCATGACAATTCCTTTTCATAAGAATGCAATAGCAGTGACTCCTCTCTTTGACAGTGAGAATGTTCTGGAGGGAGAGGTCATGCTTAGTGGCCGGATTTACGGAGCGATGCTTCTTAAGACGGCAGCAGAGCTTTATTTCAATAAAAATATTAAATACGTCATCCGCCGATGGAGACATAAGGAGGTAAATCATGGAGAAAGAGAATAATTTCAAGGATACCGTGAATTCATTATTTAAGGGAATGGATGGATTTGTATCTGCCAAGACAGTTGTAGCGATGCCATTCATGTAGGCGATACCATCATTCTTCCTCTTGTTGATGTATCTTTCGGTGTGGGAGCCGGAGCTTTTGAAGGAGACAAGAAGAACAACGGAGGAGGCGGTCTTGCCGGTAAGATGACACCGTGTGCAGTACTTGTCATCCAGAATGGAACGACTAAGCTTGTAAATGTAAAGAATCAGGATGGACTTACCAAGGTCCTGGATATGGTTCCTGATTTTGTGAATCGATTTGTACCGGGAGCAGGCGGAGATTCTGAGGATGAGACGGAAGAATAGAAGCAGCTGACGGTACTCAGATTGATTTTAAGGCATATACTGTAATAAGTAAATGATAGCAGGCTGACTGAAATGGGAAAGCTAACCGGATTTATGCTGTTTTTTATCGGTGTAGGAATGGTGTTAGGAATACTTATTACTGAGAATTTTATTGTAATCTCCATAGCAGTAGTGTGTCTGCTATGCGGATACCATATGTTTTGCAGATGAACGGGAAGTGTGCGGTATGCAGGCTTCCCGTTTTTTGCAAATAAAATACAAAAAAACAGACCCCCGCACAATACGGGGGCATACGCTACTACTTACGCTCTTTCAACTTTTCCGGATCTTAAACAAGAAGTACATACATACATTTTCTTTGCTCCGCCGGCAGTTGTTTTTACTCTGACGGATTTAACGTTAGATTTCCACATTTTGTTGGATCTTCTATGGGAATGACTCACATTGTTTCCGAAATGAGCTCCTTTATCGCAGATTGCACATTTAGCCATGAATAGCACCTCCTTTTATCAACAGTCACCATTTTAACAGATGAATTGCTCTTTTGCAAGCAAAAAAAGGAAATTTGTAAAAAATTCTGTAAAGAGGTTTTTTACAGAATAAATTAAGCGTTGTGTTCCAGGCAAAAAAAGGGTATAATGAATCTATATAATTATACTAATTTTAAATGAAACAATGGAGGTACCCATATGAATGGACGTATAAATTCCGGATTGGGCCAGATTGTAATTGATACGGATGTCATTGCAACTTATGCCGGCAGTGTGGCAGTAGAGTGCTTTGGCATTATCGGAATGGCAGCTATCAGCATGAAAGACGGACTGGTTAAACTTTTACGTATTGACAGTCTGAAACATGGAATCAGTGTGAAGATTACAGATGATAACAAGATCCAGCTGAATTTTCATGTTATTGTGGCATATGGCGTGAATATCAGCACCATTGCAGATAATCTTGTCAACAATGTGAAATATAAAGTCGAAGCCTTTACAGGAATGGAGATCGAGAAGATCAACATCATGGTTGAGGGCGTACGTGCAATAGATTAGGTTTAGAGGAGGAACTTGTGGTGAATAACAAAACCATAGATGCTAAAATACTTTCCAGGATGTTTCTGGCCGGAGCCAAGAACCTGGAAGCGAAGAAAGAATGGATCAACGAATTGAATGTGTTTCCCGTACCTGACGGGGATACGGGAACGAACATGACGCTTACCATCATGTCTGCCGCTTCCGAGGTAGGAGCTCTTGAGAATCCGGATATGGAGACTCTGGCGAAAGCAATTTCTTCCGGTTCTCTTCGTGGTGCCAGAGGTAACTCAGGTGTTATCCTGTCACAGCTGCTTCGAGGCTTTACAAGAGGAGTACGTAAGCTGACAGATCTGGATGCCCCAGCCATTGCCGCAGCTATGGAACGAGGTGTTGAGACTGCATACAAGGCAGTTATGAAGCCGAAGGAAGGAACCATCCTGACTGTAGCCAGAGCTGCAGCAGATAAAGCTATCGAGCTTGCCGATGGGGCAGAGGATCTGAATTCATTCTTTGACGGAATCTTCCAGCATGCCGAAGAGACACTTGCAAGAACGCCGGAGATGCTTCCGGTACTGAAAGAGGCAGGTGTTGTAGATTCAGGCGGTCAGGGACTTCTGGAAGTATTCCGCGGAGCTATTGACGGATATCACGGAAAGGAAGTAGATTACTCCCAGTTTGAGGCATCAGCTGCTCCCAAAATTACTAAGATTTCTCCGCAGGCAGAGGCAGATATCAAGTTTGGTTACTGTACAGAGTTTATCATTCTTCTCGAGAAAACACTTCCGCAGGAAGAAATTACCCGTTTCCGTGAATTTCTTGATTCCATTGGTGATTCCATCGTACTGGTAGCAGATGACGAGATCGTTAAAGTACACGTACACACCAATCATCCTGGACAGGCATTCGAGCGGGCACTCACATACGGACAGCTTTCCCGAATGAAGATCGACAACATGCGTGAAGAGCACCAGGAGAAGCTGATCAAAGATGCGGAGAAGCTTGCCAGAGAGCAGGCTGAGAAGGAGAAAGAGCCGCCGAAGGATTACGGATTTATTTCCGTATCTGTAGGAGAGGGTCTTTCCGGAATTTTCCGTGAGCTTGGTGTAGATTATCTGATCGAGGGCGGCCAGACCATGAATCCAAGTACAGAGGACATGCTTAATGCTATTGATAAAGTAAATGCAAAAACAATTTATATTTTCCCGAATAATAAGAATATTATCCTTGCAGCTAACCAGGCGAGAGACCTTACAGAGGATAAAGAGATCATTGTAGTGCCGACCAAAACTATTCCTCAGGGAATTTCCGCTATGATCAGTTTTGTTCCGGAGAAAGGCGGCGAGGAGAATCTTGCTTCCATGACAGATGCGATCTCCAGAGTAAAGACAGGCCAGGTTACTTATGCGGTTCGTGATACACGTATTGACGACAAGGAGATCCATGAGGGAGATATCATGGGAATCGGTGATGCAGGTATCCTTGCAGTAGGAAAAGAACGTCTCCAGGTAGCTGAGGAGATGGTAGCAGAGATGATTGATGAGGAATCTGAGATCATCAGTGTATATTATGGTGAGGATGTATCTGAAGAAGATGCAGAAGCTCTTTCCGATGCGCTTACTGAGAAGTATCCGGAGTGCGAGGTTGAGCTGAACCAGGGTGGACAGCCGATTTACTACTATCTGATTTCCGTAGAATAAGAGTAAAAAAATGAATGATAAGACACCTTTACGTGAATTAAAAGGTGTGGGTGAAAAAACAGAGAAGCTTTTCCAGAAGATCGGGATCACGACTGCGGATGAGCTTCTCCGTTATTATCCGCGCACTTATGATGTATATGAGGAACCTGTGGAGATCGCATCTGCCGAGGAGGAGAAAACAGTCTCTATCCGCGTCACTGTAGCCACCAGTATTTATATTAACCAGGTAAGAAATCTTCAGATCCTGACAACAACTGTGGCAGATGCTAGCGGCAGATTACCGGTTGCCTGGTTCAATGCACCTTATTTAAAAGGGACGATTAAAAAAGGCAGTGTATTCATCCTTCGTGGAAAGATCACCAGAAAAAAGGCCGTCCCCAGATGGAACATCCGGAGATTTTTACCCCTGCAGCATATGCGGAGATCGTTCACAGCATGCAGCCTGTATACGGCTTGACCAAAGGCCTTTCCAACAAAGCAATCACCAAGCTGGTACATCAGGTTCTGGATACAAGACCTCTTCATGGAGAATATCTGCCGGAGGAACTACGGGAACGATATCAGCTTGCAGATGCTAATTATGCGATTCGGACTATTCATTTTCCTAAAAATATGCAGGAGCTTCTTACAGCCAGGAAGCGCCTGGTATTTGATGAATTTCTTCTGTTTGTACTGGCAGTGCAGCTGCTGAAAGAAAAAACAGAAGAAGCTTCCAATACTTTTCCAATGAAACCGGTGTGGACAACAGAAGAGATCATAGAAGGACTTCCCTATGATCTGACCGGAGCCCAGAAGAATGTATGGCATGAGATCGAGATGGATCTGAGCGGCCATAAACTGATGTCCAGGCTTGTGCAGGGAGATGTTGGAAGTGGTAAGACCGTGATTGCATTTTTATCCATGGTACTTTCGGCAGAGAACGGATTTCAGAGTGCGCTGATGGTGCCTACGGAGGTTCTGGCCAATCAGCATTATGAAGGCTTTCTGAAACTGATGGAAGAACAGAATCTCACTTCCTGCCATCCGGTGCTTCTGACAGGTTCTACCACAGCCAGGCAGAAACGTGAAATCTATCAGAAAATCGCATCCGGAGAGGTGAATGTGATCATAGGAACCCATGCTCTGATTCAGGAAAAAGTGGAATATAAGAATCTTGGCCTTGTGATCACAGATGAGCAGCACAGGTTCGGTGTTCGCCAGAGGGAAGCACTGACAACAAGAGGAAATCCACCGCACGTTCTTGTTATGAGCGCAACGCCTATTCCCAGGACACTGGCGATCATTTTGTACGGAGATCTGGATATTTCCATTATTGATGAGCTCCCTGCAAAAAGGCTTCCTATTAAGAACTGCGTGGTAGGAACGGCCTATCGCCCCAAGGCTTATTCTTTTATCGAAAAACAGGTGCAGATGGGAAGACAAGCTTATGTGATCTGCCCAATGGTGGAAGAAAGCGAAGGACTGGATGCAGAGAATGTCACAGATTATGCCAGAAAGCTTCAGGAAGTTCTGCCTGACGAGATCAGAGTAGAGATCCTTCACGGCAAAATGAAGCCAAAAGAAAAGAACAGGATCATGGAGGCCTTTGCTTCCGGAGAAATCCAGGTGCTGGTATCTACAACAGTTGTGGAGGTTGGAGTCAATGTCCCCAATGCAACAGTTATGATGGTGGAGAATGCAGAACGTTTCGGTCTGGCTCAGCTTCACCAGCTCCGCGGCCGTGTAGGGCGTGGGGAATACCAGTCTTACTGCATTTTTATCCAGGGAAATAATGAGGAAGATACTTCCAAACGTTTGAAGATCCTCAATGAATCCAATGACGGATTTTATATAGCTGGAGAAGACCTGAAGCTCCGTGGGCCGGGAGATCTTTTTGGCATCCGTCAGAGCGGACTGATGGAATTTAAGATCGGAGATATCTACAATGATGCGGGGATCCTGAAGAATGCAAGTGAGGCAGCCGGTGAGATCCTGGCACTGGATTTTGACCTTCGCCTGCCCCAGCATGAGGCTTTAAAAGAGCGGCTTAAGGGGTATATGAGCGAAGATCTGGAAAATCTGGGGATCTGATTGGATGGAGCAAAGCGAAGAATCAGAACTTCGTTTTAGTATAAAAAGAAAAAGGGAGAAAACAGGATGAGGAGAAAAATGATCAAAAAACTTCTGTGTGTCGTTTTATCAGGGTCTATGATCTTTGGCAATGCAGGGATAACCATGGCTTCAGAGACAGAACCGGAAACAGTCCAGGAAAATGTAAATGAGGAGACTGACAGTCCAGAGGAAAGTTTTTCTGAGGAAGATATTTTTGAAGATGGAATCTCAGCAGACGATGAAGCAGCAGAATTACCTGATAGCACAGAACAGGAATTAGAAGAAGAGCCGGAAGAGGCGGATAATATAGAAATTTCGGAGGACACTGAAAATCTTTCGGAAGAACCGGAAACAGAAGAAATGGCAGAAAGTGATGACTTTTCTGATGGAGAAGAAGATGCTGTAAGTGCTTCCGCAAGCATGATGGATGGAGGAATCACCGGAGATATTGCCTGGTCAATTGATACATCCGGATGTCTTACATTAAAAGGAAACGGCGACTATGATACCTCAGATTATTATATGGATGCAGAAAGAGGCTGGAGTAAATGGCAGAATGATATTAAAACAGCCATAGTTGAAATTTCCGGAATCACAAAGACAAGAGCTATGTTTATGGGATGCAGGAATCTTACCAGGATCACTTTTAAAAAATGTGATTTCAGTAAGGTGACAGACATGGCCTTTATGTTCTCAGAATGTGAAAGCCTTACACAGCTGGATACTAGTTCATTGAAAACCGGAAATGTATCTCATATGCAGGGAATGTTCCGAAATTGCAGTAAATTAAAAACTCTGGATGTCAGTAAATTTGATACTTCAAAAGTTAACGATATGAATAGCATGTTTTTAGGCTGTGAAAGCCTTACACAGCTGAATGTCCGGAATTTTAATACTTCCAGAGTGACAAGGATGAGCGGAATGTTCTGTGAATGTCGGAATCTTAAACAGCTGGACGTCAGTAGATTTAATACAGCGAATGTTACGACTATGGAGGAGATGTTTTATTGCTGCGAAAGCCTTACACAATTAAATATCAGTAATTTCAATACAGCAAATGTTGTATATATGAACGGTATGTTCGAAAGGTGCGAAGGCCTTACACAGTTAAATGTACGAAACTTTAATACATCGAATGTAGAAGATATGGGCAAAATGTTCTGTAATATGAGCATGCTCAAGTCTCTGGATCTGAGTAGTTTCAATACTTCTAATGTACAGAATATGTATTTCATGTTTTATGGAGATGAGTCTTTAACAAGCCTCAATATAAAAAATTTTGATACATCCAAGGTAGTAGATATGAATTCCATGTTTGGCGAGCTTGAAAAAAATAACTTCTCTGGATGTTTCCGGATTTAACACATCAAAAGTAAAATCTATGGAAGGAATGTTTTCGCACTGTTATGCGTTAAAAGCGGTAGACGTGAGCCATTTCAATACTTCTGAAGTGGTAAAGATGGGATATATGTTTAATTCCTGCAGCAGCCTGGAATCTCTAAACCTCAGTAAGTTTAATACATCCAGCGTCAATGATGCAAGATGTATGCTGTACTATATGGATGATCTAAAACACTGAAAACGATTCCGAACCTGAAGTGCTCTATAGAACTTCCATTTACCATGTCAGATAGCTCGGGCAAAAAATATACGACCATGCCAACGAACAGTAAAAGTATCACTTTAAAGGCAGCTGCTTCAAAACCAGTAGTTAGAAAGAGCATCAAAAGGGCAAAGGTAACTGTAAAAACCGCAACTTACAATGGAAGTCCGCAGAAGCCAGGTGTAACTGTTAAACTTGGAAATACAACATTAAAAAGCGGCACAGATTATACAGTAACTTATTCTAATAATACAAAAACGGGAACAAAAGCTGTTGCAAAAATCACAGGAAAGGGAAGCTACAAAGATTCTGTTTCTAAATATTTTACCATCAAAGCATGCAGTCTTGACGGTAAAGTTCAAGTTAATTTGAAGACAACGATTTACACCTGGGATGGACAGGCAAAAACTCCCGCATTTTCTATTTATATGCCGAAAGCCAATGCGGCCGGAATGATCTCATTACAGAATAAAAAAGATTATACATATAAATATCTTAATAATAAAGAACCTGGAACAGCAACCTTACAGATCACAGGAAAAGGCAATTTTACAGGTACAAAAAAATAACTTATAAGAATCAGCAAAGCAAAACAGCCGGTAAAAGTTACACCAGGAAGTATTACAAAACTTTATACAGACAAAGGCAAATCCTACAAAATCAGTGTTTCAGGAAAAAAAGAATTTGCAAAAGTGACATATGCAACCACTAATGCAAAAATTGCATCTGTAAAAAATAGCAAGATTATGCTTAATGGAGAGGGAGCGGCAACAGTTACTGTAAAAGTTGCGGCGACCAAACATTATCAGGCACAGAATATTGCAATTAAGATTAATGTGCTGAAAGACAGAATATTACCACTACTGTAAAGAATGGGGCAAAAATAGCGTATTCCACTACAATGAAATCTCTTGGTGCCAAAGTTCCTTCAGAAGGTGGGAAGCTTACTTATAAGTCCTTAGATACCAGTATTGTTTCTGTGGATTCTAAAGGTAATTTGAACTTTAAAAAGGCAAAGAAGCTTGGAAAAGTTACAATCCAGATCACTGCAGCGAAATCTTCTTCCTATGCTCCGGCAACCAGGAAACTGACGATCACTACGGTAAAAGGAACTCCATCTGTCAGCTGTGTACAGCAGCAGGAACGTAAGATCTATGATGGAGCATTCAATCTCGGAGCAAAAGCAGATCAGAATGCAACATTGGTTTATTCCAGCAGCAACAGTGCTATTGCATCGGTAGCTTCTGATGGAACGGTTACTTTGAAGGAATGGCAAGAAAACGATATTCAGAGAGAAGTGCAGATCACAGTTACTACAAAAAGTACAACGTTTTATAATGCAGCGAAGCCGGTAATTGTTAATCTTACTGTTATCAAAAAGAAAAATCTGCAGCAGAGAATTGAAGATGAAAAATCAAATTTCCTGATGGGAAATTTTGGAACCATGTTGTAAACAGTTATTCAGATCTGACAGATAATCTGGACAGCAGCGGAGCTCCTGAAAGATTTCAGGATACGATCAGTGATGTTCCGTGTAAACATCACGGAACTCAGAGCGGAATTGATCCGATACCAGGTAATGGCGAATATGATTGCAATAAGTTTGACGGGGCTATCCAGTGTGATGGTTTTGCAAGAAAAGTATTCTATGATATCTGGGAAGGGCAGAGAGTATCAGGTCTTCAGAAAATATATGATAATAATGTTCAGGTAGGCGACTATGTGCGCATCAATAATGATGGACATTCTGCTATTGTTACAGAAGTTTACAGTGATTCATTTAAAGTGATAGAGTGTAATCTGGATGGGGACGGACGTCATCATAATTGTCTGCTTCGTCATAACTGGACATATAGTAAAAGCAGTGTAACTTATCGTGTACATGCTGTAAATTACAGCCTTAACTAAAGGACTTTCGAAACTTTTCTTTACAAAACTTCCAAATCGTAGTATTGTATTGCATGAGAAAAGATTAACAAATCCCTTGTAAGGAGGCTATAAACATGGCTAGAACAAAGAAAGCTGCAACTAAGACAACTGTAAAAACGGCTTCAGTAAGCGAGACTCCTGCAAAATCTGTAGTAACCGCATCCGAAGAGAAAGCCGTTAAGGCTGAGACACCGAAGACAGACGATGCAAAAGCTTCTGTAGAGACAAAAGCAGCTGAGAAAACAGCAGAGAAGAAGGCAGCAGAGGTAAAGGCAGAAGAGCCGGTTAAGAAAACAGCTGCTAAAAAGACAACAACAAGAAAAACAGCTGCTAAGACAACAACCAAGACAGCTGCTAAGACAACCGCAGCCAAAACAACAAGAAAGAACAACAGCTAAGAAAACTGAGCCAGTTACAGAAGTATATGTTCAGTACTGGGGCAAGGAAATACATACTTCCGAGGTTGCAGATAGAATTAAAAAGATTTGGACAGAGGATATGGGCAAGAAAGCTTCTGATCTGAAGGATCTTAAGATCTATATCAAACCGGAAGACAATGGAGCTCATTACGTGATCAACGGAGATGTTACAGGTTTTATCGGACTGTAAACAGAGCTTTTACCAAACAGTAGATTAAAGAGTATATTAAACAGCCTGCTATAGAGTTGAACTATAGCAGGCTATTTCTTTTGTGTATTTGACCAATGAAAAAGAGCGTGATATGATTCATTTAACCAATAAACATACTAAACAGATAGGGAATTAATAGAATGAAACAGATATTATGCTTTGGAGATTCCAATACATGGGGCTATGACGGAGAGAGCAGGAAGAGACTTCCTTGGGGAGTCCGCTGGACAAGCCTTCTCCAGGAAAAACTGAATAAAGAAGAATATCGTGTGATCGAGGAAGGACTGTGCGGAAGAACAACGGTTTTTGAAGATCCGCTCCGCGACGGAAGAAAGGGGACAGCACTTCTTCCTACGCTTCTTGAAACACATGCCCAGGTGGATGTGATCACTCTGATGCTGGGAACTAATGACTGCAAAACGGTTTTCGGAGCATCAGCAGATGTAATCGGAAAGGGAATCACAAGACTGCTGGATCAGATTCAGGAATACGCACCAAAAGCGAAAATCCTTCTTATATCTCCTATTTATCTTGGGGAAAAAGTATGGCAGGTAGGATACGACCAGGAATTTTCCAGAGAATCTGTAACCGTTTCCAGGGATTTGCAGTCCGTTTACGAAAAGATCGCAGCTGTACGTCACATCAGTTTTCTTCCGGCGGCACCCTATGTACATTGCTGTGATGCAGATCAGGAACATCTGAATGCAGCAGGACATAAAGAATTTGCAGAGGTCGTATACCGGAAAGTACAGGAATTGCTGTAAAGGTATTTGTATTTACAAAAAGTAAAAAAGATGTTGTCCGACAGTTTTTTACATCTGTCAGACAGCATCTTTTTTTGCATAAGTTCCGATCAACTCAGCATGGCAATGGATTTACCTGTGATACCTATTTAGTACTGCTGGCCGCTCTGGGATCTGCCGGACATCTGACGCTCCTGCGCCTCGATCATTTTTTTGACCATATATCCACCTACGGATCCGTTCTGTTTGGAAGTCAGGTTTCCATTGTATCCGTCTGTAAGCGGAACACCCAGCTCGTTTGCTACCTCATATTTGAAACGGTCAAGTGCGCCCTTTGCTTCCGGTACAACTGCTTTGTTAGAAGAAGTGTTACTTGGCATAATTCATTTCCTCCTTGGTTGTTGTTTGTTTTGATGTTACATTGCTAGTATATGAAATCCGTAAAATAATACACTGGCAGTTAAAGGAAATAAAAAATATAAAAAACCGAATGTATGGTTGCTTTTTTACCGGGACAGAAGTTATAATAATTTCTGCACGGCATATAATATCTGTCAGACAAAAAATAAGGGGGTTCCTGTGAAAAAGAAGCGTTATCCTACATATAAACGAAAATATAAACGAAAAAAGCAGCTAATGAAAAAAGTTTTTACAGCTATTATCCTGTGCATTGTACTTGCAGTATGTAATGGCTGGATGCCGCCGCGGAGCCTGAAAGAAGTAAAAGATCAGAGCCAGATCTTTGGCCAGACGTTTCTTGCATATATAGGAGAAAACGCTGAAATCCTCTGGGAAGATGCTTCGGAATCCGTTTCTGATGCAGTAACAGGATTGCTGGAACAAGCCCAGTCAGTGAAGGAAAAACAGTCAGGATCTGTCTCCCTGGATCAGCTGCCGGAATACAGCGGCAGTCCATATGCAGAAATTGATGGAAATGTTCCTTCTTTTTCTGAAGAAAAGAAAAACGGACCTGCGTATGAGTTCTACAGTGAACTGGATTCCCTAGGACGCTGCGGCTATGCAGAATCCAAGATCACAACGGAACTGATGCCTGCAGAAGAGCGGGGTGCTATCGGAATGGTGAAGCCTGCAGGATGGCACACTGTAAAATATGATAATGTAGATGGCAGGTATCTGTACAACCGCTGTCATCTCATCGGATATCAGCTCACAGGTGAGAATGCAAATAAAAAAAATCTTATCACAGGAACCAGATATCTTAATGTTACCGGCATGCTGCCTTTTGAAAATGAGGTGGCAGATTATGTACATAGCACCGGAAATCCATGTATGTACCGTGTAACACCTGTTTTTCAGGGAGATGACCTGGTAGCCAGAGGTGTGGAGATGGAAGCTGAATCTGTAAAAGACCAGACGATATCTTTTCATGTCTTTGTATACAACGTACAGCCCGGAATTGGCATTGATTACAATACCGGAAACAGCTGGGAAGAATAGGATGTTACTGTCGCTTCGTGACCAGTAACAATAAATATTAATTTTTCATGAATTTGTATGAATTAAATTGCACTTTTTTGGGCGATATGCTAAAATCAGATACAGAGTTATAGGATTTTACCTATATACGCGGAGAGAAAAGGATATAAACCGAGGGCAGAATGGAGAGGTGAATTATGAATTTAGGCATTATTGCACATAACAGTAAGAAAGTTCTGATTGAAGACTTCTGTATTGCATATAAGAATATCCTTGCCAAGCACGAAGTATATGCAACCGGAACTACAGGAAGAAGGATCGAGGAGGCCACCAGCCTTCACGTTCATAAGTTTCTTGCCGGAAGTATCGGCGGAGACAAGCAGTTTATGGAGATGGTAGAGAGACAGGATCTGGATATGGTCATCCTGTTTTACAATCCGGTCATGATGGATCCGGCAGAACCGGACATTATGAGCATCGTCAAGCGCTGCGACCAGTATAATATTCCGGTTGCCACAAATATTGCAACTGCGGAGCTGCTGATCCTTGGACTGGCCCGCGGTGATCTGGATTGGAGATTAAATCTGAAATGAGAGTAATAGCAGGAAAAGCACGTAGATTAAACCTAAAGACAATTCCCGGAAATGATACAAGACCTACAACAGACCGTATTAAGGAAACTCTGTTTAACATTCTCCAGCCTGAAATACCGGGCTGCAGGTTCCTGGATCTGTTTTCCGGAAGCGGAGCGATTGGTATCGAAGCACTGAGCCGTGGAGCGGACTACGCAGTGTTTGTAGAGAAGAATCCCAAGGCATGTGCCTGCATCCGCGAAAATCTTTCATTTACAAAACTTGCAGAAGGTGGTAAACTGCTGAACATGGATGTACTGCAGGCCCTGCGCTCGCTGGAGGGCGGAGAACCTTTTGACTGTATTTTTATGGATGCACCTTACGAACAGCATCTGGAACAGCCTGTTTTGGAATATCTGGCAGACAGTACACTGGCAGATAAGAACACGCTTATTGTTATAGAAGAGGAGCTTCACACCGATTTCTCCTATGTAGAGGAATTTGGCTATCATCTGATCCGCTCCAAGGAATATAAGACAAATAAGCATGTTTTCCTAAAAAAATGAAAGAGAGACAGACATATGATAACAGCAGTATACCCGGGAAGCTTTGACCCGGCAACTTATGGACATCTTGACGTTATCAGACGGGCAAGCGTTTCTTTTGACCGGGTTATCGTAGGAGTTTTATATAATTCTGCAAAAACTCCGTTGTTTTCTGTGGAAGAACGTGTTAAGATACTAACAAAGGCGACAAAAGATATCCCGAATGTGGAGGTGAAAGCATTCGAAGGTCTGTCAGTGAACTTTGCCAGGGAGAACAATGCCCAGGTGATCGTTCGCGGACTTCGTGCTGTCACGGATTTTGAATACGAGCTTCAGATGGCGCAGACTAACCGTGTTCTTGCGCCGGATGTAGATACTGTTTTTCTCACAACGAGTCTGGAATATGCATACTTAAGCTCCACGATCATGAAGGAAGTTGCAAATTTCGGAGGAGACCTGAGCAAATTTGCTCCCCGTGAGATTACAGAAGCAGTTGAAGAAAAATTGAAAAAAAGAGAAACTGAGAAATAAGGAGAGTGTATTATGAGCAGCAGAATTGAACAGATTATTCAGGAGATTGAAGAGTATGTAGACAGCTGTAAGTTCCAGCCTCTTTCTACTACCAAGATTGTAGTGAACAAGGAGGAAATCGAGGAGCTGTTACGTGAGCTTCGTCTGAAAACTCCGGATGAGATCAAGCGTTATCAGAAGATCATCAGCAATAAGGATGCGATCCTTGAGGATGCGCAGTCCAAGGCTGATAGCCTGATCGCAGATGCACAGACTAAGGCTCAGGAGCTGGTAACACAGCACGAGATCATGCAGAAGGCATATGCACAGGCTAATGAGACGATCAATGCTGCCAACAAACAGGCACAGGAGATCCTGGATTCTGCAACACAGGATGCAAACAGCATTCGTCTCAGCGCGATCACATATACAGATGATATGATGGCTAACATCGGTTCTGTTCTGAACCAGACACTGGAAGATGCAGGCGGTAAGTACAAGGCATTTATCGATGCTCTGCAGAGCTGCCTTGATGTTGTCAACCACAATCGTCAGGAGCTTGCACCGCAGACAGCACAGGCAGCTGCAATTTCCAATACTATTCAGGAAGATGACAGCAATTCCATCACAAAAGAAGATGAAGATCTGTTAGATGACATCGGAGAGAACTAAGAGCAGAAAGAGTACTGCAGCGTTCAGACACTTGGCAGTGATATAGGGAATCATGGATAACCTGTTTTTCACTACGCTTTTTGTCTGGAACATGATGCAGAACCCGCCGAAAGCAGTCAGTATCATGGAAGAATAATATTTTGTTTTCCATGGGAGATCAGAGGTGGCGATTCTATGCAGTCCTGTTGTCAGCTCAATTGGAGCTGTGAGCAGAGTTTTTGCCAGAGGGCTGAATGGCCAGCAGTCACTGATGCAGGCAAAGATCAGTGAAAACATCAGAATATAACCCCCGAGAAGTGTAATGGTTTCGAATCCGTTCATAATCGAGACATCCAGGATGACTCCTGCAGAGTCCTGTCTGGATGTCTCTTTTTTTTGACCGGTAGGTTTGACACTGCTAACTGTAAGTCCGCGGTATACAATGAATCTAAAAAACAGCATGCAGACAATGTCTGCACTTAGAAGCAGAATAAGAATTTGAACAGAGCTTATCCGGTTTTCAAGGCAGTCTCCTGCATATATGACAGGATAAATGCAGGGCTTGCGTTGCAGGAAAAAGAGAGCAGATATTCCCCCTCCCTGCGGGAAATCTGGTGATTTATGTAGAGGTCGTGGGAAAGCTTGGCTCCCATGGGATAACCGCAGAAAAGTCCGAGTATCAGGACATAAGTTCCTGCCGGGGAGAGTCCCAGGAGTTTTCTTGCCAGAGGTGCAGCCGGATTTAGTAATTTTCGGAGATTTCCTGTTTTCAGTAAAATTCCGGTAAGGATTAGAAAAGGCAGAAGAGTCGGAAGCATCACATTCAGCCATAATGTCAGTCCTTCTCTTGCTGCCAGGAGAGATTCAGCTGGATGAAGCAGCAAAAAAAGCAGAAGACAGAGGCAGAAAAACAATAATATTTTTTGTTTCATGAAATCCTGACCTTGCTTTTTTTACAGTATATGATTATTATAAGATATAAATGAATTTATGAAGTAAAAGGAGGCAGATATTTATGCCAGTATTAGAAAATTGCGAACCAAAGAGAGTTTTTCATTATTTTGAGGAAATCTGTAAAATCCCTCATGGTTCCGGAAATACGAAACAGATCAGTGATTTCCTTGTGAAATTTGCTGAAGATCACGGATTTAAATATGTGCAGGATGAACTGAACAACGTAGTGATTTATAAACCAGGTACACCAGGATATGAGAATTCTCCTACAGTTATCATCCAGGGACACATGGATATGGTATGTGAGAAACGGCCGGATGTAGATCATGATTTTATGAAAGATGGTCTGAATATTTCTGTAAAAGACGGCTATGTAACAGCCAACGGAACTACACTTGGCGGTGATGACGGTATTGCAGTTGCTTATGGACTTGCCCTTCTTGAAAGTACAGATATTCCGCATCCTCCACTTGAAGTGCTTATCACTGTTGATGAAGAAATCGGACTTCTTGGTGCAGTGGGACTTGACTGCAGTGTTCTGAAGGGAAGAAGATTCATCAATCTTGATTCAGAGGCAGAAGGAAGCCTTTGGATCAGCTGTGCCGGCGGACTCTCCGGTGTCAGCCATATTCCGGTTCAGCGTGTGGAAGGTGAAGGAGATAAAGTACAGGTGAAAGTCTGCGGACTGATGGGCGGACATTCCGGAGCAGAAATCGATAAGAACAGAGCCAACGCCAATAAACTGATGGGACGTTTTCTCTATGGCCTTAAGAAGGAAGCAGATTACGCGATTATTTCCCTTGAAGGTGGCAAGAAAGACAATGCCATTACAAGAGAATGTACGGCTGAATTTCTGACAGACGCAGCAGAAAAAGTAAAAGCTTACGCAAAAGAACTTCAGGTACAGATTCGTGAGGAGTATGCAGGCTCAGATGAGAATATTACTATTGAAGTAACAGAGGAAGGGGAAGCCTGCGCACAGGTTCTTCATCCGACAAGCCAGGAGAAAATCGTATTTTATCTCCAGAACGTACCGTTCGGAATTCAGAAGATGAGCGGAACAATTTCCGGACTTGTTGAGACTTCCAGCAATATCGGAATCCTCCGTCTTGATGAGGACGAACTTTTTGCAAGCTCCAGCGTAAGAAGTTCTGTAGACGCAGCATGCGGTGCACTGTCTGACAAGATCGAGTATCTTACAGAATTCCTTGGCGGTGAGTATGAAGTACAGGGCGCATATCCTGCATGGGAATACCGCAAGGAGTCTCCGTTAAGAGATAAGATGGTAGAGATTTTTGAGGAGATGTACGGACATAAGCCAGCGGTGGTCGCAATCCACGCAGGCCTTGAGTGTGGACTCTTCTACAAGAAGATGGAAGGTCTTGACTGCGTATCTCTTGGGCCGGATATGAAAGATATCCATACATCTGAGGAAGTTTTAAGCATTGCTTCTACAGAAAGGGTATGGAAATATCTCCTGAAAGTTCTTGAGAATCTGAAAGACTGATAAGAACCGAAAACGAATGAATACAGGATACCCCGGGGTGGGCAGCAGCTTTTCCCTGGGGTGTTTTTATGCACCCCTGAGTGCATATTTGCGGAAGGTATGAAACTTTTCGAGAAAAACATTCATAAAAAGGAACTCCATGCATATATATAGATTTGTGGATGCATCACACAAAAAGAGAAGTATTTATATAATTTTTTGATAAAAAATTTATAAAGAATCCCTATTTTTTCGAAACATATGTTATAATAAAAAAGTATGCCGCTGTCATTAGGGACCAGACTTTAAGGATGACAGCAGATTTAAGGAGCGAGCAACATGGAAATACAGTTATGGCGAAGTATTCTGTGCCTTATGAGCTGGCTGTCAAGGAACTGACAGTCAAATTTGAACATATGATAGAAGAGTATCGTGAGAACGATCGTTATTCCCCCATTGAACAGGTCAGTGGAAGGGTAAAGAGTGTCTCCAGTATCCTGGAGAAGATGCAGCGCAAGCATATCCCCATCGAGCAGATGGAGACTGAGGTGGAGGATCTTGCAGGAGTTAGGATCATCTGTCAGTTTGAGGAAGATATTGATACAGTAGCTGCCATTATCCGAAAAAGAACAGATATGGAAGTAAAAAGTGAGAAAAACTATCTCACCCATATCAAGCAGAGCGGATACCGCAGCTATCATATGATCCTCTACTACACAGTAGAAACTATTGACGGGCCGAAGAGACTGCAGGTAGAGATTCAGATCCGTACTATGGCGATGAATTTCTGGGCAACCATTGAGCATTCTCTTCAGTATAAATATAAAGGCGATATGCCGCCTCATGTGGCAGAACGTCTCAGCAAGGCATCTGATGCCATTATCTCACTGGATCATGAGATGTCCTCTGTGCGAAATGAGATCATGGATGCGCAGAACTCTTCACAGATGCAGTCCAATCTGGTGAAGGATATTCTGAATAATATTGAGAATCTTTACCGGGTATCCAGTGAACGTGAAGTCAGCAAGATCCAGGATGAATTTCTCAGGGTCTTTAAGACCAAGGATCTGCGGCAGCTGGAGAGATTTCACAGACAGCTGGACATCATTGCCGAAGGCTACAGAGCACAGGCTGTTCATCACAGCATGTAGATGCCCCGGCATTAGTGGCTGAAAGATTCGTAAATCTGAAAATATAGATACATATGAGGAATGATAAATGCAGGATTTTTTACCGGTTACAAGGGAAGATATGAAGTCAAGAGGCTGGGAGGCGGTTGATTTTGTCTATGTCACAGGCGATGCATACGTAGATCATCCGTCTTTTGGATCAGCAATCATCGGACGTCTTCTGGAGAGCAGAGGCTACCGTGTAGGCATGATCCCTCAGCCTGACTGGCGCAGGAAAGAGAGTATCCAGGTGTTCGGGGAACCGCGCCTGGGTTTTCTTGTTACGGCGGGAAACATGGATTCCATGGTGAATCATTACACAGTTTCCAAAAAACGCAGAAGTACAGATGCCTATTCCCCAGGGGGAAAAATGGGCCTGAGACCGGACCGTGCTTCTGTTGTATACAGCAATCTGATCCGGCAGACATATAAACATACGCCTATCATTCTTGGCGGTATTGAAGCAAGCCTCCGGAGAATGGCACACTACGATTACTGGGAGAATAAGGTTAAGCACAGTATTCTTATTGATTCCGGTGCAGATCTTATTTCTTATGGTATGGGTGAGCACTCGATCCTGGAGATCGCAGAGGCACTGCAGAGCGGGATCCCTGTGGATGAGATAACCTATGTGGCAGGAACCGTTTTTAAGAGCCATGATATCGGCAGGGTGTACGAGCCTTTGACCCTTCCGGATTTTGAACAGGTACAGACAGATAAGAAGGCTTATGCAGACAGTTTTGCCATCCAGTATCGGAACACAGATCCGTTTACAGCGAAACCTTTGGCAGAATCCTATGGAAACCGTGGATATGTAATACAGAATCCGCCTGCACAGCCACTGACACAAACAGAAATGGATGATGTCTACGATCTTCCTTATACAGGACAGTACCATCCTATGTATCAGAAAGATGGCGGAATTCCGGCACTGAAGGAAATCAAGTTCAGCCTGACCAGTAACCGGGGATGCTTCGGAAGCTGCAATTTCTGCGCGCTGACATTTCACCAGGGACGTATTCTACAGACAAGGAGCCATGAATCCATTCTGAAAGAAGCTGTCAGGATGACAGAGGATCCTGATTTTAAGGGGTATATCCATGATGTAGGAGGCCCGACAGCAGATTTCCGTCATCCGTCCTGCAAAAAGCAGCTGACAAAAGGTGTCTGCCAGAACCGGCAGTGCCTGTTTCCGTCTCCATGCAAGAACCTTACGGTGGATCACAAGGATTATCTCACACTTCTCAGGAAAGTCCGGAATATTCCGAAAGTCAAGAAAGTTTTTGTACGTTCTGGTATCCGCTTTGATTATCTGATGGCAGATCCGGACAAAACATTCTTAAATGAACTTGTGAAATATCATGTAAGCGGACAGCTTCGTGTGGCACCGGAGCACGTTTCTGATGAAGTCCTGAAATATATGGGAAAACCTCAGCATGCAGTTTATGAAGGTTTCCTGAAAGAATATGAAAAAGCCAATGCACGTACCGGGAAGCAGCAATACGCAGTTCCTTATTTCATGTCTTCTCATCCGGGATGTACTATGAAGGAAGCCGTGAAGCTTGCAGAATATGTCCGGGATCTTGGATTTACGCCGGAACAGGTGCAGGATTTTTACCCGACTCCGTCAACACTTTCCACCTGCATGTACTATACGGGAATCCATCCTCTTACAGGAGAAAAGGTATATGTGCCGAAGAATCCTCATGAAAAAGCGATTCAGAGAGCCTGATGCAGTACAAGAACCCGGAGAACAGGGAGCTGATCCTGGAGGGGCTTAAAATGACAGGCAGGATGGATCTGGTAGGATTTGGCCCGAAATGCCTGATTCGCCCAAGAGAGCTCCATGGAAAAAATACTTCAGGCAAAAGGAAGTCTGACATAAAACAGGGAACACGAAATTCCACAGGCAGAAATTCCGGCAGAAAAAATCCATGTTCTTCATCGAAACAGATAAAAAAAACACAGGTAAGGAGTTCCGTAAATGAAAATACAAAAAAACA
>ENA-OQCO01000541-OQCO01000541.1-human-gut-metagenome-genome-assembly--contig:-NODE-541-length-20310-cov-3.087598_pt1 | contig 20310 bp, 37 predicted proteins | sample MGYA00242500_ERZ504582 | MGnify/ENA primary metagenome ERZ504582 (study PRJEB26092, sample SAMD00036346) | human gut metagenome | host: Homo sapiens | study: EMG produced TPA metagenomics assembly of...
CTGCATTCGTAGGCGGCATCATGGCAAACAGTATTTATCGTGCCGACTTCATTTATAAGAAACCTGCAAATACAGCAGAACGTCATCGGTGAAAGTTCCGTCATAACGTCTGGAAACTGCTGTTTCTGGTTGCACTGTGTGTATTCTGCTTCTCTATGTATCAGCTGGTAAATATCTATCTGGGGTATAAAAAAGGAGTGGATGAATATCATGCTGTGGCAGAAGCAACAACGGTGCAGAGCAGTGAACCGTTGGAAGTGGTGGAAGAGAAGAAAGATGAGGAAGGAAATCTGATCCCGGAGGAAGAACTTACCGTCAATCCGCCGGAAGTGGATTTTGACGCATTAAAAGCAATCAATGACGATGTAGTGGGATGGCTGGAGCTGGAGGCAATTCCATCTATCAGTTATCCAATTGCCCAGGGAGAAGATAATGAATATTATCTGCACCGGACAATTAAAAAGACTTATAATTTTGCGGGGTCTGTATTTATTGATTCTACCAATGCATCTGATTTTTCTGATTGCAATACCATCATCTATGGTCATAATATGAAAAACGGTTCAATGTTCGGAAAACTAAAACAGATGTACGAAAGTGAAAAATACAAAGACAGCAAATACCTGTGGATCTGTACGCCGAACGGAAAATACAGGTATGAGATTTTTCCATGCAGTATGCAAAGGTGGGCAGTGATGTATATACATTGTTCAGTGCACATGATGAACAGTTTGAGGCTTATGTGAAGAAGATGGCAAAACAGTCGAAGGTGGATATGAAGGCACTGGGACTTGGAAAAGATGATTATGTAGTAACATTGTCTACCTGTACTTCCGATGAATCGGTGCGTTTTGTTGTACAGGCGCGCTGGGTCGGAACATATAAATAAAATCAGATATGCAGAAGTGAAAGAATGTGAATGGGTGGAAGAAACCTGTGAAATATGTGGATAAGGAGGATGTATCATGGGACAGGATGTGGAAAAATTACAGGAACTTATTGATCAACATGACCGGATCGTATTTTTTGGTGGGGCCGGAGTTTCTACAGAAAGTGGAATTCCGGATTTTCGGAGTGTGGACGGTCTGTATAATCAGAAATATGATTATCCGCCGGAGACTATTTTAAGTCATACGTTTTTTATGCGGTATCCTGAAGAATTTTACCGCTTTTACCGGGATAAGATGCTGGCACTGGATGCAAAGCCGAATGCGGCACATAAAAAACTGTCGGAACTGGAGGCGGTGGGAAAGCTTACCGGTGTGGTGACACAGAACATTGACGGACTTCATCAGGCAGCAGGAAGTAAACATGTGATGGAACTTCACGGATCGGTACACAGAAATTATTGTATGAAATGTCATAGATTTTTTGATGCATCGTACATGCTGCATTCTGCGGGGGTTCCAAAATGCGAGTGCGGCGGTGTGATCAAGCCGGATGTGGTTTTATATGAAGAAGGACTGGATAATGAGGTAGTATCGGATGCCATCCGTACCATTGCAGAGGCAGAAGTGATGATCGTGGGCGGCACATCTCTCGCAGTATATCCGGCCGCCGGTCTGCTGGATTATTTCAGGGGAAGAGCACTGGTACTGATCAATAAAGGTGCCACACCACAGGATCGTAATGCAGATCTTCTGATCCAGAAACCAATTGGTCAGATTTTTTCACAGATTAAAGTAAAGGGGAAATAAAAATATGACATATCAGTATGAAGTGGGGGATATTGTAAAATTAAAAAAACAACATCCCTGTGGAAGCAGCGAATGGGAAATTCTCCGTGTGGGTGCTGACTTCCGTCTGAAATGCACCGGGTGCGGTCATCAAATCATGATTGCACGGAAACTGGTGGAAAAAAACACAAGAAATTTACAGAAAAAGAGTGAAGAAAATACTTGAAATTGTTTTTGATTCATGGTAGAATATCGTCTTGTGATATATAATTTATCCTTGTTTCCGGTACTGAAACCGGAAGCCAAAAGTCCAAAAGGAGGTAAAACAGCATGAGCAAATATGAATTAGCATTGGTTGTGAATGCAAAAATCGAGGATGAAGCTCGTGAAGCCGTAGTAGAGAAAGCAAAAAGCTATGTAGCACGTTACGGCGGAACAGTTACAGAAGTTGAAGAATGGGGTAAGAAAAGATTAGCTTACGAAGTTCAGAAAATGAGAGAAGGCTTCTACTATTTCATCCAGTTCGAAGCAGATGCAACCTGTCCTGCAGAAGTTGAAAGACACGTTCGTATCATGGACAATGTAATGAGATATTTAATTGTTAAGAAAGAAGCTTAATTTTTCTTAAGTGCCAAGCCCATTAAAGGTTTGTAAGATCCCGTAAAAGTATATACATTTACAAGAGAGGTAAGAATATGAACAAAGTTATTTTAATGGGTCGTTTAACAAGAGATCCTGAGGTAAGATATTCAGCAGGTGACAATTCAATGGCAATCGCAAGATACACGCTGGCTGTAGACAGAAGATTCAAGAGAGACGGAGAAGCAACGGCTGATTTTATTGGCTGTGTAGCCTTTGGAAGATCAGCAGAATTTGCTGAGAAGTATTTCCGTCAGGGATTGAAGGTTGTAGTCAGTGGAAGAATTCAGACCGGAAGCTACACAAACCGGGACGGCCAGAAGGTCTATACCACGGATGTAGTAGTTGAAGACCAGGAGTTTGCAGAGAGCAAGGCAGCCAGCGACAATTACCGTGGCGGTAATTTTGGCGGTCAGGCAGCACCATCCGCTCCGACAGCAGGTGGAAGCGGATCTGCAGACGGTTTTATGAATATTCCGGATGGAATTGATGAGGATCTGCCATTTAACTAATACGCATTGAACCCAGGTTCGGGTGCGAATCGTTAGATTTCGATAAGGAGGTAATATTCATGGCTTACAATAAAAGTGAAAGACCGGATTCTCCAATGAAGAGAAGAGGCGGACGCAGAAGAAAAAAAGTTTGTGTATTCTGTGGTAAAGAAAACAATGAAATCAGCTACAAAGATGTAAATAAATTAAGAAAATATGTTTCCGAGAGAGGAAAAATCCTTCCTAGAAGAATCACAGGAAACTGTGCAAAACATCAGAGAGCTTTGACTGTAGAAATCAAAAAAGCAAGACATATCGCTATTATGCCATATGTAACAGACTAATTCAAAAAGTTTGTTGTACCGTCATCGGGAAACCGATGGCGGTTTTCTTGTTTAACGTAGGGTTTTAAAATAAATGCGAAAAGAGGTTGAAAAACCTTTTGCCGCATTTATTTTTTTACAAAAAAAATAGAAAAATTCCGATAATGCGGCGGGGTATAGCAATCCTTCCGCATTATTTTTTTACGCATAAAGAAGGAGAGGTGAGAGCATGAGCAAAAAGCCGTATACAAGTTTAACTTTTGAAAAACGCCAAATTATAGAAAATATGGCAAAAAAGAAGCAGACGCCGCAGCGGATTGCAGAAGCGACCGGGGTTCATGTGGCGACTATTTACAGGGAAATGAAACGCGGTCAGACAAAAGACGGATACAGTGCAATCAAAGCACAATGTGAAGTTTTGAGATAATACGGGCCAACAGATCGGCCATTTTATAAAGGTTATATTTTCGGAGTAGGTCAACAGGTTTTCAGTTCAGTTTTTAAGGTGAAAACAGAACAGCGGTGGAGAACACGAACGCTTAAAAAAGTTCCATGAAGGATAACAGGTTTTTTACTTTTAAGGCGAAAGTAAATAAGGTTTGGAAGTTCCCGACAAAAAACAGCCGTCGGATCGCGTGAAAGCCGATTAACAAGAACACGCCCGAAAATATCACCCTTATAAAATGGCCGATTATAGCAAAAATGAAAGGAGCGTGAACCATTGCGAACATTTAAAGAAACTTCAAAGATCGTCGAGGAAGTGGCAAACATAGCGCTGCAGGCAGCAGAAGGAAAAGGGCTGACTTTCCGCGAAGTTCTTTACCTTCCGGAATGATAGACGCAAGAATAAAAAGGAGATTGAAAAAAAAGGAAGAACCATTCAGGAGAACCCCGCAGCAGTGAAAACCGCGGGGCGCCCGACTATTCGATCGGTTTTAATTGAGAACAAACCTTTTCAGCAGCGGTTACAACGGCCGTTTTGATTGTTTGACCTTCCGTGGTTTCAATATCGGCGTTGTCGAGTTCGTCAATTAAAACTTTCCTGAAATAGTCAAAGACTTCGTAAAGTTCAGGATCTTTTTTCAAAATTGCACACCCTTTCACCTTCATATTACCACGAAGGCAGCAGGGGAACCAGAAGAAAGGAGCATTTACAACGAAGATTATTATTTTTAGAAGCCTTCGCAAGTATTCAGAAGACGACTTCAACACGTTCGCGGCAGCGCTGCACGACGCACCGGGAGCGAAGGCCAACAAAAGAGCCTTGACAATAGAAGCGAACGGCCACCGGGTAGAGTTCCGGAACGGTTCGCCCTACGATCCGAAGAACGCCGGCCTCATGCCGACATTACGATCCCACATTATGACTACATAACAGCCGGATCAGAATATGAAAAGGATCCGCGCTTCCGGAATTGTTCTTTTACCCGCGTTCTGGAAATTATGAAAGGAATAGTGAAGCCATGAAAGAACGACCGGAAAGAAAAGTTATTTTCGAGATTACCGGCGACGGCCTGACCGCGGAAGAAGTCGGCAGGATCCGGCAGGTAATAAGACACCTTAATTATAAAAGAGGACGACGCAAGGCGCCGCGCCTGTTTTATAGATACAATTTCACCCAAAGAAAGGAGATCTAACAAAATGAGTTTAGTTGACGCGTTCACGAAAGAAGACAGAACCGAAGTGAAGTTTTCACAGTTCTTCGCACTGGTAAAGCAGGCGGCACAGTATGAAACAGTTATGAACGCCGTAAATTGCGACGTTCCGCACCGGTTTATCAGGGAGACAATGACCGGAAAGAAAGAAGAAGTTCCGGAAATTCCAGAGAAAAAAGAAGCCGTTCTGGGCGTTGTGAAGGTGGACTTCGACGCGGAAGAGTTCAGAAAGACTTTGCAGGAAGCCACCGCAGAGATCAAAGCGAAGTTCGGACCGGAAGAGGACGAAGCAGAACAGGAGCAGGAAGCACCGGTAAAAGAGCCGCCGGAAATTACCGCAGAAAGTATTCCGGCAGCAGCAGAAGAAACCACACTGACAGCGGCAGAAAAAACCACCCGCAGAAGGTAGAAAGGAGAATGAAACATGGTAGCGGTAGGAATTATTTGTTTTATCGCGGGAGCAGTCGCCGCCACGGTTGGCCTTGTGGCCTTCGGCGTACACCTTGCGAACCAGAATAAACAGTGAAAGCGCTTATGAAATATCCGGGTAGCAAGTGGGGATCCGCGGACTGGATAATTTCACACTTTCCAGAACATCACAGTTATTTAGAACCGTTCTTCGGTTCCGGCGGCGTTTTCTTCAATAAACCACGATCAGACATTGAGACAATAAACGATCTTGACGGCGAAGTGGTAAACCTTTTCAGGCAGATCCGGAACGATCCGGAACGTCTGGCCTGCGAAATATACTTCACACCATATTCACGGGAAGCCTACGAAATGGCATACCAGAAAGAACCAGAAAACGACCTTGAAAAAGTCGTTCTGTTTTACACGCGCCTAAACATGGGCCACGGGTTCAGGACACAGGGCGAGAAAGTAGGGTGGAAACTGGACATTCAGGGAAGGGAAAGGGCCTACGCGGCCGCGGACTGGTGCAAGATACCGGAAAAGATAATGGAAGCAGCGGAACGCCTGCGGGGCGTACAAATAGAGAACCGCCCGGCGGTAGAAGTGATCCAGAAGTTCAATTTTGAAAACGTTCTGATCTATTGCGATCCACCTTACGTTCTTTCTACCAGATGCCGGAAACAGTACCGGCATGAAATGACGGACGAGGATCACGAAGTATTACTGGAAGCATTGCTGCAGCACAAAGGCCCGGCAATTATCAGCGGTTATTCTTCACCGCTATACGAAGAACGCCTGAAAGACTGGTACCGGGAAGAACGGATAAATTACGCACAGAACGCGCAGCAGCGCCGGGAAGTTATATGGTGCAACCAGAAGACAGAGAAGACGGCGCAGCAGTTGACATTATTTTGAAAGGAAAACGGCAAATGAAAAGAAAATATGGCGTTGTAGATTACCTGCGGAAGCATTACCCACCACCGGAAGGATCCGGAGAAGTGGAAGTGGAGTTCTTAGAAGGCTACGACAGCATAGAAGGACCAGACGGATCAATGGGCTTCGGCGTATTTGTTCCGACAGAAGAAAAGATCTATATTGCCGACGACTTACCGGGCGGCGAAGAAAGCATGATCGAAACCGTGGCCCACGAATGGAAACACTGGCTTCAATATTGCAACGACGAAGCATACGACGAAGAGGAAGCGGAAGACTTCGCCCGGCAGATTGTAGAAGAATTTTTATAAGAAAAGGAGATCAAACCATGAGTAACAACAATTACGACGCATTTAGAACCTCATTGAAGGCCGTTTCGGCTTCGGGGGGGGGGCAGAGCATGAAGAAAGAGGGACAGAAGGCGCCTTCCATTGACGACCTGAAAGAAGCGGGATCCGAAGAAGAGTTCAAAGCCCGTCTGAAAGAAGGGAAGGCGTTTAGATTAAAAGAAAAGGCCGGGTTCCATGTAATAAGCATTGACGAGAACCGGCCGCCACTGGTGCAGGTGGTAGGGGATAACGTTCTGATCGCGCAAATGTTGGCGTTTGCAATTTCGGAGATTATCGAAAACAGCGTGAAAAATGGAGTTCCGCGCGAACAGGCCGAAGGAATGTTCCGGATCGCGTTAGAACTTGGAATAGCAACTTCGAGAAATTAGCGGGAAGGGAGAACACAGCATGAAAGGAAAAATGAACTTGCCTTTGAAAGAGTTTTTAACCTTAGTAGGACCGGCACAGGTTTTACACATTATCGAAGAAGGCGAAACAGAACCGGCCTTCAAAGATAGATCCGTAAAAATCAGAGATCACGAAGAATTACTGGATCGCGAAGTGAAATTCATTCAGCCGGCAGCAGATACAGAGAACGCCGGAAAGTATATCTTCAAGATCTGGATCTATCCGGTGACTGCATGATTACGGTAAAAGATTTTCTGGAAAAGATAACGAACCCGGACCGGATCAAGATTGTAAAGGGCGAAGAAGTCCTTTTCGCAGGTTACAAGGGCGCCTTAGTTCATGAAGGCGCCGCGGACCTTTCACCGGACATTCTGGAAGCGGAAATGGTATCTTTCAGAATAGATCCGGAGATCCGGGCGAAGGACTGGAAGGCGCGCGGTCTCATGGCCCCGATCGAACCGGAACAGGCGCCGGACTATAAGTTTTCAGATCTGGAAATGAAACTGTATTACAAGATCTGTATTTGAAAGGTGAAAAATGAACATTGCAGACTGGATCATATTATTTATTTTATTGTTTGCGGTTGCGGCCGCGGCGGTTGTATTTGTGATTTTAACGATCATGAATATCGGCGGTATTTAGAAAATGAGAAAAGAAAGCGAATGTGAATTTTGCGAACTATGCCGGGAATTTTACGAAGGAAAGAAGAAGGAATGTAAAGGCCCGGAGCATTGCAAAGATTATAACTATTTTCTGGCCGGGAAATGCGCAGCATTAGAAGGCCAGTGGTAACAATGAAGGGAGATCTAACCATGGCACAATTAAGTAAAGCCCTATTCAGCAGCACAAAGGAAGACTGGGCGACACCACAGGACTTTTTCGACAAACTGGACGAAGAATTTCACTTCGATCTGGATCCTTGCGCAGACGCAGAAAACGCGAAGTGTAAGGAATATTTCACAAAAGAGGAAAACGGACTTTTGAAGGATTGGGGGGGGGGCGTCGCGTCTTCTGCAATCCACCATACGGCCGAACATCAACGGGCGAATGGATCCGGAAGTGTTACGAAGAAGCGAAGAAGCCCGGAACGGTTGTCGTTGCACTTATTCCGGCGCGCACTGACACAAGGTTTTTTCACGATTACATATACCACAAAACGGAAATTCGCTTCATTAAAGGCCGTCTGAAATTCGGCGGCTGCAAGGACGCGGCGCCGTTCCCGTCTATGGTGGTTATTTTCGGAAAGGAAAAAGAGCATGAAGAGACAGAACACGCCGGCAGCAGAGGAACCGGCAAAGAAGAAGCGTAGACGCAGGGCCACAGATCCAAAAACGGGTCTTACCGTATTCGAGCCGAACACGGTTTATTTTAATGATTATCTGAAAACATACATAGGCGCAAAATGGCAGGCGATAAAAAACAGCCTTTACGACGCAGGCTATCAGGCCTTAGAAGTAAGCCGGTACCGTGACGGCCTTCTGGACGACTTCAACCGTATTTGCGCCGAAAATAACTATCACGGCATTGTTTAAGAGACAGAAAGGAGATCTAACCATGAGCGACGTTGTAAAACGCGACCTTTACGGACTTATCGACAAGGAACTGGAAGCAGCAAACCAAAAGTTCCCGCTTTTTAATTCCACACATGAAGCCTTCGCGGTAATTCTGGAAGAAGCAGAAGAAGCAAAGGAAGAAGCGGGAAACCTTGATATTTTAGTGAATAATTTCTGGATCGGCGTGAAAGAAAACCACGATCCGGAAGCGCTGCACGAAGAATTAACAGGCATTTATAAAACGGCCCTTGATCTGGCCGTGGAAGCGATACAAACCGCAGCCATGGCCCGGAAAGGCATTATTAGCAGCGTAGACCTTCGGGCCGTGGATCAATGTTTATCAAAAACGGAAAGGCGGGGTGAATTATGAACCAGAGAAAAGCGATCGAAGCAGCACTGGCAGAAATGGGGATCACAAATGAAACGCAGCTAAACGACGCGATCCGAAATATGAAGCCGCTTAACTTGTCTTTAATGGCAGACCGGAAGCAGGAAAGGAAGGCGAGTTAATGGACCTTAACGGAAATCAGGTAATAGCCGTAGATTTTGACGGGACACTTTGCAAGCAGGCGTGGCCGGAGATTGGAGAGGAAAACAAGATCCTGATCGAACACCTGAAAGAACAGCAGGCAGCAGGCACCCGCCTGATCTTATGGACAAACAGAGAAGGCGACCTTCTGGAAGAAGCGGTGGAGTGGTGCAAGGCCCACGGCCTGACATTCGACACGGTAAACGCAAACCTTCCGGAACTGATCGACCTATACAAGAACGACTGCAGAAAGATAAACGCCGACATTTACATAGACGACAAGGCAGTGAACCCGGTTCCGTACAGACACGCGGCCGGAATGTTCGGCTTTAACCCATACGCAAACCCGATCGACAAGGCAGAATTTGAGAAAAGGAGATCTAACCATGTGGAAAAGAATTAAAAGAGCGATCAGGATCGCAAGAAGAAACAGCAGGGCCAGAAGACAGAGAAAGAGAACAAGCGAAATCCTTCTGGCAATATTCACCATGACAAATTGCGGGACGCTGCAGGAGTTGGAATATCACGCCGGATATTATGCAGGAACCGCGGATCAGGCGGCAGCAGTCGGAGAGATTACCAGAGAACAGCGCGGCCAGATCTTACGGGTTCTTCACTATATCAGCGCGGGGGAACGTGAAAGACTTGAAAATGAGTAACAAAAAAACGGGCTTGAAAGGCGGGGGCCTTTTCAAGTCCGTTCATTGGAAATCTAACCTAAAATCATTATACCAAAAAGGCGGGAAAAGTCAATGAAAAAGACGCATGAGAAAAGCTGTATTTACACGGTAGTAGGAACGGCGAAACTAAAGAACCCTGAAAAGGTAGTTTTACAGATAGAAGCAACCGGGCAGAGGAACGGCGACGGTTTTATATATTTAGTCGAAAGCGTGGCCGCGGAAGACTACGACCGCACAACAGCAGAAGGCCGGGCCGCAGCAGCAGAAAAGGAACTGGAAGAGTACAAGAAGGAGTTTTCCGAGACAACGGACAACCTGAATGCAGAAAAAGAAGCACTGGAAGAACTACTGGAACAGGAGCGAGACGCGGGCCGCAATTACAGAAGGAAACTTGACGAAGCGACACAGGAATACGCCGAACTTCGCAAGGCCCTTATAGAGTGCCGCCGGATCTTCGGAGAGTTGCCGCCGGAAATAGAAAGATTACTGAATGACGAAGAAGGAGAAAAGGACCATGGTTACACTTGCACAATTTAGAGAAATTACAGAAGGGCTTCCGGGAGATTTTGAGATCCGGATCGAAGCGTGTTTCACGCCAGAGGGAAACAAGACGGCGTCGTGTTTTGAAATGATGTATTCCAAAGGAACGAAGGAAGTTGTTCTTCTTCCGGAAGCGGTGCATATTAGCGACGGCGAAACAGGCCTGACAGTGAAGCACGAAGAAAAGCCACGAAAGGCAATAACAAAATAAAGAACAAATGTTCTATTGAATGAAAGCCCGGACGCAAAATAGAAGCGGCCGGGCAATTCAGCAGCAGGAAGAAAACGGCAGCAGTCGAACAGACTTTCTTCTTATATATAAAGTATTTTCCTTTACCGTCCTTGTAATGGGTATTAGCAAATCAACGAAGTATATATTTTTATATTTTAAGATCTGGATCCGTAGAGGAAGGAGAGAAGGGAAAGGCGGGGGAACATGAAAAGAAAGACATTCGATAATTACGACTATGAAGAAGCGTTCCCGGTGGAACTGGATCGCGACATACAGAAAAAAGCAAGAAAGAATTTTGAGAAGGAACACCCGCTGCAGGTTCCAGACTATGAAGAGCAGTGGAAAGAGCAGCAGGAAAAACTGAAAGAATGGGAACTGGAACGGCTACTGAAAGAAGGGAAGGTGGAAAGCCTTTACAGAACCACCACAACGAAAGCGAAGAACCTTCAAAGCGGATCGGAATTACTGGAAGCGCAGATTTACCCGTCATTCTGTCACAAAGCGGACGTTCCACACACAAAGAAGGGCAGAGAAAGCAAGCCTTCACAAAAAAATCTGAATGACAAAAATTCAAGGCGCTATTTTATACGCCTTGCAAATATAAATTTCGGAGAAAACGATCTATGGTGTACGTTCACATGGGACAAAGAACACATTCCGGAAGACGAAGCAGCGGCCGATCGAGATATAGCGAACTTTATTCGCAAAATAAATTATAGACAGAAAAAAGCGGGGCGGGAGAATATCAAGTATTTAATTATTCCAGTGGTAGACGGAGCAGAACACCCACACGTCCACATTATCATGACGGGACAGGGGATAAACCGAGACGAATTAGAAGGATTGTGGACAAAAGGGGAAAGATCCAACACACGCCGCATAAAGCCAGACAAAGATTTTCTTCTTTCAGGCGTTGCCACGTACATGATGAACAACCGGAAGGGGAAGAGAAAATGGAGAGGTTCAAAGAACCTTGTAAAACCAAAAGAACCTACCAGAAGTTATTCAAAGTTCAAAAAAAGGACCGTTGAGCGCATGGCCCACGATTACGAAACATTAAAAGCCGAAATGGAAAAGGCCTATCCGGGTTATAAATTCCTTGACGCCGAAGTGAAATACAACGGAGTTACGGCGGCCTTTTACATATACGCCCGCATGGTGCGGAATGAAACGAAGGGAGAAAAGAAAAATGAACCTTGCAAACATGAAACGTTCCGAGACAACGGAACAGATCGGCCTTATAAACTGGGCCAGAGCGAACGAAGAATATGTTCCGGAATTAAGACTTCTTCACCACATACCGAACGAAGGGATCCGGACAAATGGGCCGGTATTGAAAGCGGCAGGAATGAAAACGGGTGTTCCGGATTTGTCTTTACCGGTTCCGCGACGTGGCTTTCATGGTCTGTATATCGAAATGAAATTCGGGAAAGGGAAGACCACAAAAGCACAAGAAGAGTTTATGGCGCTTCTTCGGGAGCAGGGCTACAAAACGGCGGTGGCATACGGAGCAGAACAGGCCCGCGAAGTGATCCGGCATTATCTGGCCCGTGGGGAAGGTTTCGATCTTGTAAATTGCGAAGAAGCCGTGAAAATGTTCGGCTATTGCGAAGGTGTACCGGAAGCGTGGGCGCCGTGTCGGAATTGCGAATTTTTCAAAGAGAGAAAGAAGGGGAATAGTTATGTTTTTCAAAACGTCGGTATTAAAAAGATTATTCAAAGACGCATACAAAGGCGCAGGCCTTACAGTCGGCCACATGACAGATCCGGAAGACGAAGAAGTGGACGGCTATTATATCTCTTCCGGTTGGTGGGCGATCTGGTTCAACAACTGGACATTCCCGAAAGAAGCGAAGGCAGCAATTATTGAATTATGCGGCGAACTTCCACAGCCGGGCGAAGTATTCAAAGCCATAGACGGCGCAGGGAACCAGTACGAAATCGAACAGAAAGAGATCTTCAACCTTCCGGCAGCGTTTGAGCGCGCAAAGGTAAAGTTCAGAAAAACAAACATTTTGCAGCAGCAGAGCGACAGGGTTGTAAGGATCCTGCAGGAAGAAGAAGGAAGGACAGTAAAAGCGGTTTCAGAACTGTTCTTCAACCTGATTAACAGAAAAGCCATTGACTACGATAACGGAGAATATGATCCGATCGGGCCAGTGGCGACAAGCAAAGAAAGCCAGTTCCTGTACTGGGGGAACAATTATTGTTATTTAATGGCAGCAGTAAGGACGACGGACGACGAAGACGTGAAAGCATTCTTGAAAATATCCGGAGAATATCAGGTGGACTACAAAGACGTGTTTAACTGGTTTATTGAACTTGTAAAGGTTTACAAGATCAAACCGTTAAAAGTGGGCTATGACCGTTATTGTGCGGGCTATCTGGTGCAGGAAATGAAAGAAGCAGGCTTCCACATGGACGACGTATATCAGGGAACAAACCTTACACCGGTATTACATACCTTTGAAGGTGACTTGAAAGACGGGGCGTACTGTCTGGGCGAAAACAATCTTCTTCGCGCACACCTTCTGAACGTGGCCGTTGATATTAACATAAACGACAGCCGCATGAAGCCGGTAAAACTGGAAAAGCGCGCACACATAGACGGCGCCGTGTCAATCTTCGACGCGTTGGCCGTGAAAATGAAATTCCACAAAGAGATCGGGAGACAACTTACAAACGCAGCGTAAAAAGAGGGTTTCGGCCCTCTTTTTTGCTGCCTGAAAGTAGGTCAGAATTTCACGATCTTTTTTTGTACGATTGAAGCATGGAAATTTAACCGGACTTACAGGGCGAAGAACAGGGGGTGAAGACAAACGGGAATTATAAAAGATTTTTTGAATTATAGGCGTTTCAGTATAGCCCGATCTTCACGATCCGCGGTGAATATTCAGCCGGGGGCGGTCTGGACGATAGCGACATTATAGGATCTATCGAAAATTGCATAGCGGTAAACGTGGCGAAATTAACGCCGCAGGTTATGAGAAAAGACGCCCGTGGAATGACAATAAAAGACGACTATCTGGCCCGCCTTCTTTCTCTGAGGTGGGCGCCGGAGTTATCAGCATACGACGCACTTTACAAAATGGCGGCGACACTGGTTAGAAAGTCAAACGCCTTCGCGGCGGTGATGTATAACGAGGACTTCACGAAGGTAAAACAGATCGTACCGCTTACGGTGTCTTCCTTCCGGATCTATGAAGACGACGACGGAAATATTTTATTCCGGTTCACTTGGGACTACGACGGGAAAACGTATGTATTGCCATATCAGAGCGTGATCCATATTCGCGCCCGGTTCAGTAAAAAACGCTTTATAGGCACACCGCCGGATCAGGCGATACAAACAACCCTTGAATTACTGGACGCCACCGGGCAAGCCTTGAAAAATACCGTGAAAAATTCGGCAAACTTAAAAGGCTACCTGAAATACAACAACTTTGCAGACGAAGACGAACTGAAAAAGAAGGTTCAGGAGTTTCAGGCGGCATACATGAGCGCCGAAAACGACGGCGGCATAGGCGGCCTTGATAATACCATGGAGTTTCACGAAATCACGCAGAGAACGCCGAACATTCCGACGATACAAAGCCAATATTTACGTGACAACCTATACCGCTATTACAACGTGAACGAAAACATTTTAATGTCAAAGTTCACGGAAACGGAGTGGAACGCCTTCTATGAAAGCGTGATCGAGCCTATCGCTCTGCAGTTATCCCTTGAATTTACTTTCAAGTTATTAACAGAGCGCGAACGCGGCTTCGGAAACAAAATCATTTTCACTTCTAACCGGCTGCAATACGCGACGTTACAGACAAGAGCCACAATCGGTTCTACACTTTACGATCGCGGAATTATCACGATCAACGAATACAGGGAACTAATGTATTATGAGCCGATCGAAGACGGTGACGTGAGAATGGTAAGCCTGAACTATGTGAAGGCAGACGATCAAAGCCTTTACCAGACAGGACAGGCAAACGGCGGCGCAGGTCCCGGATCCGGATCCGAAGAACCGCCGGCAGCAGGTGAAGGGCAGCAGGCGGCGACGGCAATTCAAATTTTGAAAATGTTCGTGCCGGTGATTATGAAAGGCGGTGAAAAAAGAAATGCCAACACTTAAAGGTTTTACTTTCAAAAATCAAACGGAGACAAGCGCGGATCTGTATTTCTACGGTGACATTGTTTCCGACTGGTGGGGAGCATGGCAAGACGAAGATCAGTACCCGGATGCGATCAAGAATTTCCTTTCGGAGCAGGAAGGAAAAGATCTGACGTTTACGTTAATTCCGGCGGCGGTTCCGTATTTGCCGGGATCGCGATCTATAACATGATTAAGCGCCACGCAGCAAAAGCGAACGTAAAAGTCTATGTTGACGGCCTGGCCGGTTCAATCGCTTCGATCCTTGCGTTCGCAGGAAGCGAACCACCGGAAATTCCTTCAAACGCCTTCTTGATGATCCATAACCCGTGGAGTTATTGCGAAGGCAACGCGCAGATATGCGAAAAATGGCCGACGATCTGGACCAGATCAGAACCGGAATTTTGAACATATACGCCGAACACCTGAAAGAAGGTGTAACAATCGACCAGATCGAAGCGTTAATGGACGCCGAAAGTTGGTTAAATGGAGAAAAAGCCGCGGAATATTTCGAGGTAAAGACCACGGAAGCGAAGGAATACGCGGCAGCAGTCGGGGACTACATGAAGAAAGCCCGCTGCAAGGTCCCGGAAAAATTAAAAATTGCAAAGAACGGACACGATCCGGAGCAGCAGGCGGCAGAAGAAGCGGCCGCGAGAAAAAGACAGGAGATCCGCGATCTTACTGTCAAAGCAATTATGGAAGGAGAATAAAGCATGAAGTATGAAGATCTTGTAAAAATGAGCGTCAAAGAATTAAAAGATCGCCTGAAAGACCTGAACACACAGGCGCAGGCGGCAGCAGGAAAAGACCTTGACGCGCTTCTGGAAGAAGCAACCACGATCACCGGTATTCTGGACGACGTAAAGAACCGCGAGAAGTTGGCCGGTATCGCAAAAGACGCAGAAGGCGGCGCAGAGCCGACCGGCGGCGAAAAAGGCGAGGAAGTGAAGGACAAGGCCAGAGAGGAACGCGGCCAGAACATCAAAGACGGAAAGGCGGTTAAGTTTTCCGCAAAGAAAACCTTCGGCGTAAAGAACGCCCTTTCTGTCAGCCAGACCGTAACACCGACACACAGCGCGCAGATGTGAAAGAAACCTTTAACGACGTTTCTTCCCTTGTAGATCGCGTAACGTCTATTCCGTTAAACGGCGGCGAGACATACCAGAGGGGCTATGTTAAGTCCTACGGCGACGGAGCAGGCGGCACCGCAGAAGGCGGCGACTACAACGCAACAGAACCCGTTTTCGGCTATGTAACGATCGAGAAACAGAAGATCACCGCATACACCGAGGAACCGGAAGAAATGATTAAACTTCCGAACGCAGACTATGACGGCGTGGTGGAAGGATCCGTAACAAAGGCGATCCGTAGATACATGAGCCGCCAGATCCTGATCGGTGACGGAACTTCCGGAAAGTTCAAGGGAATTTTCTACAACCCGACAGAGACAAAAGATCAGGTTATCGATCCGGCAACCGATCTTTCTATGACTGCAGTTGACGACGGAACACTGGACGAAATTATTTATTCTTTCGGCGGCGACGAGGACGTGGAAGACGCTGCAGTTCTGGTTCTGAACAAAAAGGACCTGAAAGCCTTCGCAAAACTTCGCGACAAGCAGGGAAGAAAGGTTTATACCATTGTGAACCATGGAAACACCGGCACGATCGACGGTGTACCGTATGTTATCAATTCCGCTTGTGGAGCAGTCACAGACACGCAGACAAAGGCGATCGTTTACTGTATGGCATACGGACCGTTAAGCAACTACGAAATGGCGATCTTTTCTGACATTGACGCCAGAAAGTCCCTTGATTATAAGTTCAAGCAGGGACAGATCGCATACCGCGCGGACATTTTCGCGGGCGGTGCCGTAGCGGCCCACAATGGCTTCATCAGAGTAAAACGCCCGGCGTCAGCGTAAGCAATAACAGGAAAGGCGGCTTCTTATGACGATTGACGAGTTAAAGGCGGCCGCAAAGTTACGAACGCGGAAAATGTCAACGGACGAACTAGACGAAGACGTTTTCCGTTACGTTGACTTTGCACTGGCAGACCTGAAAAGAATAGGTGTCGCGGAAGAATACCTGAAAGCCCCGGAAGATCCGTTGATAATTGAAGCCGTTCTAACTTATGTCAAGGCAAATTATAGCATGGACGCAAACCACGAACGGTTAATGAACAGTTACAACATGATCTTAACCAAAATAAAAGGCGGTGAATACAGATCGACGCAGTAATAACATTGATAGATCAGGGAGAAACCCGCGAAGAAGACGTGAAAGCGAAGATTTTCGCGACAGTGAACCCGATCGGCCGTGATGAATACGCGGCAGCAGGTGAAAAGGGAATGAAAGCCCGCTATATGTTTGAGGTTTTCGCGAACGAATACACCGGTCAAGACGTCGTTCTGTACGGTTCGGAGCGTTTGACGGTGTACCGGACGTATGGCCCGAAAGCAAACGACAAGATCGAAGTGTACGCAGGGCAGAGAGTAGGGAACAGATAGTGGGTATAAAGGTTAGTGAACTTGCGCAGGAATTGGCGCAGGGGCTTAGTGAGTATTCGCAGGAAGTAGCGGACGCGATCAAAAAAGCAACCGACGAAGCGGCCGAAGAAGCTGTTCAAGAGTTGAAAAGCACAAGCCCGGTTTTAACTGGATCTTATGCGAAGGGGTGGGCCAAAAAGAACACTTACGAAAGCAAGAGTTCCAAACGAAACACGGTTTACAACAAGACTGATTATCAGTTGACACACCTTCTTGAAAAAGGACACGTCGGCCGCGACGGACGCAGAGTAAAAGCGATCGAACATATTCGCCCGGTAGAGGAAAAGGCCGCGGCAGAATTTGAAGACAAAGTGAAAGGAGCGATCGGAAGGTGACGACGTTTGAAGAGATCATAAAACGCGCCGAAGGGTTAGGCCTTCCGATTGCGCGAAATCAGTTCACAGCAACAAATAAAAAACCGGTACCGGATCCCCCGTTTCTTGTGTACCTTTCCACGGAAAGGCAGCGGGGCGACGATACCAAAAACCGGATCCGGGAGATTGAAGGATCACTGGAACTTTACACAGAGAGAAAAGCAGATCCGGATCTGGAAAAGCAGATCGAAGAAAAGGTTTTGTTCGACGTTGAGTTTCGGAAGTATCAAGCACAGATACCACAGGAAGACACAACACAGACGGCCTACGACTTCACGATCACACAGAAAAAATGAAAGGAGAACAAAGCATGGAAAGAATAATTCTTGGAAGCGCTGATGTGTATATTCAGGCCTTCGACGGTTCAACCGTTCCGGTGACTGCAGATATTTGCAAGCCTGAAAATTTAATGGCCTATATTTCCGGCGGCGCGTCCGTGGAATACAAACCTTCTTTCTACACAGCAAAGGACGACACTGGAAAGAAGAGCAAAACGATCGTAACAGAAGAGGAAGTAACCCTGAAAACGGGAATTATGACCTTTGACGGGAACAAGTTCAAATACCTTTGCGACACCGCCAGAGTTACAGAAGACAAGGCAAAGAAACGCCGCACTGTAAAGATCGGTGGTATCGACAACAGACAGGGCGCGCGCTATGTTATATGCCTTCACCACAAAGACGCAGTGGACGGCGATATTTGGGTAATGATCGTCGGAAACAATCAGGCAGGCTTCACAATTTCTTTCGAGAAAGACAAAGAAACCGTTGTGGACGAAGAGATCACGGCCCTTCCTATGGACGAAGAAGGAACCCTTCTTATGTACGAAGAGGAAATGACAGAGAGCGAAGCGGCAGCAGTATAAAAGCAAAACCATAACGGCAGGGCGGCGGGTACGCCTTGCCGTTATTTAGTAGAAAGGAGAAATTAGCGTGGCGAATTTAAGTTTTGATTTTAACAAGGTGAAGCGTTCCTTCATGACCGTAACACTGAAAGACAATAGAAAACTGATCGTGAAAATGCCTATGAAAAAGACGTTTGAAAAACTGTCAGCGCTGCAGGAAATGGACACGGACAGCATGACGGCAGAAGACGCCATGGACACACTGGGCGGCCTTTGCGCCGAAATTCTTTCCCACAATATGACCGGGGAGCAGGTGACGACGAAAGAGATCACGGACGATTACGACACCGAGGAAATGGAAGCACTGATCGACGCTTACATGGAGTTCGCGGGCGGCGTAAAGAATAACCCAAACTAAAGATCCCCTCTATCCCGGCGGGGATAACGAAGGGGTGTATTATAAAACACTCACACGCGGCGAAAAACTGGTGATTGACTACACCGGTTTGAATATATGGCAGGTGCAAGAACTGGACCTTGATCTATACCTTTTCTTCATGCGCGAAGCGTTTATTCACGAAATGAACCAGACAAAGGAAGGCAGAAAATACCTTGAAAATTGTTGGCGAATTTCACAAACAGAACCGGACCGAAAGGCCATTCGCGAGAAGTTCAAACGAAGGGGCGGTGAATAGCAGGTGGCAGCAAGCACAATAAAAGGAATTACTATTGAGATCGGCGGCGACACTACGAAGTTAGACAAAGCCCTTTCGGGCGTCAATAAACAGTCGCGCGATCTGCAGAAAGAATTAAAAGAAGTCGAAAAAGGCCTGAAACTGGATCCGAAAAATACGGAACTTCTGGCACAGAAACAGACGCTTCTAAAAGAAGCCGTGGCCGCTACTTCTGAAAAACTGGACGTTTTGAAGTCAGCAGAAGCGCAGGTTCAGAAGCAGTTTGAAAACGGCGAAGTGTCGGAAGAACAGTACCGGGCATTACAAAGAGAGATCATAAAGACAGAAGCGGACCTGAAAAACCTGAAAACGGCAGCAGCAGACAGCAACGCAACACTGGAAAAGATCGCAGAAGTAACGGAAAAAGTAGGAAATAAGTCCGTAGATCTGGGAAATAAAATGCTTCCAGTAACAGCGGCAATCACCGGAGCAACGGCAGCGACCGGGAAAATGGCTATGGAGTTTGAAGACGCCATGGCGAAATTATCAACAATCGCAGACACGACAGAAAAGCCACTGGGCGAACTTCAAACCGAAATAATGGATCTTTCAGATCAAACGGGAATTTCGGCAACAGAGATCGCGAACAACGTCTACGACGCAATTTCCGCGGGGCAAAAAACAGGCGACGCAGTAAGCTTTGTTTCGAACGCTACAAAATTAGCAAAAGCGGGCTTTACAGACAGCGCGAGTTCACTTGACATTTTAACAACGGCCATGAACGCTTATGAAATGTCAGCGGACGAAGTAACGAAAGTTTCCGATCTACTGATCCAGACACAAAACCTAGGAAAAACAACGGTAGGGCAATTGTCTTCTTCTATGGGTAAGGTAATACCGACGGCGAAAGCGAACAATGTAGCAATAGATCAGTTATGTGCGGGATATTCCATATTGACCGCGAAAGGTATTGCAACAGCAGAATCAACAACGTATATGAACTCAATGCTAAACGAACTTGGAAAAGGCGGCACCACCGCAGACAAAGTATTGAGAGAAAAAACAGGAAAATCATTTTCGGAACTTTCAGCAGAAGGAAAGACAGTTGGAGACGTTCTGCAGATACTAAAAGATTACGCAGACGAAACGAACGTGACGTTTACTGATTTGTGGAGCAGTTCAGAAGCAGGAAAGGCAGGACTTGTTTTACTTGGAAATGGCGCGGACGATTTCAACAACCGTCTGGAAGAAATGAATAATTCAACCGGAGCAACGGACGCGGCCTTCGATAAACTGGACACAAACAGTAATAAAAATAAAA
>ENA-OQCO01000544-OQCO01000544.1-human-gut-metagenome-genome-assembly--contig:-NODE-544-length-20133-cov-2.519494_pt1 | contig 20133 bp, 24 predicted proteins | sample MGYA00242500_ERZ504582 | MGnify/ENA primary metagenome ERZ504582 (study PRJEB26092, sample SAMD00036346) | human gut metagenome | host: Homo sapiens | study: EMG produced TPA metagenomics assembly of...
AACGAGTCAAAGTCCGTGCTTGCACGGAACCTTGAGGAGTGCCGCGATAACGATAAAAACTCGCAAAGCGTGTTTTTATCGTTTAAATGCATTTTTGCTCGTAACTGTGAAGGTACTGAACAGTTACGAAAAATAAATGTTACTGTTCAACGGAAAATTAAAAGATACAGATTCCGGCAAAGAATCTGTATTTTTTTTCGTTGCAGTGCATATCAATAATTATTCCGGTGGACCAATTTTAGTTTTCATGGTTTTGATTAGGCAGATAAAACAGTCACAATAAATGAAAAAATTGAAATATTCAGAAAATATTATTGTTATTTAAAGAATATCATGGTACAATATTATAAAAAGTATAAAAAAACAAAAAATCCAGAAAGGAGTAGAAGATGAGCGTACAGTTATTGGACAAAACCAGAAAAATCAATAAATTACTGCACAATAATAATTCTACAAAAGTAGTGTTCAATGATATCTGCAAAGTAATGATGGAAACATTGGATTCTAATATTCTTGTGATCAGTAAGAAAGGAAAAGTTCTTGGCGTCAGTTTATGCCCGGGAGTAGAAGAAATCACAGAATTGATTGAGGATAAAGTCGGAAGTCATGTAGATCCGCTTCTGAATGACCGTTTTTTAAGCGTCTTGTCCACAAAGGAAAATGTGAATCTTCAGACTCTGGGATTTGAGAGGGATGATATCCAGCAATATTGTGCGATTATCAACCCGATTGATATTGCAGGAGAACGTCTTGGAACTGTATTTATGTACCGGAAAGAACGCCAGTACGATATTGAGGATATTATTGTCAGTGAGTATGGAACGACAGTAGTAGGATTGGAAATGATGCGCTCCGTAAATGAAGAAAATGCAGAGGAAGCCAGAAAGGTTCACGTTGTAAAAGCAGCGTTCAGCACACTCTCGTTTTCGGAACTGGAAGCGATCATTCATATTTTCGATGAATTGGACGGAGATGAAGGAATCCTTGTGGCAAGTAAGATTGCTGACCGTGTGGGAATTACACGTTCAGTTATTGTAAATGCTCTTAGAAAATTCGAGAGTGCCGGTGTGATCGAATCCAGATCCAGTGGTATGAAGGGAACGTACATCAAAGTGTTGAATGATGTGATCTTTGATGAACTTGAAGAACTGAAAGCGAGAAAGAATCTGAAAGTGACAGAAAAGGACGACTGATACAACAACAGCTGAAAAGAAAAGGACAGAAGAAAGAAGAAAAGGAGAAAAGGAGAACCTCCTGGTCTTCTTTCTTTTTTATTGCTTTGCATCTGAGAAAAGATGACAAAATGGAAAAAATATAGAAAAGTGAGAAAATAAGAGAAAAAATGAGTATATATTTAAAAATGAGAGAATATATTAAAAATACCAGCGAAAAGTGAAGTTGCGAAAACAGGGCAAAATTACTAATATAAGACCATCGGTAGCACTCGATACAAACGAGTGCTAATAAAACAGGTTATACGCTTAAAGGAGGCAAATAGATATGAAATTAGTACCATTGGGAGACAGAGTTGTATTAAAACAGTTAGTTGCAGAAGAAACCACAAAGTCCGGTATTGTATTACCGGGACAGGCACAGGAAAAACCACAGCAGGCAGAAGTCGTGGCTGTAGGACCTGGCGGAATGGTTGATGGAAAAGAAGTAAAGATGGAAGTTGCGGTTGGAGACCAGGTTATCTATTCCAAATATGCAGGAACTGAAGTAAAGCTGGACGGAGAAGAATATATCATTGTAAAACAGAATGATATTCTTGCCGTTGTAAAATAATCGATTTTCAGAAAGAAAAAGAGAGATAGAATCAGGAGGAAAAAATCATGGCAAAAGAGATTAAATTTGGAGCAGAAGCCAGAGCAGCTCTGGAGAGAGGTGTAAATCAGCTGGCTGATACAGTAAGAGTTACGCTTGGACCGAAAGGAAGAAATGTTGTACTGGCAAAACCATATGGTGCTCCATTGATTACAAACGATGGTGTTACGATTGCAAAAGAGATCGAACTGGAAGATGGATTTGAAAACATGGGCGCACAGCTGATCCGTGAAGTTGCATCCAAGACCAATGATGTAGCAGGTGATGGTACTACAACAGCAACTGTACTGGCACAGGCTATGGTAAATGCAGGTATGAAGAACCTGGCAGCAGGTGCAAACCCGATTGTTCTGCGAAAAGGCATGAAAAAAGCCACCGATAAAGCGGTAGAAGCAATTGCTTCTATGAGCAAACCGGTAGAAGGAAAAGAACAGATTGCAAAAGTTGCAGCAGTATCTTCCGGAGATGAAGAAGTTGGTAAACTGGTAGCTGATGCGATGGAAAAAGTTTCCAAAGACGGTGTTATCACCATTGAAGAATCCAAGACAATGAAAACAGAACTGGATCTGGTAGAAGGTATGCAGTTTGACCGTGGATATATTTCCGCATATATGGCAACAGATATGGATAAGATGGAGGCAACTCTGGATAATCCGTATATCCTGATCACAGATAAAAAGATCTCCAATATTCAGGAACTGTTGCCACTGTTAGAGCAGATTGTACAGTCCGGTTCCAAACTGCTGATCATCGCAGAGGATATCGAAGGTGAAGCTCTGACAACTCTGATCGTAAACAAACTGAGAGGAACTTTCTCTGTAGCAGCTGTAAAAGCACCTGGTTATGGTGACAGAAGAAAAGAAATGCTGCAGGATATCGCTATTCTGACAGGTGGTCAGGTGATCTCTGACGAACTGGGACTGGATCTGAAAGAAGCAACTCTGGAACAGCTTGGTCGCGCGAAATCTGTAAAAGTTCAGAAAGAAAGCACTGTTATTGTTGATGGTGAAGGCGATAAAGAAGCTATCAAAGCAAGAGTGAACCAGATCAAAGGACAGATCGAAGAGACAACATCTGAATTTGACCGTGAAAAACTGCAGGAAAGACTGGCAAAACTGGCAGGTGGTGTAGCAGTTGTACGTGTTGGTGCAGCTACTGAGACAGAAATGAAAGAAGCAAAACTGCGTATGGAAGATGCTCTGGCAGCTACCAAAGCAGCTGTAGAAGAAGGTATCATCGCAGGTGGTGGTTCTGCTTACATCCATACGACAAAAGTTCTGCAGGAACTGGTTGATACTCTGGAAGGAGACGAGAAGACAGGTGCTCAGATCATCATGAAAGCCCTGGAAGCTCCTCTGTTCCATATTGCTGCCAATGCAGGTCTGGAAGGATCCGTAATCATCAACAAAGTAAAAGAATCCGAAGTTGGCATTGGATTTGATGCATACAAAGAAGAATATGTAGATATGGTAAAAGCAGGTATTCTGGATCCGGCAAAAGTAACAAGAAGTGCACTGCAGAATGCTACCAGTGTTGCATCTACTTTGCTGACAACAGAATCTGTAGTATCTATTATCCCGGAAGAAGCACCGGCAGCACCGGCAGGTAACCCGGGAATGGGAATGATGTAATTTACGAAGGTAAGATAAGAATTGTATAACTGTTCGGTGTCTGCTGAGTAGTCACCGGAGTTCATAAAGATTTAAGAAAAGCAGGAGCTGACCAGATAGACGGCGGCTCCTGTTTGTGTTAAAATGAAAATGAATCTGACTGGGTATCACAGCGGGCAGGAGGAAAGAAAAGTAAGGCGTCAGAAAGGAACAGGGATGGAACAGAAACGATACGAAAGCGACATGACCCCGAAAGAAAAAAAGGGAACTGGAACGAAAAAAACTGAAACAGATGACAGCCGGGCAGAAACTGGAATATATCTGGGCTTACTATAAGCCACATATGGCAGTGGCGCTGGGAATTATTTTGCTTATTGTTTTTATCGGACAGATGCTTTATCGGAGTCAGTTCGATACAGTTTTTATGCAGCAATCATTAACGGAACAGCCGGAGACGGAGAGGCGCTTGCAGAAGATTTTAAAAATTATACCGGTGACACAGATAAATATCATGAATATACTATTGATAATTCCATGTATCTGATGAAAGATCAGGAAGACTATCAGATGGTTATGAAATTGTCCACGATCATCGGTGCACAGCAGGTAGATGTATTGATTGCACCTGAATACAAATTTCAGGAGTATGTAGAACAGGATGGTTTTTATCCGATGTCGGAACTTCTTACGGATGAACAGCAGGAAGCATATAAAGATGATTTGACAGAGTACGGACTGCATGTGGGAGACAGCAAAGTACTTCAGTCTTTTGGAGTGGATGAAGATTCATATATGGGAGTACTTGTCTATTCGGATCATCTCGATGAAGCCAAATCATTTATTACATATATTATGGGTGATGGAAACACGCCTGATGAAAACGAAGGAGGACAAAAATGAGTGATTTGTATTTGGAAGAACTGGTAAAAAGAAGGAAAACAGGAACAGATCAGGCACTGCGGTATGTACTGATGGCACTCACTGCCATCGGGGTTGTTCTGTCGCTTCTTACCTGGAACCTGATCATTATTGCGGTTTCTATCGCGATCTGCGTGGCGGACATCTTTATTTTTCCGAGATTTCAGACCGAATGGGAATATCAGTATGTCAACGGGGAACTGGATGTGGATCGTATCATAAACAAGGCAAAGAGAAAACGAATGGCATCTTATGATATCTCAAAAGCAGAACTGATCGCGCCGGCAGCATCTCACAGGTTTGATTATTATAATAATAACCAGAAATTAAAGGTATGCGACTATTCATCCTGTAATCCGGAGAGAGAAAAACTGGTTTATGCCATGGTGATTCCGGAAAAAGAAGGACTGCTGAAAGTACTTTTTGAGCCATCGGAACATATGGTCAAAGATTTTCGGCTGAAAGCTCCACGGAAAGTGTTCTTTGATTAACATTGACACCACGGTTGTTTTTTGCTAAACTAATTCTCAACAATGTAAAGCATACGAAAGGAGAAAAAAATGGGTACAATTATTGGTGACGGAATTACTTTTGATGATGTGTTACTGGTTCCTCAGTATTCAGAAGTGACTCCCAACATGGTAGATTTATCTACACATTTAACAAAAAAAGTTAAACTAAACATCCCGATGATGAGTGCAGGAATGGACACAGTTACCGAACATCGTATGGCGATTGCCATGGCAAGACAGGGAGGTATTGGTATCATTCATAAAAACATGTCTATCGAGGCGCAGGCTGATGAGGTGGACAAGGTAAAACGTTCAGAGAACGGAGTCATCACAGACCCATTTTTCCTTTCACCGGAACATACACTGGAAGATGCCAATAATCTGATGGCAAAATTCAGAATTTCCGGCGTACCGATTACGGAAGGCAGAAAACTGGTTGGTATCATCACTAACCGTGATCTGAAATTTGAAGAAGATTTTACAAAGAAAATCAAAGACTGTATGACATCCGAAGGACTGATCACAGCAAAAGAGGGTATCACTCTGGAAGAAGCCAAGAAGATTCTTGCACAGGCAAGAAAAGAAAAATTGCCGATCGTAGATGATGACTTCAATCTGAAAGGTCTGATCACCATCAAAGATATTGAGAAGCAGATCAAATATCCGTTGTCTGCAAAAGATGAAAATGGTCGTCTGCTCTGTGGTGCTGCCGTTGGAATCACAGCAAATGTTCTGGAGCGTGTGGATGCTCTGGTAAAAGCGAAAGTCGATGTTATTGTTATTGACTCTGCTCACGGACATTCCGCAAATATCTTTAAAACACTGCGTCAGATCAAAGCAAAATATCCGGATCTGCAGGTGATTGCAGGTAACGTTGCAACAGGCGCAGCAACCAGAGATCTGATCGAAGCCGGAGCCGATGCGGTAAAAGTAGGTATCGGACCTGGATCCATCTGTACAACTCGTGTGGTTGCAGGAATCGGTGTTCCGCAGATCACAGCCGTTATGGACTGTTATAATGCAGCAAAAGAATATGGTGTACCGATCATCGCAGATGGTGGTATCAAGTATTCCGGAGATATGACGAAAGCGATTGCAGCCGGAGCGAACGTATGTATGATGGGAAGCATGTTTGCCGGATGCGATGAGAGCCCGGGAAGCTTTGAACTGTATCAGGGTAGAAAATATAAAGTATACCGTGGTATGGGATCTATTGCAGCGATGGAGAACGGAAGTAAAGACCGTTATTTTCAGACCGATGCGAAGAAACTGGTACCGGAGGGTGTCGAAGGTCGTGTCGCATACAAAGGTCACCTGGAAGACACGGTATTCCAGTTAATCGGAGGACTTCGTTCCGGTATGGGATATTGCGGAGCAAAAGATATTGAGACATTAAAAGAAACCGGAAAATTTGTAAAAATTTCCGCAGCATCTTTAAAAGAATCTCATCCGCATGATATTCATATTACAAAAGAAGCACCAAACTATAGCATTGATGAGTAGTAACTATTCAGTGGAGAAGCATCCGTAAGGTACTGAACCGTTACGAGGAATAAATAAAGCAGGCGGTCTCAGGGGTGGAGGCCGCCTTTTTGGGTATACAGGAGAAGTGTTATGAGTGGGAGAAGAACTGGGGGAGAAACCGACAGGGGAGCAGAACAGTTCACAGAAGACGGATGACGAGACAGCGAAGAAGACAGCAATTGATCCGACGATCGATGATTGTACTGTGTATTGCTTTTTTATGTATTATTGGTCTGATATTTTTATGCAAAAAATTATTTTTTTCGCAGACGGGAAAGAATATGGTACAGGAGACTGGACAGATTGACTGGACAGGCGCACCGGAACTGGATGTGGAACTGCTGGATGTCAACGAATATTCCAGACCGGGAACCGCACTGAAACAGGTAAATGGAATTGTGATTCACTATACTGCGAATCCGGGAAGCAGCGCCATGGCAAACAGGGATTATTTTGAGGGACTTAAAGATGCACATACCACAAAAGCCAGCAGTCATTTTATTGTAGGGCTGGAGGGGGAAGTTGTGCAATGTATACCAACTACGGAAATTGCATATGCTTCTAATGATCGAAATGGGGATACCATATCCATCGAATGCTGTCACCCGGATGATACAGGTGCTTTTAACACAGTGACTTATCAGTCGATGGTACAGCTGACAGCCTGGCTGTGTAACAGATTCGGACTTACAAGTCAGGATGTGATCCGCCATTATGATGTGACAGGAAAAATCTGTCCGAAATATTTTGTGGAACACGAAGATGCCTGGGAACAGTTTAAGGCAGATGTACAGCAGCAGATTGGAGTTCTTGCATCTTAAGATAGGGGAAACAAATAAAAAACGCATAAAAAAGTACCGGAAGCGGTTGCAAAACAGAAAAAACATGTTACAATAGTGTTACGAAAAAATTAAAGGTGATAACATGAACTTATTTGAAGCAATTTTTGTCCGGAAATCCGTCCGGAGTTATACAAATGAAGGGATCAGCCCGAAAGTTCTGGAAGACATTCTGAAACAATTTGATGAAATTAACGGGCTGTTTGGAGGAGTAGAGACGGAACTGGCGATTTTTGACAATCGACAGAATGATTATAAGATGCTCAGTCTTCTTGGAATCAAGGCACCATATTATCTGGTGTTGTATTCGGAAGAAAAAGACCGTGCGATGATGAACGCAGGGTATCTGATGGAGCAGCTTTCGTTATATATGTACACCAGAGGAATCGGAAGCTGTTTTATCGGCAATCCGATCATTAAGAAAAAATATCAATATCGCGATAAAAAGCGGATGATGGTGGTGATGGCATTCGGAAAGCCAAAGGGAAGCTGTTATCGGAAACAGGCGGAAGCGAAGAGGTTGAGTTTGGATGACCTGTGTGTATATAAAGAAACACCGAGACAGTGGATGAAACAGTTACTGGATGCAGCAAGGATGGCACCTTCAAGTATGAACAGCCAGCCGTGGCGTTTCGTAGTTTTTGACAGCCGAATCCATATTTTCTCCAAGAAACATCCAAGTGATAAACTGGGAAAATGGGATGAGGTAAATTTTGGTATTATGTTTGCCAATATGATGACGGCGGCAGAAGAAATGTGGTTGGATGTGGATCTGATTCGTCTGGATGAACTGAGCCAGAAAAATTTTCAGAACAATCAGTATGTGCTGAGTGCAATTTTGCGCCCTTAAAACAGTAAATAGATTGATTTGAAGAAAAAACAACAAAAATTACAACAATTTAGTTGACAGGTGTCGGAATTTATAGTATGATATCTTTGTTCGAAAGAACAAGGATATGCACGAGTGGCTCAGTGGTGGAGTATCGCCTTGCCAAGGCGAGGGTCGCGGGTTCGAATCCCGTCTCGTGCTTAGAACAAGGGCTTTGTCAGTGATGACAAAGCCTTTTTTACATTACAGGAAATTGATTTCCTGTAATGTAAAAAAGGCTCCGCGAGGATGCGTACTGCGGCGTATAAGGTAGATGTCGCAAGTTGAGAGTATATAAAAAGTCAGGAGGAATGCTATGGAATACACAAAGATATCAAAGAAGATGAAATCTCCGGTTGACGGACTGGAACTGGATTTGCTGATACTGGTTCCGGAAGAAGCACCGAAAGGAATCCTGCAGATTCATCACGGTATGGCAGAGTATAAAGAACGCTATCTTCCATTTATGAAGTATTTTGCAGAAGCCGGATATGTTGTGGCGATCCATGACTGCCGTGGACATGGAAAAAGTGTACGGACGAAAAAAGATCTGGGTTATATGTATGGTGCCGGTATGGATGCGTTGATCGAGGATACGGCTGAAGTAACCAGAATGTTGAAAGAAGAATGGCAGGGAGTACCGTTGATCTTACTGGGACACAGCATGGGTTCTATGGTGGTTCGCTGTTTTACAAAAAAATACGATGATCTCCTGAATATGTTGGTGGTCTGTGGATCGCCATCAAAGAATCCGGGAGCAAAAATAGGGATTGCACTGGCTGCTGTACAGGAAAAAATCAGTGGGGCACACCATGTCAGCCGTTTTCTGGAACTGCTTTCTCTGGGAAGCTATTCCGGGAAGTTTGTAGGTGAGGGAAGCCGCTTTGCCTGGTGCTGTTCGGATGAACAGGTTGTGCGTGCTTATGAAGCCTCGGAACTTTGCGGATTTACTTTTACCGTGGATGCGGATCAGGTACTGTTTCAACTAATGGATGAGACGTATCGGGAAACAGGATGGAAACTTTTCAATCCGGATCTGCCGGTGTTGTTTATCGGAGGATATGAAGACCCATGTATTGGCGGAGCAAGAAAATTTGCCCAGGCAGTACAGACGATGCGGCGAGTCGGATATATGGATACAAAAGGAAAATTGTATCCGGGTATGCGTCATGAGATTCTGAATGAGCGTGAAAAAGAAAAAGTATACCATGATGTAAAAAAATATATTGAAAAAAAATTGAATATTTGAGCTATACGGGTGAATAACGGGAACAGCAGAAAAAAGGAAAAATGAATTCCTTCTCACTTTACATAGATTTAACAAAAGACCGTGAACAGATTTAACAGGGATTTAATACAATAGTGCCATCAAAAGAAAAACATTGGGAGGACAATAATGGACATATTCAGTGTATTAACGATGGTAGGAGGACTGGCTCTGTTTCTGTACGGTATGCAGGTTATGGGGGATGGGCTGGCAAAAGTATCCGGTGGAAAGCTGGAGAGGATTCTGGAAAATCTGACATCTAACCCGATCAAAGCAGTATTGCTTGGTGCCGGTGTGACGGCTGTGATTCAGTCGTCATCGGCGACGACCGTTATGGTTGTCGGATTTGTTAATTCGGGTATTATGAAGTTGAATCAGGCAGTGGGAATTATCATGGGTGCCAACATTGGTACGACCGTAACTTCCTGGATTCTCAGTTTATCCGGGTTACAGGGAGATAACGTCTTTGTAAAATTATGTAAACCTAGTTCCTTTTCACCGCTCCTTGCAGTGATCGGTGTGATTTTTCTGCTCTTTATTAAAGATGAAAAGAAAAAGGATATTGGAGCAATCATGGTTGGGTTTGCTGTGCTGATGTTTGGTATGGAAACCATGAGCGATGCGGTTAAACCGCTGGCAAATGTACCGGAATTTACCGGTATTTTGACAGCGTTTTCCAATCCGGTCCTCGGTATGATAGCCGGAGCAGTGCTGACGGCGATCATACAGAGTTCTTCTGCTTCTGTCGGTATCCTGCAGGCACTTTGCGTGACCGGAGCGGTAAGCTATGGGGTCGCGATCCCGATCATTATGGGACAAAATATCGGTACCTGCGTGACGGCACTGTTATCAAGTATCGGAGCAACTAAAAACGCAAAGCGTGCTGCCATGGTACACCTGTATTTTAATATTATCGGAACGGTTGTTTTCATGGTACTCTTTTACACGGTCAATGCAGTCGTTGGATTTTCCTTTCTTGGCACGGCAACAAATGCAGCAGGAATTGCTGTGATACACAGTCTGTTTAATGTATTTGCCACGATGCTGTTACTTCCGTTCGGCAAAGGACTGGAAAAACTTGCATGTCTTACCATCCGTGATGATGTACAGCCGGCGGAAGTAGAAGAAGAAAGAAAAGAATTACAGCTTCTGGATTCCAGATTTCTGGAAAAACCGGCGTTTGCCATGGAACAGAGTGTTCATGTGGCAAACAAAATGGCGGAAGAATCCAAGCGAACCTTATTCACTGCTATGGATCTCCTGTGGAATTATACGGAGGATGGAGCAAAAAAGGTAGGTGAGCTGGAAAATCTGGTAGATCAGTATGAAGATGAACTGGGAACGTATCTGGTAAAACTTTCCAGACAGAATCTCAGTGTCCGCGATAGTCATACGCTGTCTATCGTGTTGCATTGTATCGGGGATTTTGAACGAATCTCAGACCATGCGATCAACATCATGGAGGCAGCACAGGAGATGCATGATAAAAAGCTGATATTTTCTCCGAAGGCAGAAGAAGAGTTGAAAGTTTTCAGCAGAGCGGTGCAGGATATTGTAGAGAAAGCTTATGCGGTATTCCGTGATCAGGATGAGAAACTGGCACAGAAAGTAGAACCGTTGGAGGCAGTAGTGGATGAGCTGAACCAGGAAGTGAAAAAGCGTCATATCCACAGACTGAGAGAGGGAAAATGTACGATTGAACTTGGATTTATTCTTTCGGATATTACGACCAGTCTCGAGCGAGTGGCAGATCATTGTTCCAATATTGCGGTGTGCGTGACACAGGTAAGAGAAGATACTTATGATACACATGGATATCTGAACAGTGTAAAAAATGAAGACAGTGAGATATTCCGCGGACTGGTATTAGAAGAAGAAGAAAAGTATTTACTGCCATAAAAATAGGAGAGACATATGATTTACTGTGTTGAGGATGAAAGAAACATTCGGGAACTGCTGGTGTATACCTGCATTCCACGGGATTTGAGGCTAAGGGACTGGAAAATGGTACACAGTTATTTGAAGAATTGGGTAATCTGATTCCGGATCTGATACTGTTGGATATCATGCTTCCGGGAGACGATGGTTATACGATTTTGGAAAAAATCCGTCAGATGCCGGAAGTACGTGATGTTCCGGTGATTATGGTTACTGCAAAAGGTGCGGAATTTGATAAAGTAAAAGGTCTGGATCTTGGTGCGGATGATTATATTACTAAACCATTCGGCATGATGGAATTTATCTCCCGCGTGAAGGCGGTACTTCGAAGAGGGGGAAGCCGGACGGAGGAGACATTGGTTCATGGTCCGATCCAGATTCGAATTCAGCGCCATGAAGTGCTGGTGCACGGACAGAAGGTAGAACTGACTCTGAAAGAATTTGAATTGTTAAAATATCTGGTGGAAAACAGAGGAATTGTCCTGACACGTGACCAGTTGCTTACCAGAATCTGGGGATACGATTTTGATGGGGAGACCAGAACTGTGGATGTCCATGTACGTACTCTGCGTCAGAAACTCGGCGAAGCAGGTGCATGTATTGAAACTGTCCGTGGTGTAGGTTATCGTATGGGAGACGAAGCATGAGACAGAAAATTTTAAAGCAGGTTGGAGTCCTTTTGACGGTCTCCATTCTGCTTACCTTTTTAGTTGTCAGCCTGACAATGTACAGTAAATTTAACGGATACATGCACGACAGTGTACGGGAAGAAGCGGAATACATCAGAGTAGCGATTGAGGAAACGGAAGGCGACTATCTGAACGAGAAAATCAGCAGTCTGAAGTCGGATAACAGGATCACACTGTTAAATACGGATGGTACGGTGTTGTACGATTCGCTGGAAGATGCATCTGCCATGGGAAACCACGGTAACCGCCCGGAAGTAAAGGAAGCAGAAAAAAAAGGCTCCGGTGAGATGCTGCGATATTCGGAAACACTGGACAAACAGACTTTTTACTACGCTATCCTGCTGGAGGACGGAAAAATTCTCCGTGTATCAAGAAGCATCGATTCTGTTCTTGGGTATCTGCAGTCAGGGATTACACTGGTGGCTGTTTTGGTGTTGGCAATCATTGGAATAGCGTTTTTTGTGATTCAGAACCAGACAAAAAAACTAGTGGAACCAATCAATACGATGGATCTGGAACACCCGCTGCGACATGTGGAATATGAAGAATTACGGCCGCTTCTGATGCGTGTACATGAACAGAACAGACAGATTGCCGGACAGATCCAGGAATTGAAAGAACGTCATGAAGAATATCTGGCAATTACAGAAAATATGAAAGACGGTCTTGTGGTTGCAAGTCAGACAGAAGTATTGTCGATCAACAAAGCGGCCCAGGAACTGTTCCAGGTACAGGCGAGCGACTGTATCCGAAGACCAATCAGCCGTGTAAGCCGGAATAAAGAATTGAAAAAAGCACTGGATGGAGCATTGGCAGGCGAGCATATCGAGACGGTGCTTGAAACTCATGGACGATTCTACCAGCTTCTTGCCAATCCGGTAAAGGTAACGGGAAAAACGTATGGTGCAGTAATTATGGTGTGGGATATCACAGAAAAAAATGCCGCGGAACAGATGCGGAGAGAATTTTCTGCTAACGTATCTCATGAATTAAAAACTCCGCTGATGTCGATCTCCGGATATGCGGAACTGATTGAAAATGGCATGGTTCAGCCGGCAGACATTCCGGAATTCGCCTCCAGGATCCATCAGGAAGCCAATCGACTTACTGCATTGGTACAGGATATTATCCAGTTATCAAAACTGGAAGAAGGAACCAGTCAGATGCAGGAAGAAGTTGTGGATCTCTATGAACTGACGGAAGACATCGGAGCTACCCTTCATCATGCGGCCAAGAAAAAAGATATCACGATGAAAATCGAAGGAGCAACACAGGAAATTACAGGTGTGCGTCAGATCTTATATGAGATGTTGTATAATCTGATGGATAATGGTATTAAGTACAATGTGGAACATGGAATATTATGGGTACGGATGTGGAAAACTACAGATAAAATATACTGGCAGGTGGAGGACACCGGAATAGGAATTGCCAAAGAAGAACAGGAGCGAGTTTACGAACGCTTTTATCGTGTAGATAAAAGTCATTCCAGGCAGACCGGCGGTACAGGACTGGGACTGTCTATCGTAAAACACGGCGCAGCCTTCATCATGCCCAGATCCGAACCGAAAGCCAGCCGGGCCAGGGAACCAAAATCACCATAGGATTTCCTCTGGATCCAATATAATGATGATACCAGAGTCAAAGAATCTGAAATCTGATGCAGGCTTGCTTGCAGGAAGATTTCAGACCATTTGACTCTGGTATCTTTTTTACCAACTTTCCGTCTTCCCTCTACATCTTATAAATTATCACAGGAATCGGCGGATGATTCGGTCGATTATAATAACAGGAAAGTACCACCAGATATTTCTTTGAATCCAACCCCTTCAGATAATCCAGTACACCGTCCCGTTCCTCAAAGCCACTATCACCTCCACTGTAAATACAAAGACTGATGCATCCGCCTGTCTTTAAAAGTTCCAGTCCTTGTTCCAGTGCTACAATTGTTGACTCTTTGTGGGTGGCGATCGAATGATCTCCCGAAGGAAGATATCCAAGATTAAAAACGATACAGGAAACCGTTCCCGGGTCTGCGTAAGAAGACATGTGTGCATGGCTGTCCAGTAAAAGCTGTACGGGTGCCAGATGTTCGTGTTCCTGTAAAAGTGCTTTGGTGGAATCAAGGGCAGCCTGTTGAATATCAAAAGCCAGGACACATCCGGACGGACCAGCCAGCTGGCTTAAAAATAATGTATCATGGCCGTTTCCCATGGTAGCATCGATACACAGATCCCCCGGCTTTATTTGTGTACGGATGACAGAACGGTACCATTCGGTGACCTGATATGGATTTGTCTTTTTCATAAAACATTTACCTTTCTGTGAAGAATGGTAACTGTTCAGTACCTTCACAGTTACGTGCCAAAACACCTCGCGGTACAGTGGTTACTGAATAGTTACGAAGAATGTTACAAATATTATAAACATCTGAAAGAAAAAAGTAAACGGAAAATGAAGTGGAATACTTGCAGTTTCAGACAAAAGCAGGTATCATGAAGAATAAGCATGGAAAAACAATACATCAGAAGAAGCAAAGAGTACAGACAGAAAGTTGGCGATAAAATGGATAAAAAACGGCAAAGAAAAAGATCTAGGAGACGGCGATTGAGTCATCGACAAAAAATTGTGTACATGCAGATCGGAGCCATCACCGTTGCTATTTTTCTGGCACTTCTTGTGGGAGCAGCAGCACTTACCAAAGCGCTGAATCGGCGAGAGGCACAGACGGATCAAAAAAATGCAAAACAAGAACAGCAGGAAGAAAAAATAGCATCGGAAGATGACAATTCTGCGGACAGTACGTCCGGAGACTCCCGGAATGAACCAACGACACCCGAACCGACAGGTGAACCGGTTTCTATCACGGTCAGTATGGTGGGTGACTGTACGCTGGGAACGGATATAAACTTTGATCAGAGCACCAGTTTTGATGCATTTTATCAGATGAAAAACGATCCGGGATACTTTTTCCAGAATGTAAAAGAAATATTTACAGCGGACGATCTCACTGTGGCAAATATGGAAGGAACGCTGACAACCTCCGATGCCCGACAGGAAAAAACATTTGCTTTCAAAGGAGATCCTTCTTATACAGAGATCCTTACCCGGGGTGGCGTGGAGGCCACCAACCTTGCCAACAACCACAGTCATGATTACGGAGATCAGAGTTATGAAGATACGATTCAGTATCTGGAGGCAGCCGGAATTACGACTTTTGGCTATGATCGGACAGCCGTGATGGATGTAAAAGGCATCAAAGTGGGACTGATCGGAATCTATGAACTGAAAGACGGGATCGGTAGACAACAGCAGGTTATTGATACCATACAGGAGGTAAAGAATCAGGGAGCCCAGGTAATCATTGTAAGCTTCCACTGGGGAACGGAAAAATCGAACATTCCGGACGATGCCCAGAAAACACTGGCTCATCTGGCAATTGATCAGGGAGCAGATCTGGTAGTAGGACATCATCCACATGTTCTTCAGGGAATAGAAAAATATCAGGGAAAAAATATTGTATACAGTCTTGGAAACTTCTGCTTTGGCGGAAACAAGAATCCGTCAGATAAGGATACGATGATTTTTCAGCAGACATTTACCGTTGAAAACGGGAAATTGGCAGAAGACGATGTGACCAATATTATCCCCTGTTCTCTTTCTTCGGAGTCCGGGTATAATAATTATCAGCCCATGGTTCTGGAAGGAAGTGAAAAAGAGCGTGTACTTCAGAAGATAGAGGATTTCAGTACAGCCATCAATCAGTGACCAGATGAGTGACAGAAAAAAGAGGATAACGATGAGAAAAGAAGAATTTTTGGAAAAACTGCGGGCACGGCTGTCTCAGACCATGTCTCAACAGGAAGTGACAGCACAGATCCGTTATTATGAAAACTATATTCAGGAACAGATACAAAATGGCAGATCAGAGGAAGAAGTACTGACAGAGCTTGGAGATCCTCTGCTGATTGCGAAAACACTGGTGGACGTACAGGAGACGCAGGAAGAGTACAGCCATCCGGAGACCAATGTTTATGAGGAACGGGGCGGACAGGAGAGTGGCGATGCACAGAGAGAATTGCATCGTATGGAAATAAAGACTAGGGGAGGCTGCCTGCTGGCGGCTGTCATTTTTGTTGTGGTCGTGGCAATGATCCTGTGGGCAGCCGGGACAGTGCTCATTCATCTGCTCCCGATATTGATCCCGTTAATGATAGTTTTTATTGGTTGTGGCATATTTTAAACAAAAATAAGAAAAAGCAGAAGTTACGTGAAAAAAACGAAACTTCTGCTTTTTTTCCTGCAGAGAAAGAAAATAATAAAACAGAAAAGTGGGGACAAATCCCAGAAAAACATGGTTTCAGACAAAGAGAAAGACCAGTAGGGGAGCTACTGGCCTTTCGAGGGGAGTATAAATAATTAATAAGGGGTTATTAATTGTAAAAAAATTTTTGAAGGGTAAATTCTTTTTACAGGTTTGATTATAATACAGATCATTTGAAAATGCAACAAAGAAATGAATAAAGTCCCTTATTTTTGACATACTAACTCTGTAAATGAAACCGATGGTTCAACGGAACATTTACAAAACAAGGATGAGCAGGAGGAAATACACATGTCTAAAAACTACAACAGGTACGGCGAAGAGAGCAAAAAAACTGACAAATACGGTATGACAGACGAGAAAAATGAGAATGCCAAAACACAGAAAAAAGAAAATTGTTATGGCTCTGACAGCTATGACAAGAGCAGCACCAACCGTTACAGCGATAAAAACAGACAGTAAAAAAAACAGTCTGTCCCGGAATTTGCCACCGGGACAGACCGGTACATAAAAGATTACGGATGTGCGGTCGGTGGAATGTGTGCATAAGATAAGAAAAAAGGAGTTTGGTTGTGGATATACCTCTGGTCTCTCCACGAAAGCTGGACCAGTACGTAGCCCGTTATCCGGGGGTCTGGATCGTTGATGTACGTTCCGGAGAAGAATACCGCAGATCACATATCCGATACGCAGTGAACATCCCTTATGAACCTGGAAAGGAGTGGAATCTGCCGGGAGAAAAAGAGATTGTGGTGTACTGTGAACGGGGAGCTACCAGCATGGCGGCAGTCCGGGAGATGATACGACAGGGATACCGTGCCCTTTCCGTGGCAGGAGGAATTACAGAATATAAAGGAAGAAATCTTGTGTTTTCCGAATAATCATAGTAGAATAAAGCATAATGTAAACGTAACTGTGAGGGTACTGAACAGTTACTATGTAAATTTTAAAATGTAGAAAAAGAGGACGGTACTGCCGTCCTCTGACAAAGGAGAAAAGTCAATGAAATATATGATTGCCTCAGATATTCATGGATCTGCCTGGTATTGCAGAAAAATGATGGAAGCTCTGGAAAAAGAGCAGGCAGATCGTCTGATTCTGCTGGGGGACCTGTTGTATCATGGTCCGCGAAATGATCTTCCCAAGGAATATGCACCAAAAGAAGTGATTCGGATGCTGAATAAAGAAAAGAACCGGATCTATAATGTGAGAGGAAACTGTGATGCGGAAGTGGACCAGATGGTACTGGAATTTCCGGTACTGGCAGATTATGGCTGGATGGAAATTGACGGGAAAACATTCTATATGAGCCATGGGCATATTTATAACGAACATAATCTGCCACCGTTAAAACCGGGCGATATTTTCATGCATGGGCATACTCATGTACTCCGGGCGGAAAAAGTAGGGGATATCACGATCCTGAATCCGGGTTCCGTGTCAATTCCGAAGGAAGGGAATCCACCTACCTATGCAATACTGGAAAACAGTCGATTCACCATCAAAACATTCGATGAAGAAATAATAAAGGAATATGATTTATGAGACAATTTGAACTGATTGCCCCCTGTCACTTCGGACTGGAAGCGGTATTAAAAAGAGAAATCCTGGATCTTGGTTATGAGATCAGCAAGGTAGAAGATGGAAAGGTAAGTTTCTGGGGAGATGAGGAAGCGGTGGCTTATGCAAATATGTTTCTTCGAACCGCAGAGAGAGTTCTGTTAAAAGCAGGAGAATTTAAGGCGTGTACCTATGATGAGCTGTTTGAGAAAACGAAAGCTCTCCCGTGGGAAGAATATATCCCGGAAAACGGAAAGTTCTGGGTGAAAAAAGCTTCTTCGATCAAAAGCAAACTTTTCAGTCCTTCTGATATCCAGTCAATCATGAAAAAAGCCATGGTAGAACGGATGAAGCAGAAATATCACAGAGAGCATTTTGAAGAAGATGGTGTCAGCTATCCGGTGCGCGTATCACTGATGAAAGATATCGTAACCGTGGGAATTGACACAACAGGGGTATCTCTTCATAAGCGAGGATATCGGAAATTACAGTCAAAAGCACCGATCTCCGAGACGCTTGCAGCGGCACTGATCATGTTGACTCCGTGGAAGAAAGACCGGATCCTGGTGGATCCTTTCTGTGGAAGCGGAACCTTCCCGATCGAAGCTGCGATGATGGCATGTAATATTGCGCCAGGTATGAACCGTTCCTTTCTGGCAGAAGACTGGACGAACCTGATTCCGCGCAAACACTGGTATAATGCGCTGGAAGAAGCGCAGGATCTGGTACATATGGAAGAAAGTCTGGATCTTCAGGGATACGATATCGATCCGGAAGTGGTAAAAAATGCAAGAGAAAATGCAGCGGCAGCAGGCGTGGATCATCTGATTCATTTTCAGCAGAGAGAAGTGGAGAAACTGCGTCATCCGAAAAAATATGGATTTATAATTACCAATCCGCCGTACGGCGAACGCCTTGAAGAAAAAGAGATGCTTCCCGGACTGTATCGTCAGATCGGTGAGGTATATGAAAAACTGGATGCCTGGTCGATGTATCTGATCACCAGTTACCAGGATGCAGAACGCTATATTGGAAGAAAAGCAGATAAGAACCGGAAAATTTATAACGGTATGATCCGGACCTATTACTATCAGTTCCTTGGCCCAAAACCACCGAAACGCAGAGAGGGAGAGACACGATGAAACGTTTGATATTTGCCACAGGCAATCAGAATAAGATGCGGGAAATCCGGGAGATTCTGGCAGATCTTCCGGTAGAGATCCTGTCCATGAAGGAGGCAGGCATCGAAGCGGATATTGTGGAAGACGGAAAAACCTTTGAGGAAAATGCCATCATCAAGGCAAAAACGATCATGGAACTGACCGGAGAACTGGTGCTGGCAGACGATTCCGGACTGGAAATTGACTATCTCAATAAAGAGCCTGGAATTTATTCCGCAAGATATATGGGAGAAGATACCTCTTACAGGATAAAAAATACCAGTCTGATCGAACGGCTGACAGGTGTACCGGATGAAAAAAGAACGGCACGCTTTGTCTGTGCAATCGCAGCAGCATTTCCGGATGGAACCATAAAGACAACCGAGGGTGTGATCGAAGGCCGGATCGGATATGAAGAACGTGGTGAGAATGGATTTGGTTATGATCCTATCTTTTATGTACCGGAATTCGGCTGTACAACAGCTGAACTATCGGAAGAACAGAAGAATGCAGTAAGCCACAGAGGAAAAGCCCTGGAAAAGATGAGGGAGATTCTGAAAGAAAGTGTGAATGCAGAATGAAGATTTTGGTAGTCAGTGATACACACGGACATGACGAAAATCTGATGCGTGTCCTGCAGCGGGAATGGCCGATTGATGCGCTGATCCACTGCGGAGATCTGGAAGGATCAGAGGATTATATCCCGGAGGCTGTAGAATGTCCCTGTTTCTTTGTGAGAGGAAATAACGATTTTTTCAGCGATTTGCCAAAGGAAGAAGTATTCAGTCTGGAAAATTATCGCATTATGGTAACACATGGACATATGTACGGTGTTTCGTTATGTACCTGTCAGCTGGAAGAAGAAGCCAGGAGTCGTCAGGTACAGGTTGTAATGTTTGGACATACCCATTATCCTTACCTGGACGAAGAGGAGGATCTGACAGTTTTAAATCCGGGCAGTCTTTCTTACCCGCGCCAGCCGGGACGAAAACCGAGTTATCTTGTTATGCAAATTGATGAACAGGGAAAGGCACATTACGAACACAGATACCTCGAGAAATCCTGAAAAATAAGGAAAAATCAGGAAAATAAAAAAAAAT
>ENA-OQCO01000545-OQCO01000545.1-human-gut-metagenome-genome-assembly--contig:-NODE-545-length-20086-cov-2.554236_pt1 | contig 20086 bp, 16 predicted proteins | sample MGYA00242500_ERZ504582 | MGnify/ENA primary metagenome ERZ504582 (study PRJEB26092, sample SAMD00036346) | human gut metagenome | host: Homo sapiens | study: EMG produced TPA metagenomics assembly of...
CCTGACGGTGTGAAGATTTCTTCCTATTCTGTGAATGACGGCGTGCTCCGTCTGGAATTCAATGAAGCCTCGGTAAGATGTCCCGTACCAGGGAGCTTCTTGTAAAAGCAGGAGTTGTGAAGATATTTGTCCAGGTTCCGGGAGTCGATTCCGTAGAAATCTATGTTGGGAAAAAACCTCTCACAGATACAAAAGGTGACGAAGTCGGAGCTATGAACGGCGATACCTTTGTGGAGTTTTCCGGCTCTGACGGCGATGTATACAGCTATGACACTTTTACTTTGTATTTTACCAATAAAAACGGAGACAAGCTGGTGGAAGAACAGCGAAGTGTCCGGTACAGACGAAATCTTCCGAAAGCGACAGTTGTTCTGGAACAGCTGGCGCGCGGCCCTCTGGAAAAAGGCCATTATCCTACAATCCCGGAGAACTCAGAAGTGCTTTCCCTGACAAGGGCGAACGGCATTTGCTATGTAGATTACAATTCTGTATTTCAGGATTATGCATTGAATGTTTCTGAGGAGATTCCTGTTTATTCGGTGGTAAATACACTGATCGCAGCCACCGGAGTGGATAAAGTGGAGATTTCCATTGAAGGAAACAAAGAAGTAACTTTCGGCAAAAATATGCAGCTTTATAAATTTTATGAATGGAATGACAGTCTTCTTGCCAGCTCAGCGGCAAAGAAGAAAGAGAACTGATCATTCCGACAGCAAAAAAATATAATACGGGAGAAACATATGATAAGACGTCCAATGTGTCTTCTGTGTTTTTTGATGATGCTTTCATTTGGCATTGCGGATCTGGCGGGGATTCCTCTTATCAGGGGGAATCCCCTTCCTGCCAGTGTGCAGTCCTGGATTGAAGTACATCCCGCTTCCGAGATCTGCGGGGAGGTGGAACGGTACGAAAGCACAGAATTCTCCCAGTCTGTTTATCTGAAAAAAACATATCTCATCTATCATTCAAAAAAATTTCCAATTAATAATGTAAGAGTATTTCTGAAAAAAGAAGAAGAGCTGAAGCCTGGGATGCAGATTCTTGTAAAAGGAATCCTGAAAGAAGTGGAAGGCCCAACAAATCCGGGTGGTTTTGACAGCAGTCAGTATTACGCCTGCCGCCATATTTATTATTTTATGAAAAAAGCTGTACTTCTGAAAAAAACATCCACATATTCCGGCTATCATCAGGCAATGCTTATGGTGAAGGAGAAATGCAGACAGATCCTGGAAAATACAGCAGGAAAAGATGCACCTGTTTTTGATGCCATTGTTCTTGGGGAGAAAACAGGCCTGGACCCGGAGATCCGGATGCGTTATCAGCTGGCAGGAATCGTACATATTCTGGCGATCAGCGGACTGCATATCAGTATTCTGGGGATGGGGCTTTATAATCTGCTGAAACGTGCAGGGCTTGGTATCTGGCCAGCAGGGATTTTTTCTCTGGCTGTGATGCTGCAGTATGGGATGATGACAGGGGGAAGTGTGTCTACGATGCGGGCTGTCACCATGTTTCTCATTGCAATGGGAGCCAGGATCACAGGAAGGATCTACGATATGCCAAGCGCAGTGTCTGTCACTGCCATGATGATCCTGGCAGAGTCACCGGCGTATCTGCTGGACAGTGGATTTCTTCTGTCATTTGGGTGTGTTCTGGGAATCTGTGTTGCATCAGAAAGGATTTGCGCTCTCGCAGGAGCAAAGAGAAAGGTTACGAAAGCCTTCTGGGGATCGGTGGCTCTTTGGCTTGTGACGCTTCCTGTGATGCTGAAATTCTTTGGTGAGGTATCACTGGCCGGACTGATATTGAATCTTGCGGTTTTGCCAAGTGTAGGAGTTGTTCTCTCAGGAGGTGTGGCTGCAATGCTTCTTGGCTTTGTCAGTATTCCGGCAGCCAGAGCTGTGATTTTTCCTGCGAAGGGAGTCCTGCTTCTATATGAAAAGCTCTGTGAACTGGCCGGAAGAAGCCGCTGGTGCACCTGGATTGGCGGCGAACCGGAACTCTGGCAGATTTTGGTATATTATATGATATTAATTGCTGTACTGTTTATTGGACAGCATATAAAAGAATCAGATCAGAAGAAAAAAGAACTGGAAAAGGGAGAGGCAAAGGGATTACAACACATTCTTCGTATAGCTGCCATTGTTCTCCTGACCTTGAGTATACTGACGCTGGGCGTTCGGTCTTTCGGGTATCTCTTTAAATCTGAAACCCTGAAGATCACCTGTCTGGACGTAGGTCAGGGAGACGGAATCCTGGTTCGGACCCCGGATAACAAACATTATCTGATAGATGGAGGAAGCAGCAGCCAATCAGAGCTTGGAAGATACTGCCTTCTTCCGGCTCTGAAAAGTATGGGGATTTCCTATCTGGACGGAATTTTCATTTCTCACACAGATAAAGACCATTTAAGTGGTGTGCAGGAACTTCTGGAATATATGGAAAAAGGACTCACAACTATCCGGGCCGGTCATCTTGTTCTGCCAGGATGGTCAGAACCGCCGGAAGCCTGGACAGATCTTGCCAGGACAGCCGAAAAAGCAGGGGTAAAAACAGTGACAGGAAACACAGGAGATATCATTCATTCCGGGACAGCGACATTTGAGATCCTGTGGCCGGAAAGTACGGCCAGGGGAAAAGATGTGAATGAGGAGGCTATGGTTATGGAACTTACATACGGCGAATTCCGGATGCTTTTTACAGGGGATATCGGAGCAGACACGGAGAAAAAACTTCTGACTGCAGGATGTCTTAGTGATATTGACTGTCTGAAAGTCGGCCATCATGGTTCACGATATTCATCCTCAGAGGCATTTTTAAAGAAACTGAAACCCGAGCTGTCCATCATATCCTGTTCATCCACCAATACCTACGGCCATCCGTCACCGGAAACGATACAGCGTCTGAAAGACTGCGGAAGTCAGATTGAATACACCATGAAAAATGGCGCGATCACCCTGGAAACCAATGGGAAAAATCTCAGGATCCTCAGATTTTACAGCAACTGAAAAACCCCCGAAAAACATGAAAAAAACAGGTGACTTTTGCTGATACTTGTTGTAGAATAAACAGGGTTTGTGTGAAAATGAAACATATAAAAGTAACACAAGATAAGGAGCTTTTATTTATGAAATATGACGTACTGATCGTAGGAGCAGGTCCTGGAGGAATCTTTGCAGCCTATGAACTGATGAATAATGATCCGGAGAAAAAGATCGCGGTTTTTGAGGCTGGTCATCCCCTGGAAAAGAGAAAATGTCCAATTGACGGAAAAAAAGTAAAATCCTGTATCCACTGCAAAACATGTGCCATCATGAAAGGATTCGGAGGCGCAGGAGCTTTTTCCGATGGAAAATATAATATCACCAACCAGTTTGGCGGAACTTTGTATCAGCATATCGGCAGGGAAACAGCAACAGAGCTGATGGAGTATGTAGATAAACTGAACCTGATGCATGGTGGCGAGGGAACTAAGCTCTATTCTACAACAAACAGTGAGATCCGCAAGCTTTGCCTTCAGAATGGGCTGCATCTTCTGGATGCTTCTGTCCGTCATCTGGGAACTGATATCAACTATGTAGTTCTTCAGAATCTTTATGATGAAATGAAAGATCATGTAGATTTCTATTTTGATGCGTCTGTTGATAAAGTGGAAAAAACAGAAGAGGGTTATGCAGTTCTGACAGGTGACCAGCGTTACGAGGGAACATACTGCATCATTTCAGCAGGACGAAGCGGAAGTAAATGGATGGAATCTGTATGTACTGATCTTAGGATTCCGACACTTTCCAACCGTGTGGATATTGGTGTGCGTGTGGAGCTTCCGGCAGAGGTATTCAGCCGCCTGACAGACGAGCTTTATGAGAGTAAGATTGTTTACAGAACAGAGAAATTCGAGGATATGGTACGTACTTTCTGTATGAATCCGAGAGGTGTTGTTGTTAATGAGAACACCAACGGAATCATCACAGTAAACGGACACAGCTACGAAGATCCTGCAAAGCACACCAACAACACAAACTTTGCACTTCTTGTATCCAAGCATTTCTCCGAGCCGTTCCACGACAGCAACGGATATGGCGAAAGTATCGCAAGACTTTCCAATATGCTTGGCGGCGGTGTTATGGTTCAGCGTTTCGGAGATTTGATCCGTGGAAGACGAAGCACAAAAGCACGTGTTGACGAGAGCTTTGTAACACCGACACTTTCTGCCACACCAGGAGATTTAAGCCTTGTTATGCCGAAACGTATCCTTGACGGCATCATTGAGATGATCTATGCACTGGATAAGATCGCACCTGGAACAGCAGACGATGATACTTTGCTTTATGGTGTGGAAGTTAAATTCTATAATATGGAAGTTGAGATCGATGAGAATCTGGAAACCTGCCACAAAGGTCTCTTTGTTATCGGAGACTGCAGCGGCGTGACACATTCTCTTTCCCACGCATCAGCCAGCGGAGTTTATGTTGCAAGATATCTTGATCAGGAATACTTTAATCGAAGCAAGTAAGTCCCCTGCTTCAATTGAGAATATTCGCCTGACTAAATAATTTGAACCAGAGAGACCGCAGATCAGGTGAAATTATAGATTCTATAAAATAAAACATATATCATGCATAGGTATGCCTGGTGTGCATGAATATTTGAAAGCATTCTGACAATAACACAAATATTTTGAGGGGGATTTTGGAATAGTCCGACAGTAAGCTTGACATTTTTGTAACTTTGTGGTAAAAAAGAAGAAACCAGATTAAATTGAATATGTGCAAATGTTATAACGATAAGGTTGCATCAGAACCGATGCGCAAAAGAGAATCCGGTGCGAATCCGGAACGATACCGTCACTGTGAAGGGGAGTGGCTTTTGAGAACCACTGGGAGACCGGGAAGGAAAGGCTACGCTGAACCAAGTCAGGAGAACTGCCTTATTGTGAGATCTTAGATTCGCGGTTTACGAATCTGTATTCTCCATAACAATACAGAACTTCTTTTTATGTATTGCGCAGAGAATCCTATGTAGGAGCAGGCGGCCGCGTTAAGCTGCCGCTTTTTTGTACATGTTGGTTATCTGGAAATACATGAAAAGAGGACTATAAGAAATGAAAAGAAAAACTATGTTAGCTCTGATGCTTGCAGTTTCCATGACATGCTCTATGGGTGCAGCTACAACAGCAATGGCAGCTGATGATTCCGCTACAGAGGAAGCAGCTGATACCACAGCAGAAGAAAATACTGAGGCAGCTGATACCACAGAGGCTTCTGATGAGGATCAGAAAGCAGCTGATAATGTAGCAGCACTGATCGACAAGATCTATGTTCAGGAGAGAACAGATACAACAGATGAGGACTGCAAGGCAGCTAAAGAAGCATGGGATGCCCTGACAGACGCACAGAAAGAGCTGGTAGAAGGCGAGAATGCTGATCCGGATTACTTCGGACGTGATACAGGAGATGCTTCCAAAGACGATCCGCGTAACCAGGATGAGATCGGTGAGAACGAGCTTCTTGTTGTAAGCTTTGGTACTTCCTTCAACGACAGCCGTGCTGAGGATATCAAGGGAATCGAGGATGCTCTGGCAGCAGCATATCCGGACTGGTCTGTAAGAAGAGCTTTCACAGCACAGATCATCATCAACCATGTTGAGGCAAGAGATGAGGAGAACATCGACAACATGCAGCAGGCTCTTGACCGTGCAGTAGAGAATGGCGTTAAGAATCTTGTTGTTCAGCCTACACATCTGATGCATGGCGCTGAGTATGATGAGATGACAGAAGCTATTAACGGATATAAAGATAAATTCGAGTCTGTGGCAATTGCAGAGCCAATGCTTGGTGAGGTTGGAGATGATGCAACTGTTATCAATGATGACAAGAAAGCAGTTGCTCAGGCAATCACAGATGAAGCTTGTAAAGAAGCCGGATTCGACAGCATGGATGCAGCAGCTGAGGCTGGCACTGCATTTGTATTCATGGGACATGGTACATCCCATACAGCCAATATTACATATGATCAGATGCAGACACAGATGGAAGACCTTGGATTCAAGAACGCTTTCATCGGTACTGTAGAAGGTAAGCCGGAAGACACAGCATGCGATAAAGTTATCGAGAAAGTAAAAGAAGCAGGATACAAGAATGTTGTCCTTCGTCCGCTGATGGTTGTTGCAGGAGACCACGCTAATAATGATATGGCTGGTGATGACGAGGATTCCTGGAAGAGCCAGTTTGTAGCATCCGGAAACTTTGAGAATGTTGACACTCAGATTGCAGGTCTTGGAAGAATCGAAGCAGTTGAGCAGATCTATGTAGATCACACAAAAGCAGCTATCGATTCTATCGGAAGCACTGATGAGTCCGCAGATTCTGATGCAGCAGCAGATACAGAGGCTGATTCCGCTGAGGATTCCGCAGAATAAACAGTATAGAATATCCGTGTAGAAGCGGATATATATAAGAAATAAAGTAACTGCCCGGAAAGATCAAAAAGACTGTCTTCCGGGCAGATTCTTGTCACAGGGAAGGGAGAAACAATCATGAAAAAACGTTACGTAAATCTTCTTCTTGCAATGGTAAGTGCATCTGCCCTGATGCTTGGCTCCGTACCGGTACTGGCAGAGAGTGATTCTGCGAAAACGGAATCCGGGGAGAATGCAGAAGCAGCTGATGAGAAAGATGTATCCACAGATAAAGAGAACACCTTGGAAGATGGCGTTTACACAGCTGAGTTTGACACAGACAGCAGCATGTTCCATGTAAATGAGGCAAATGACAAAAAAGGAAAGCTCACAGTCAAAGATGGCGAGATGACTATCCATGTAAGCCTGGTTTCCAAGAAAATCGTAAATCTGTTTGCGGGAACAGCTGAAGATGCACAGAAAGACGGAGCAGATATCATTGAACCGACCACAGATACTGTAAAATACAGCGATGGTTATACAGAAGAAGTGTATGGATTTGATATCCCTGTACCTGCCATTGACGAGGAGTTTGATGTAGCGATCCTGGGAGAAAAGGGTAAATGGTATGATCATAAAGTAAGTATTAAGAATCCGGTAAAAGAAGATGCAGCAGAAACTGCTGATGATTCCGACGAGAAAGATGACGATAAACAATCCAAAGGCAAAAAGCTGAAAGATCTGAAGCTTGAGGACGGAACTTATGAGACAGAAGTAACTCTTACAGGCGGTACAGGAAAAGCAACTGTGGAATCTCCTGCAAAGGTAGAGATCAAGGACAAAGAAGCGACAGCGACCATCATCTGGAGCAGCCCGAATTACGATTATATGATCGTTGACGGTGAGAAATATGAGCCTGTAAATAAAGACGGAAACTCTACATTTGAAATTCCGGTCAGTGTTTTTGATGCAGAGATGGAAGTGACTGCAGATACAGTGGCCATGAGCACTCCTCATGAGATCGACTACACCCTGAATTTTGATTCTTCAAGCATGAAAAAGGCAGACAAATGAAAAAAATAATCTCCTACATATTTCTGACGATAGCTCTTATCCTGGGCTGTACATCAGGCGTACAGGCAGCTGAAAAAGAGCATACGCCTGCAGATATCCCGGGACTTACTTTTGACCACAGCATGGAGCTTTCCTATGCGAAAGAGTTCAATGTAGACTATTATGATGACGGCTACGCACTGATCACTATTGATCAGGAAGGACAGTTTCTTGTAGTTCCGGAGGGAAAAGAAGCTCCGGAAGGCCTGGACAGTGATATCGCAGTGCTGAAACAGCCATTGGATCATATTTATATGGTGGCAACTTCCGCTATGGATCTTTTCCGCGCTATTGACGGAATCGACAGCATCAATCTTTCCGGTACAAAAGAGGACGGATGGTATATCCAGGAAGCGAAGGATGCCATGGAACAGAATAAGATGATCTATGCAGGCAAATACAGTGCACCGGATTATGAGCTGATCTTAAATGAAGGCTGTGATCTGGCAATCGAGTCCACCATGATCCACCATAATCCGGAAGTTCAGGAAAAACTGGAGCAGTTTGGAATCCCTGTTATGGTAGAGCGTTCCAGCTACGAGAGCCATCCGCTTGGAAGAACAGAATGGATGAAGCTTTATGCAGTTCTCCTTGGAAAAGAAGATCTCGCAGAAAAAGTTTTCAAGGAGCAGACAGACAAGCTGGATAAAGTTCTCACAGCAGATAAGACAGACAAGACCGTAGCGTTCTTTTATATCAACTCTGTAGGCGCAGTAAATGTGCGAAAGAGCGGAGATTATGTTTCTGAGATGATTTCTCTTGCAGGTGGCAATTATGTCCCTGAAGACACAGGAGAGAATGATAATGCCCTTTCCACCATGAATATGCAGATGGAAGAATTTTACGCGAAAGCGAAAGATGCAGATTATATCATCTACAACAGCACAATTGACGGAGAGCTGAATACTATAGATGAACTTCTTTCCAAGAGCGAGCTTCTTGCAGATTTCAAGGCTGTAAAGAACGGCAATGTCTGGTGCACAGGTAAAAATCTTTTCCAGGAGACAACGGGGCTTGGAACTATGATCGAGGATATCCACACCATGCTTACCAGTGACGATGATTCTCTGGATGAGTTGACCTATATGCATCGTCTGAAATAAATAAAAATACTATTAAAACCAGGAAAACAGATTGGGCGGATTGAGAAGATCCGCCTGATCTGCTATAAATAAACACGGAGGGAGACATACAGAAAAATGAACGACCGAAAACGTGCAGTCCGATACGGAATCTCATTTGTGATTCTTGCAGTACTGCTGATAATTTTATTTATATGGAATGTAAATTCCGGAAGTATCCATCTCTCTGTGAATGAGATCCTGAATATCATATTCAAACGTCAGGGAGATCAGACTTCCTATAATATTGTGTGGGAGATCCGTCTTCCGCGAATTCTGGCAGTTATCATCCTGGGTGGGGCATTGTCTGTATCCGGATTTCTGCTGCAGACATTTTTTAACAACCCTATTGCAGGACCGTTTGTACTGGGTATTTCTTCCGGAGCCAAGCTGATCGTGGCACTGCTGATGATCTTTCTTTTAAGCAGATCCGTATCCATCGGTTCCGGAGCCATGATCCTGGCTGCTTTTGCAGGTTCCATGATTTCCATGGGCTTTGTTCTCCTTGTGGCAAAAAAAGTCCACAACATGTCCATGCTGGTTATCAGTGGTGTTATGATCGGTTACATTTGCTCAGCCATCACGGATTTTGTGGTGACATTTGCGGACGATTCCAATATCGTCAACCTCCACAACTGGTCTCTGGGAAGCTTTTCCGGTATGACCTGGGGCAATGTGCGGACAATGGTCGTGGTGGTACTGATTACCATGGTAATCGTATTTTTATGTCAAAACCCATTAGCGCATACCAGCTGGGAGAGACTTACGCTCAGAATATGGGAGTAAATATCAAGCTGTTCCGGATTCTTCTGATCCTGCTTTCCAGTATTCTCTCTGCCTGTGTTACTGCTTTTGCAGGACCGATCTCCTTCGTTGGAATCGCAGTTCCCCACATTGCAAAAAGCCTTCTGAAAACAGCAAAGCCGATCCTTGTAATCCCGGCCTGTTTTCTTGGGGGTGCGGTGTTCTGTCTGTTCTGCGACCTGATCGCAAGAACTGTTTTTGCACCGACAGAGCTCAGCATCAGTTCTGTAACGGCGGTATTCGGAGCACCGGTGGTTATCTATATTATGATTCGCAGACAACAGAGGATATAAAAGATGAAATCATATTTTTTCTATACAGATCAGCTTACTGTAGGTTATGATGGAAAACCGCTGATCAAAGAGATCAATATCAGACTGAACAAAGGCGAGATCCTGACACTGATCGGCCCAAACGGAGCTGGTAAATCCACGATACTGAAAAGCATCACAAGACAGCTTTCCCTGATCAGTGGTACTGTTTATCTGGAACAGGCTGAAATGAGCCGTATGACAAATAAAGAAGTTTCAAGGAAGCTGGCTGTTGTGCTTACTGAACGGATGCGCCCGGAACTTATGACATGTGAAGATGTAGTAGCAACCGGACGTTATCCTTATACAGGAACCTTGGGGATTCTTTCTGAGGAGGATAAAAAGAAGGTTCAGAATGCAATGGAAATGGTTCACGCATGGGACTTAAAAGACCGGGATTTTACAGCGATCAGTGATGGACAGAGACAGAGGATCCTTCTGGCGAGAGCAATCTGCCAGGAGCCGGAGATCATTATCCTGGATGAACCTACCTCCTTTCTGGATATCCGCCATAAGCTGGAACTTCTTGCTATCCTCAAAAAGATGGTACTGGAAAAACAGGTGACAGTAATCATGTCTCTTCATGAGCTGGATCTTGCCCAGAAGATATCCGATCAGGTGATCTGTGTTCACGGAGATTACATTGAAAAATACGGCGCACCGGAAGAGATTTTTACATCAGATTATATTAAGAATCTTTACGGAATTACCCGCGGAAGCTATAATGCAGAGTTTGGATGTGTGGAGATGGAGCCGCCATCCGGAGAACCGGAGATATTTGTGATCGGAGGCAACGGAAGTGGGATTCCGGTATATCGTAAACTTCAGAGACAGGGAATTCCTTTTATCACAGGAGTTCTTCATACCAATGATGCGGATTATCAGGTGGCAAGGGAGCTTGCCGGTAAGGTGATAGCAGAGAAACCTTTTGAGTGCATTTCACGGGAGAATTATCAGAAGGCACTGGAAGCCATGAAAAAATGTCGGGAAGTTTACTGCCCGCTGAAAGATTTCGGCACCATGAATGCCGGAAATCAGGAATTGCTGAAAGAAGCGGAAAAGTTGGGAAAATTAAAGAAAATCGGATAATATCTATATGGAGCGACAGTATATTGGGTATTTGGAGAGACCATTTCTCAGAGATGGTCTTTTTTTAATTACAAATATCTATACAACTGTGTTATAATATGAAACAGAAAAAACGTCAGTAAACTTATAGCAGCAGTTTATAAAAAAGCTATAGTACAATTAACCTGAAAAGTCATAAATTGGAGGGAAATTCAATGAAGAAAAGAAATTTGATCGCAGCATTACTCTGCAGTGCATGCCTTGTTGCGGGCAGCGTAAATCCAGTAATGGCAGATGCAGCCAGAGTTGTAACACTTGGTGCAGACCTTACAGATGCACAGAAACAGACTATGATGAAATATTTTAATGTAAGTTCTGATCAGGTACAGATCATGACCATTACCAATCAGGATGAGCATAACCATCTGGACAATATCGCACCGCAGTCTCAGATCGGTACCAGAACTTTGAGCTGTGCATATGTGAAGCCTACACAGTCCGGAGGATCAAGGTACGTACTGCGAACCTGAACTGGGTAACAGGTAATATGATCGCAACCACACTTTCCACATCTGGCGTAAAGAACTGTGAAGTTGTTGCAGCCTGCCCGATGGAAGTATCCGGAACAGGTGCTCTTACAGGTATCCAGATGGCATATGAGCAGGCCAGTGGAAAGAAGCTTGACGAGACCAAGACAAAACTTGCAAACGAAGAGATGGTAGTTACCGGAAATCTTGCAGATCAGGTTGGAAAGAATGAGGCAACTACAGTTGTAAACCAGTCCAAGATGGACGTGATCCAGAACAATGTTCAGAATGCAGATGAGATCCAGAATATTGTTATCAATGTGGCAGAGCAGAACAATGTTTCTGTAAGCCAGGAGGAGATTGACAAGATCGTATCTCTCTCGAGAAGATTGCAGAGCAGGGCTACAATTACGATGATGTAAAAGAAACTCTGGAGCAGGTTAATGAGAACACAACCGGCCAGGCGTCTTCAGGTGATGATACTCTGGACGGAGAGAACAAAGATGATACTGTAGAGGTTGACGGTGATTCAGATGATATCACAAACAGTGTAGATGACAGCGTACTTGGCGATGATGTGATCCAGAGTTCTACAGAAGATCCCACACTTGAGATCGAGACAGATAATTCTTCAGACAGCAGTGACGGAAACGGAACAGGAATCCCGGATGCAACAGATGACGGAACTTACAGCGGCAGCTCTGATGAGAGCACATCTGACGAAAGCGGCAGCTCTGATGAGAGCACATCTGACGAAAGCGGCAGCTCTGATGAGAGTGCATCTGATGAGGCTGCATCCACAGAGACTGACAGCACAGAACCTGATACTTCTGTACTCAGCGAGGAAGCCAGAAATAATTATGATAAATTTGCACTTTTTGCAAAAGGAGAGTATGAGGGAGATCCAGATTCTCTTCTTGCAGCAACTGAGAATACAGAAGAAGCTGCAACAGTGACACTGGATGAGCAGACAGGTAAGAATCTGGCTGCTACAGTTGAGAAGGACTACTACGATATCCTCAATAATGGAACAGATTCCTATGAGGCAGATGGAACTGAAACTTACCAGAGCACAGAGCTTAACATGATGGATAAGAAGCTTAAGAAGCTTTTTGGTATTGACGATTCCGAGGAGGATACAGATGTTACAGACGAGACTAAAGCCCTTCTTGCTGATGTCACAGAGGAAGATAAAAAGACTCTCTATAAAGACACTATAAAATTTCTTGCAGGACTTTATGGTGAGAGTACAGATTCTGCAGCAGATGAGTCTGCAGCAGAATAATATCAGAACAGCATTTTATTAAAAAATCAAGTATGACCCGCGGCAGAAGTTTTTTAACCTTCTGCTGCGGGTCTTTTATATAAGAAAAATATCTGCCGGATAAGTATTCGGGGAACTCTGTTAAAGGAATCGGACAAGTTCGCAGCTTATGAAATTTCTGTGATTTATATTAAGGATTTGGGTAAGCACTGGAAAAATGATTTTTTCTGTGATAGAATTGTCCTTAAATTGGTTTATACACAGGCAGTGAGAGGAATTTATCCAATTTATTTCTGCGCTGCCTCGGGAAATGAGAAAGGGAAAAGGTAGAATTTATGAGCCTGGCAGTAGTAACATTAAAAAAAGGCGAAGGAAGATTTCTGAAATCAGGAGGCCTATGGGTATATGATAATGAAATTTCAAGTATCATGGGAAGTTTTAATAACGGAGATATTGTGCTGGTTCACGATTTTGACGGTTATCCCATGGGAAGAGGGTTTATCAACACCAATTCCAAGATCGCGGTTCGTATGCTTACCAGAGACGAACATACAGAGATCAACGAAGAATTTTTGAAACAGCGTGTCCGTGACGCATGGGATTACCGCAGGAAAGTGGTAGATACCGGAAGCTGCCGTATCATCTTCGGTGAGGCTGATTTTCTTCCGGGACTTGTTGTGGACAAGTTTTCGGATGTTCTTGTCGTACAGTCCCTGGCTCTGGGAATCGATCGCCTGAAAGACACCATTATCCGCGTGCTGAGAGAGATCCTGGAAGAAGACGGGATCCATATCAGAGGCGTGTATGAGAGAAGTGACGCGAAAGTACGCCGCCAGGAAGGAATGGAACTTACCAAGGGATTTATCGGAGAAGAATTTCCGACCATCGTTCAGATCGAAGAAAATGGCGTGAAATACGAAGTAGATATCAAAGACGGACAGAAAACAGGATTTTTCCTGGATCAGAAATATAACCGTCTGGCGATCCAGAGACTCTGTAAAGGAGCAAAAGTTCTGGACTGCTTCACCCATACAGGATCTTTTGCCCTCAATGCGGGAATTGCAGGGGCTAAGAGTGTAACGGGTGTAGATGCTTCTGAGACAGCTGTAAAGCAGGCAACACGCAACGCAGAACTTAACGGGCTGGACAGGAAAGTGAAATTCATCTGCGAGGATGTTTTTGAGCTGCTTCCTGAGCTTGAGGAGAAAGGTGAGAAGTTTGATGTGGTTATCCTTGACCCGCCGGCTTTCACGAAATCCAGAAGCTCTGTGAAGAATGCAGTAAAAGGATACCGTGAAATCAATCTCCGTGCTATGCGTCTTGTAAAAGACGGCGGCTTTCTGGCAACCTGCTCCTGTTCTCATTTTATGACATATGAGCTTTTTACACAGACCATCGGACAGGCAGCGAAGAACGTTCATAAGAGACTGCGTCAGGTAGAATACCGCACACAGGCTCCGGATCATCCGATCCTCTGGTCAGCAGACGAGTCCTATTATCTGAAATTCTACATTTTCCAGGTATGCAATGACAGATAAGAACTGTCATTGTGAGAGGTAAATGTAAAGGAGACAGATTTTTATGAGAGACAAATTTAATAAATTTATGCAGGGACGTTACGGTGTGGATGAGCTTTCCAGATTTACGATGGGAGTTGCCCTGGCACTTATCATACTGACTATGTTTGTGAACATTGTAAACCGCAGTGTAGGAAGTGTGCTTGATTTCCTGGGAATCGCGGCTATCGTGTATGCGTATTTCCGTATTTTTTCCAGAAATATCCAGCAGCGTTATGCAGAGAACCAGAAATATCTTCAGATGACATCGAAGCTCCGTCTTCGTTTCAATAAAGAAAAGAATTTAATGAAACAGAGAAAAACTCATCACATCTACGCCTGTCCGGGCTGCGGACAGAAGATCCGTATTCCACGAGGCAAGGGAAAAATCGAGATCGAATGTCCCAAATGCCATACGAAATTTGTAAAGAGGAGCTGACATGTTTGGATATGTGACAGTCAACAAACCTGAGATCAAATTCAAAGATTTTGATATGTACCGCTCTTTTTACTGCGGCCTGTGCCGGGAGCTGCGGGAGCGTTACGGGATTCCGGGACAGGTATCCCTGACCTATGATATGACCTTTGTGGTGCTGCTTTTAAGCGGGCTTTATGAGCCGCCTACCAGAAAGGGAAAATCCCGTTGTGCCGTCCATCCGCTGAAAGCGCAGCCTGTGCGGAAAAACGAAGTGACAGAGTACTGCGCAGATATGAATGTGATCCTTTCTTATTATAAGTGTATGGATGACTGGCAGGATGAAAGAAAGCCCTTCCGTTATGCCTATGCCATTCTTCTTAAGAATATCGGTCGGAAGCACATGTCGGGTTATCCGGAGAAAATGCGCAGGATTCAGGAAACACTTTCAGAGCTTTCCGGGCTGGAGAAAGAAGGAGAGACAGATGTGGATCTGGTAGCCGGCTGCTCCGGCAGGATCATGGAAGAGGTTCTGGCTTTTCGTGAGGATATGTGGGAATCCTCTCTTCGCAGAATGGGCTTTTACCTGGGAAAATTTATTTACATCCTGGATGCCTACGATGATGTGGAGAAAGACGCAGAAAACGGAAATTACAATCCGTTTCTCAAAAAATATAAGATGGAAGGGTTCGAGGAGGAAATCCGCAGGATGCTGGTCATGATGCTTTCCGAGGCATGCAGGGAATTCGAGAAACTTCCTGTTATCCGTTATGGAGATATCCTCCGAAATATTTTATATTCCGGCGTGTGGTGCCGTTTTACGGCAATCGGACAGAAGCGCAAGGGAGAACGGGAGAAAGAAAAACAATGTTAGATCCATACAGTGTGCTGGGAGTTTCCAGAAACGCATCTGATGACGAAATAAAAAAAGCATACCGCAAACTCAGCAGGAAGTATCATCCGGATGCCAATATCAACAATCCGAATAAGGATCAGGCTGAGGAGAAATTCAAGGAAGTACAGCAGGCATACGAACAGATCATGAAAGAACGGGAGTATGGCAGCAGCTCAGGCAGTGATTATGGCGGATACGGAAATTACGGCGGATTCGGCGGCTATGGAAGCAATGGTAATTCCACGGCCTACCAGGATGAGGAGAGTATGCGCAGACGTGCAGCCGCCAATTATATACAGAGCGGTCATTATCAGGAAGCTATGAATGTACTGAATTCTCTTGGACAGAAAAATGGTGAGTGGTATTATCTGGCTGCCATGGCCAATATGGGACTTGGAAACAATGTGACAGCCCTGGATCAGATCCGGGAAGCAGTCCGCCAGGAACCGAACAACATGCAGTACCGTATACTGCTTCAGCGTATGGAAGGCGGAGGCGGCTGGTACCAACAGCAGCAGGGGCCTTTTGGAGGTATGCCCACAGCAGGGGATGATATGTGTGATGCCTGCTGCAGGACCATGGCCTGTGCCATGTGCTGGCCGGGCGGTATTTTCTGCTGCTGATGCAGCGGATTTAAAAAAGTTTGTAAGGCGGATCCTGCAGACCCGTTTTGCGATATAGATTGCAGATGACTGAAACTGCATCTGCAAAGAAAAAGAGGAGGAAATCGTTATGAGCATAAGAATTGGTATTTTAGGTTACGGTAATCTGGGCCGCGGTGTGGAGTGCGCCATCAAACATAATCCGGATACAGAGCTGGTTGCAGTATTTACCAGACGTGATCCGGAGACTGTAAAGATCCTTACTGAGACAGCTAAGGTGTACTCTGTAAAGGATGCTGAGAAAATGAAAGATGAGATTGATGTTCTCATCATCTGCGGAGGAAGCGCAACAGACCTTCCTGTTCAGACACCGGAATATGTAAAATATTTCAATGTTGTAGACAGTTTTGACACACATAAGAGAATTCCGGAGCATTTTGCGAATGTTGACAAGGCAGCAGAAGAGACAGGACATGTAGGAATCATCTCTGTAGGCTGGGATCCGGGAATGTTCTCCCTGAACCGCATGTATGCAAATGCGATCCTTACAAATGGAAATGACTATACATTCTGGGGCAAGGGTGTAAGCCAGGGACATTCCGATGCAGTTCGCCGTATCAAAGGTGTAAAAGACGCAAAACAGTATACAATTCCTGTAGAGGCTGCTCTTGAGTCTGTAAGAAACGGAGAGAATCCTGAGCTTACAACACGCCAGAAACATACTAGAGAGTGCTTTGTAGTAGCTGAGGAGGGTGCTGATCTTGCACGTATCGAGGAAGAGATCAAGACTATGCCGAACTACTTTGATGAGTATGATACAACTGTACATTTCATCTCCCAGGAAGAGCTTGACCGTGATCACAGCGGAATCCCGCACGGCGGCTTTGTGATCCGCAGCGGCAAAACCGGCTGGAACAACGAGAACAGCCATGTGATCGAGTACAGCCTGAAACTGGATTCCAATCCGGAGTTCACATCTTCTGTTATCGTTGCCTATGCAAGAGCTGCATATCGCATGAACCAGGAAGGACAGAAGGGCTGCAAAACTGTATTTGATGTTGCACCTGCATACTTAAGTGCACTTGACGGAGCAGAGCTTCGCAAAAAATTCCTGTAAGAATCTGTAACAGATCTGTTATAAACAGCTGTACGCTGGTTAAATGATCGTATCCCCGGAATGTCTGTAAATATCAGATGTCCCGGGGATTTTCTACGTAAAAATATCACAAAATACTGGTTATAGTTATGTGCAAATGGTGGAAAAAACAGAAAGAGTTGACGTAGAGTAAAGAATGGTATATAATATGGACGTAAATTTGTAACAGAATTGTAATGAATTCAGCAGCTAACGATCAGCCGGACTTCAGAAATAGTAAATATCAATTATCTATCAAAGGAAGGTATGTATGCGAAAATTAAGCAGGAAATGGAAATTTTGGGGACTTTTTTTGATCTTGATGTTTTTTGCAGCTGGGGCGACTGTACACACAACTGCAACAGATGTACAGGCTGCAACCAAGAAGGGCTTTAAGACAGAAGGCGGAAAGTCTTATTACTACAAGAATGGCAAGAAGGTTAAGGGATGGCTTACACTGAACGGCAAGAAGTATTACTTCAATGCTTCCACAGGCGTGCAGGTAAAGGGCTGGACCAAGGACAGAAAAGGTAAACGTTACTTCTATAATGCCAACGGTGTCAAAGGATACATGGCAACAGGCTGGCTTACAGACAGTAAGAAGAACACCCGTTACTTCAATACAAGCACAGGATACATGACGACCAGATGGGCGACCATTAGTAAGAAGAAGTATTATTTCTACAGTGGCAATGGTGTTGCTGCCAAGAACATATTTCTTACAGATACTAAGAAGGTTACCCGGTATTTTACCAGCAAGTGCTTTATGGCAACCGGTTGGGCAACAAACAGTAAATCCCAGAAACGTTACTTTGATCCGAGTACAGGAGCTATGTACAAGGGATTTAAGAAGATCGGAAATAATACATATTATTTCTACAGTGGCAGCGGTGTTATGGCAACTGGCTGGGTGAAGAATACATCCAAGGGATATAAATATTACTTTAATCCATCTACCGGTATCATGGTAACCGGTACTGTGACCATTGACGGTAAGAAATATACATTCAACAGCAGCGGAATTCTGCAGGTGAATAATAATCCTAATACGACACCATCCACAGGAACCAGAACTATTAAGAATTTCCTGGCCAATGCGTTGAAGCCGGTTGGACAGACACTTTATGTATGGGGCGGAGGACATAATGATTCCGATGCAACCAGAAAGGGTGTAAGCCCTAGATGGAAACAGTGGTACGACAGTAATTCCAGTTCTTATAATTATAAATATTATATGGATCTTACAGAAGCTACAGAGCAGAAAGGTCTTGACTGCTCCGGCTATGTAGGATGGTCTGTATATCAGATCATGCAGAATAAATCCGGCGGTGTGAACTATACAACAGTTTCAGGAAGCATCGGATCTTTATATTCAGGCAGAGGAATGGGAACAATCGTTTCACAGGCGCAGCTTGCAAGCTCCGGATATAAGCTTTATCCTGGAGATATTGGATATAATGGCGGACATACATGGATGGTTCTCGGACAGTGTGCAGATAAGAGTGTTGTGATCCTTCACTGCACACCGAATGCAGGTGTTCAGATTTCCGGAACCCCGACACCGAGCGGAACATATGGTAGCCAGGCTATCGCACTGGCAGAGACTTATATGGCCAGGTATCCTGGAGTTACCAAATATGACTATCATGAGTCAAGTGGTAACTATATCCGTAACGGAGCATACTTCAGATGGAACAGAAATACACTTTCTGATCCGGAAGGCTATCTGAATAAGACAGCGAATCAGATCCTTGCAGATCTGTTCTGAATTAGAAGAACAGCTGATATAAAAGAAAAAAATATGTAACAAACAGAACAGGGGAATCCTTGATGCGTCAGGTTCCCCTGTTTTTTAATGTCAAAACCATTAATAAATGTTACAAAGTTTTAAACTAAATAATAGAAAATCCTTGCAATCCAAATAACACTGTGTTAATATATAAAAAGATTGAAACAAGATATTGCAAAAATATTACACGGACTGTTAAAAATGAAATAACAACAGACGTGAGTAAACTTGAAACAGCGGAGAACTTTTGCCGCTATAGAATCAGAATTAGATTGTGAGGGTGAACAGTCATGAAGAAAAGAATATTATGTCTGACACTGGCGCTCATCATCAGCGGAGCACAGGTAGTCAGCGTAAGCGCAACAAGAGAAGATGAAGCAGCACTTCAGCAGGAGATGGATGCAACCAATGACCAGCTGAACGCTACATACTCCAGATTGGATGAGCTTTCCGCTCAGAAATCCCAGATCGAAGGTGAGATTTCTACTCTTGATGCGAATCTTGTAAACGTGATGGTTTCTATTCAGACACTGGAAGGAGATATCTCCAATAAAGAAGCCGACATTGCATCTACACAGACTAACCTTGAGAAGGCTAAGAACGCCAAGGCGAAGCAGTACGAGGCAATGAAGAAACGTATTCAGTATCTTTATGAGAAGGGTGGCGACGATGCATGGTTTCAGATGATGCTTAATGCAGAGAACCTGTCAGAGCTTCTTACAAGAGCTGAGTACACACAGAAGACATATGAGCAGGATAGAAAAAGTCTTGAGAAGTATTCCAACACGATTCAGCAGGTAGCCAACCTGGAGACACAGTACACACAGGAGAAAGCAGAGCTTGAGGGAATGAAGCAGGAATATGAGGCGGAGTCCCAGAACCTGCAGGTACAGCTGGATGAGAAACGTGCCACATCCGCAGATTACGATAATGAGATTGCTTATGCACAGCAGCAGGCAACTGATTATGCGAACCTTCTTGCAGAGCAGACGGCAGAGCTTCAGAGATTAGAGGCTGAGCGTATTGCTGCTGAGGAAGAGGCGAGACGTCAGGCTGAAGCTGAGGCTGCAGCGAGAGCACAGGCTGAGG
>ENA-OQCO01000546-OQCO01000546.1-human-gut-metagenome-genome-assembly--contig:-NODE-546-length-20048-cov-3.381356_pt1 | contig 20048 bp, 16 predicted proteins | sample MGYA00242500_ERZ504582 | MGnify/ENA primary metagenome ERZ504582 (study PRJEB26092, sample SAMD00036346) | human gut metagenome | host: Homo sapiens | study: EMG produced TPA metagenomics assembly of...
CGTGTTACCACTTCTTTTCGTTCCTGCCTCGCGGCAAAACCTCATCAGGTACAGCAGTTTCTATACCTTTCCGCTATAACAGGCGGTCCTGTCATCACCTGCCGGTGTCCATTAAACGGGACATTCACATTTCGCTTATCACGTTCAAACCGGTTCAGCAATGCCTCTCCGAAGCCATCTTCCATCTGCGCCTGCACATCCCTCTCAGTCTCGGAACTCCTTATATAAAAAGTTCTCCGGGGATTTCCCTGTAGTACGGTGTACACATGTACTCTCTTCTTCCACGAGTTTTCCATATGGGAAAATCGTAACACATTTCTGATGGTTTGTAAACGGGGAATTTCGTTACTGTATTACATTCTCCTCTGCCTGTACATCCACCGCCACGCCATCCGGAACGCAATAGTTGTCAGCGTCATTCCTGCTGCCATGCTCACTGCAAAAAGGATCGTATAGATTCCATCTTTCTGGAATTTCGCCCAGTCCTTCATCAACATCCAGTTCATAGTCCGGTAAAGTGCTGCTCCCGGAATCAGCGGAATTGTCGCGGAAACCAGAAATACAGTTACCGGCGTTTTATGAATTCTTGCCATACATTCTGCATACAAAGTAATAGCTACTGTTGACCAGAAGCCGCACGCATACGGACTTGGCGTTATGAACTCCACTGCCAGATATACAGCCCAGGACAGGCAGCCTCCTACAGCCGCAAACCAGAGTTTTTTCCATGGATATTAAATAATGCCGCAAAGCCGAGGGATCCTGTGAAGGATACGACCAGCTGTATGATTTCCCGCATATTTTCCTCCTGAATAAATCATAACTACTCTCAAATGCTCCCATTATCTGCTGCGTTTCGCTACTCCGCAATTGATACAGTATGTGAATTACTCATTCACTGCTTATTGCTTTTCGCAACCTTCAAGAGAATTTCCCTGATTCGGTTAAAACAACAGATTCGCCACCGTAAAACCAAGGCCCACGACCAGTGCCAGCAAAAGTGCCTCCATACATCGGATCAAACCTGTAATGGTATCTCCTGAAAACATATCGCGTAATGAATTGGTAAATGCAATTCCCGGTATCAGAAGCATGATATTTCCGATACTGATCAGATCCGCATGATGTCCAAGCCCGATCAGAACTGTAAGATTGGAAAGTACTCCGCCGGCTCCGCAGCAAAGAAGCACTGTCAGCAGCGAGTTTAATGCGCCCTTTTTTACAAAAGCCTCAAACAGCTTCAGGGCGATACCTATCAGCGCAGAAGCGATCATATCGTTGACATCTCCTCCGAAAAACACGGAAAAAGAACCCGAAATTACAGCATAGATCAAAATCTGCGTTTTAAAAGAATATCCTTGTTTATCCCGGATCTTTTCCAGCCCCTTCTGGATCTCCTCCGGCTTCGGCCGATACTCACAGATATATCTGGAAAGCTGGTTCAGGTCATCCAGCCGCCCCAGGTCATTGGCCATTCCCGGCACACGCCGCGTCTGGGTGCAGATTCCAAAATCTTCTCCATAAATCGTCGTCACAATACTGGATGTGATAGAAAAAACATCCGCCCGGGTGGCTCCATATGCCAGGCAGATCCGCCGTATGGTATCTTCCACACGTCCAACCTCTGCTCCGCAGCAAAGAAGCTGTTCACCAATTGTCATCGCATAATATAAATACTGTTCCGCTTCCTCCCGCGTCATCCGGCATCCCTCTCTTTCCTGCTTTATTTCATCTTTATCTATTTTAGGACACGTAAATATTAAAATCAACAAGGATTTTTTGTCTTAATATTCATTTCTTCTATATTTCCTCAAAGTAATAAGCAGATATTTTTGTTCAAAATAAAACACCACCTGGACAAAAAAGATGTCTATCTCTTCTGTCCGGATGGTGTTGGTGTTTGAAAATCCAATGCTCTGCTCAGTTTTTATTTATTTGAAATCTAATAGATCTTATGCAAGTTTTCCGCCAAGTTCACGGCAAGCTGCAAGTCCTTCATCATCAGGTGTGTTGTTTACAATGAGTCCTTCATCCTCAACAAGCTCTGCACCTGCGTCTTTTGCTCTGCCGCACCATGTTCTCATCCACTCTCCGTCGCCCCAGTCATAGGAACCGAAAAGTGCAACTTTTTTACCGGAAAGTTTGCCTTCCAGATCAGAGAAGAATGGCTCGAACTCACCATCCTCAAGCTCCTCATCTCCCATTGCCGGACAGCCAAGTGCCAGAACATCATAAGAGAGAGCTTTATCTACGTCTGCATCTGCAACTTCCATGATCTCAACATCCGCACCAGCTGCTTTTGCGCCTTCCTCAACAGCCTGTGCCATTGCCTCTGTGTTACCTGTGGAAGACCAGTAAATAATTCCTACCTTGCTCATCTTAAAAACCTCCTGTTTTTAAACTTTATATTATACGCACATCTGAGATGTACAGAGATGCTTCATACCAACAACCTGTAAAATCGAATACCCCGCACGGATCTGCGCCGCAGTAAACTCCCGGCACTTATCATAGCTGTCAAAAATCCTGCGAGCCTGCTCCACATCATCATAAACCTTCCAGTAACCACACATCTTGCAGTCACTGCCTCCGAACTTCCGAAAGCCCTTCACATCTTCAATAGGATAACCCAGAAAAAGACCGATCTCATGAGGAAACTCCGTCTTATGAAAAAATCTCTCCTTCAGACGGGCGATCATCTCATCCAGAGAACCATCTATATTATAACCATCCTGGAGCAAAAGCTTCCTGGCTTCTTCCTGCTTAAGATATTCCTGCAGCATATCCGGCCGGTACACCAGAAGAAGATAATGCTTCCTGCATCCACAGATGATCTCCATACGGATGCCTTCCCGTTCAAGACTCTCCTTATAATCCGAAATGATCTCCGGCAGCTCCGGCATTTTTTCCTTGGAAAAGGAAACAAGGTTCGCCGGTTTCATTCCCATTAATACAGGGGAACAATGATAACCTATGACAGATTCAAATTTTGCACAAGTCATTTGCATTCTCCTTTACGCTTTAGTTAGATTTATCTAACTATTGTAAATATACCACCTGAGTTAGTTTGTGTCAACTTATTTTTTTAAATCCTCATCATTATTTTTTACTGATAAAGTCCAATCATTAAGGGTAGAATATTTCTATAAAATAAAAATATTTCAGGATAATCAGATCAAAATCTCTTGACAAATCTCTCTCTGTCATGTATTATAATATCAGTAATAATTACTATTACCAATATGGAGGAAACATTATGGCAGCACTTAAATACAGCCGTCAGAGAGAATCTATCAAGGAATTTCTGAGATCCAGAACAGATCATCCAACGGCAGACACAGTATACGAGAATCTTCGACAGATCTACCCCAACATCAGTCTCGGAACTGTCTACCGTAATCTTTCTCTTCTCAGTGACATCGGCGAGATCCGGAAGCTGACCAATTTCGGAAGCGCGGACCGCTACGATGGAAGGGTCGCACCGCATTCACATTTCATGTGTACCAGATGCAACCGGGTGATCGATATGCAGTCAGACAGCCTTAACGGAATTCTTGAGCAGGCAGCTGCAGAATTTATCCACGGAAAAGTCTTTGACGTAGATGCAAGCTTCTATGGAATCTGCAAGGAATGCCTCGAAAAAGAAGAAAAACAGTCTTGACAAAAATAAGATCACATGTTACTATAAAACAGTAATAATTACTATTATTAATTCAAAAGAAACATAAAATCAAAATAACTTTTTATAAGAAAAGGAGATCACAACTATGGCAAAATGGGTATGTAATGTATGTGGATATGTTTACGAAGGCGAGCAGGCACCGGAGGCCTGTCCAGTATGTAAAGCACCAGCTTCCAAGTTTTCCAAACAGGAAGGCGAGCTCACATGGGCAGCTGAGCATGTTGTAGGCGTTGCTAAGGGCGTTAGCGAGGACATCCTTGCAGACCTGAGAGCAAACTTCGAGGGCGAGTGCTCTGAGGTTGGTATGTATCTTGCAATGGCTAGAGTAGCTCACAGAGAAGGATATCCGGAAGTTGGAATGTACTATGAGAAGGCAGCTTACGAGGAAGCAGAGCATGCAGCTAAATTTGCAGAGCTCCTTGGCGAAGTTGTAACAGACAGCACAGAGAAGAACCTTCAGATGCGTGTAGACGCTGAGAACGGTGCTACAGCAGGTAAATTCGACCTTGCTAAACGTGCGAAAGCAGCTGACCTTGACGCAATCCATGACACAGTACATGAGATGGCTAAGGACGAAGCAAGACACGGAAAAGCATTCGCTGGTCTGCTTAAGAGATATTTCGGTAAATAAGAAATCCGCATAGAATAAGGATTTTTTTAAGGGGGAATCACTTCCGTGATTCCCCCTTTTTCGTACAATTTTTATTTAACTGTAACTTTACAGGTTGTCTTCTTTGAGCCGCTTCGGATTGTGATTGTTGCAGTTCCTTTTTTCAGACCTTTGATTACACCACCGGATGTTACTGTCGCGATTTTTTTGTTGGATGATGTGTATGTAACTTTTTCCTGACTGGTTACAGGAATGACTTTAACTGAAGACGCCAGTTTACGGTAAGTAGTTCCTTTTTTGAGTGTCACTGATTTAGTGCTCACAGTAATTTTCGAAGTTTTTACTGCCCCGTTCTGTACGGTAACTTTGAAAGATGCTGACTTTTTACTTGCGAGAATAACTTTAACTGTAGTACTTCCTGCCTTTTTACCTGCTGTCAGTCTGAAAGTTCCCTTCTTTGTCACAGAAGATACTTTTACGATTCCTGTATTTCCGGATGTCACCTTTGTAACATAATCACCTTTCGCCAGTCCGGCTGCTTTAAATGCAGTGGTAGACTGACCTGCTTTCATTTTCAGGGAAGATGCAGTCAGGGAAATCGTCGGTTTCAGTTTGGCGACTGAAGCTTGTTTTCTGAGCACTTTACCACATACTTTGCAATGACTTCCTTCCGTCTTTCCTGCTTTAAATACTGTCGCTGCAACTGCTGCATCTTTTACAACGGTATGTTTTGCCGGAAGTGTTACTGTTCTTACACCATCACAGGAAGTACATTTATCAGTTCTGCTTCCTTTTGACGTACAGGTTGCCGGAACAGTTTTTACTGCTTTCCAGCTGTGGCTGTGTTTTGAACTGTTTTCTCCAATCTCAAAATGTTTCCTTACAAGCCGCTCCCACTCTCCGTTTTTGTTTTTTCGTATGGCAGACAGTGCAAGCCTTGTATTATCATCGGACCTTCTCGTCATGATCGGAAGCTCCTGGCCGGAAACTTTCTGCATATTCCATGCTTCCTCATCGTAATCATATTGCAGTTTACCGGACTCTGTATCCCTCCAGCTCATCACTACGATTTTTATATCATTTCCTGTAATCTCAACGGGATCACCTTTTCCGTTTATATACTGAATCAGTTTTACTTTTAAATTGGCGAGATTAATGGATTCTCCAACAGCCGGATTAAGCAGCTTTCCATTCTTATCTGTCAGATTCTCCGGTATCAGCATAAATTCGCTGACTTCAAACCATATATCTTTTCTGAAGGCTTCTTTATATTTACCGGTTTTATCCAGAAGTTTTACTGCTACGTAACAGCAGCCAACACCGGTTTTATCGTTGGATTTAATTATAAGCTTCTTTCCATCCGAAGAAACTGCAGCTTCTGCCAGTTTTGACTGTTCTATGATTTCCAGCTTATAATCCTTTACCGGATGCTGGCCACTGGTTTTATCCAGTATGTCTGTCACAACGGTCGTTTCATTGTTCGGTAGCATGGCTTCATTTCCTGCCGTACCTTCCAAATCGTATGTCAGATTATAAAAGCTTTTTTCCTCACTATCATCACTATCATGACCACTGTCACCGAAGCTTCCACTGTCGTTGCCATTATAACCAGGCAGGGTATCCAGTTCATACATTCGTCTTGCTATCTGGTGCCAGTTTCCATCTGCACTTTTTTCCATTGCAACAAGCGCAAACCATGTACCATATCCTGATGTTCTCTCAAGGATCGGGAGCTCCTGACCTGGAACATCGATCCATTTCCAGCCATCCGCATCATAATCACGGTGCACTGTGCCTGTACTTTCATCTGTCTCTGAATATATCACAATCTTGTAATTATCTCCTGTTACCGGAATCGGATCTCCTTTTCCTTTTTTATAGCGGACAAGCTGCGGCTTCATGTTATTTAAAATGTCTATCTGCTGTCCTACTTCAGGAATAAATACCTTTCCATTTGCATCTGTGATATTTTCCGGTAAAAGTACATACTCGCTGACGCTGAACCATATATCTTTTCTGAATGCTTCTCTGTATCCGCCTTTTCCATCCGGTATCTGTACAGATATGTAACAGCAGCCCTGACCGGTTTTATTACCAGATTTAATAACAAGTTTTTTTCCATCTGCAGAAACTGAAATTTCTGCCAGCTTAGACTGTTCCAGGATTTCCAGTTTATAATCATCTACCTCTGATAATCCTTTGTTTTGTCCTCCAGATAAGTGGTAGCTGTCATTTGACTGTTCGGCAGCATAGATCCGTTTCCTGTCGTATCCTGATAATCATATATCAGGCTGTAGGAACTTTTCTCTTCGCTGTCATCATTATGACCATTGTCATAATCACTGTTGATCAAAGGATCAAGTGCATAATGATGTCGGGTAATATAATGCCAGTCCCCATTTTCTGATCTCTCCATAGCCAGAAGTGCAAACCATGTAGAATTCTCTGTTGTTCTCTCCAGGATTGGAAGATCCTGTCCCAGAACCGCTATCCATTTCAGACCATCTGCATCATAATCACGAAGTTCTTCGCCTCCAGGCCCTGTCTGTGACATGACGATCTTGTAATTGTCCCCTGTTACCGGAATCGGATCTCCTTTTCCATCTTTGTAACGGACAAGCTGTGGTTTCATGTCTTTTGCTATATCCAGTTGCTGGCCAGCTTCAAGGTTGATGGTTTTTTCCGGCAATATTACATATTCACTGATGTTAACCCCAAATTCCCGTTTAGCCACTTCAGTTCCATTTATGAATGCCGTTGCAGAAATTCTGGCATCTCCGGTTTTATTGTAAACATCCAGCACAATATCCTGGCCATCTAATGATACGTCTGCCATTTTGACACCATTTCCACCAGTTACCGGAGCAACTTTCAGTTCATATGCAGAAACATCACTCCAGTCAGTTGTATCAACCAGACGGGTTTTTATTCTGACATGACTGTTCGGCAGTAAGTCCTGACTCCCACTGGTACCTTCGTATATCAGATTAAGCTGATATTGTTCATTTGCTGTAGCAGACTCTCCATCTTCTGAACCGTCACTGAAGACCTCCTGGTTTTCGGTGTTATCCCCGGATATCTCCGCAATTTCTGATGTGTTTTCTTCTTCTGCTACTTCTTCCGCATTTTCTGCATCATCCTGAAGACTTAATTCCTCATCGTCTTCCAGATCAGACACAGAAGCTGTTTCCCCTGTTATTTCCGAGCCACCGTTCTCCTGAACTGATTCTTCTGTCTCTGCAGTTTCCTGTCCGGTATCTGCTGTCAGTTCCTCAGCTGCTACCGGTATGGCTGCACCCATACTCTGTGAAAACGTAAGTGCTGCAGCCAGAAGCATCGCAATCCTCTTTTTCTTCATATGATTCCCCCATTTTCGTTTTTCTACTATAATTATACTATACTCATTGGAGGACTGACTATCATATTCTCCTTTATTCGTCAAAATCTGTCGATATATTTTTCAATGAGAATTTTCTGAAAAACATTTACAATTTACATATAGATCAAGCAGATATCTGCAATTCAATTCGCTGCTTGTCTGATCTGATCAAAATATCATTCTATGTTGAGGTGACATATCAAGGTATACCCCAAATATGTCAAGAAGCTTACTTACTCTTTTTTATCTTTCTCACACTGTCTTCCCTCACATGATTCCGCAATTCGGTCAGATACTCGGAGAATTTCACCTGCTCGTTTCCATAGGTCATCTGCAGATCATATTCCAAAGAAAGCCATGTTTTGATGTCGGATTCATTGTGCTGGATCAGGGCTTCTAGCTTGTCCAGAGCTTTATAGATCCTGGCCTCCAGAGTCTGCTGCTCTTCCATCTCCTGATAGAGTTCTGACATTTCTTTACTGAATGGCTCCGGCAGGGTTTTCACCCATTCGCCCAGTACATCCGCCTCCTTCTTCGAATCTTTATCCGTCTTTTCAAAAGCAGGGATATCCCCGGTAAAAGCTTCTCCAAGATCATGGATAAGGCACATTTTCATAATTTTCAGAAGATCAGCCTCAGGAAATTCATCGCTGACAAAATAAGCCATCAGTGTGATCCGCCAGGAATGTTCAGCCACGCTCTCCCGCCTGCCGCCTGATGTATAACAGTGGCGCACTGCATCCTTCAATCGTTCTGCAACAGAAAGTACTTCGATCAGTTTTTCTGGTTTCATATATATTACGCTCCTCTTCTTTTTATTATGTCAACCATCTATATCAGCTATTTTCAGCCTATCTTATATAGCTGTCCATAAAACCGTTATAGCATTTTTATTTACTATACCATAATTTCCCACAGAACAGACTACACAAAAGCACTCTCCTTCCTTCTGCACACTGACATTTTCCATCCTGAAAAATTTATCCCACCTGATTTCTAAAAAAACTATAAACCATATTGCATTTTTCTCCATAATCGTCATAATGAAATTATAAACAAAAGAAAGAAGGTGATTGCCGATGGATATCACGGTGTCGGATGAGGTCTCACAGGAATATCATGAGCTTGTGAAGAACATCCTCTGTAACAGAGAGTTCCTGAAGCTGAGCCTGTACACCCACCACCAGTGGACCACACGGCTCATGCACAGTATCAATGTTTCTTACCTCTCCTGGTTCATTGCCAGGAAGCTGGGATGTGACGAGAAAGCCGCCGCAAGGGCAGGGCTTCTCCACGATTTCTGTCCCTATGACTTCAGGGCGGAGACACCGACCGGTGAGCATCAGGCGTTTTATCACCCGAAGGCTGCCGCCGACAACAGTGCCTCACACTTTGATGTCACGGACAGAGAACTGGATGCGATACTCTCACATATGTTCCCTCTGGGACCTCTTCCACGCAACAAGGAAGCCTGGATCATCAGCTTTGCCGATAAAGCCTGCGCCATCGCGGAAGGCTGCCATATCGCCATTGCACTGGCCAGACGCAACCGGATCGTCATCAATCCGGCATAATTTCCACACAAAAAACAGGGCCGTCACCACTTTTGACGAGCCCTGTTTTTTGTGTGGAAATTTATTTTATGGTAATACCTTGCAGATTACTTTATATATCTTAGTTCTCTTTCACAACAACCTTATCCAGATGCCAGATATCATCTACATACTCCTGGATGGTTCTGTCGGATGTGAACTTACCGCTGCATGCTGTGTTGAGAAGTGCCATCTTAGCCCAGCGTTTCTCATCTTTGTATGCTTCCTCAACACGCTTCTGTGCCTCTGCATAGGAACGGAAGTCGCCAAGGATGAAGTACTGGTCAGGTCTCGGCATGTTGCGTTTGTCGAGAAGTGAATTGTAGATGTCACGGAACATCTCTGTATCGCTGGAGAAGGTTCCATTGATCAGCTGCATCAGTACCTGACGGATCTCAGGATCTGTATTGTAAATGAAGTCCGGATCATAGCCGCCGTTATTCTCATAGTTGATGATCTGGTCGGAGCTCATACCGAAGATAAATGCGTTCTCCTCGCCAACCTCCTGTACGATCTCAACGTTGGCACCATCCATAGTTCCCAGTGTCGGAGCACCGTTCAACATGAACTTCATGTTACCTGTACCGGAAGCCTCTTTACTTGCTGTGGATATCTGCTCGGAAACATCTGCTGCCGCAAAAATGATCTCAGCGTTGGATACACGGTAATTCTCGATGAATACAACCTTCAGCTTGCCGTTGATGGAAGCATCATTGTTTACAACATCTGCCACACAGTTGATCAGCTTGATGATCTTCTTTGCACGTGCGTAAGCTGCAGAAGCCTTTGCACCAAAGATAAATGTTCTCGGATAGAACTCCATCTCCGGATGTGCCTTGATCTGATTGTACAGATAGATCACATGCAGGATGTTGAGAAGCTGACGCTTGTACTCATGAAGTCTCTTAACCTGGATATCAAAGATGGAGTGCGGGTCAACCTCAACACCGTTGTGCTCCAGGATATATTTTGCAAGACGCTCTTTGTTCTTGAACTTGATGGTCATGAACTCCTGAAGAGCTTTCTCATCGTCTGCATAAACCTTCAGCTTGGAAAGCTGGGAAAGATCTGTGATCCAGTCCGGTCCGATCTTATCTGTTACCCAGTCAGCCAGAAGCGGGTTTCCATGAGCAAGGAAACGTCTCTGTGTGATACCGTTTGTCTTGTTGTTGAACTTCTCAGGCATCATCTCATAGAAATCCTTCAGCTCCTGATTTTTGAGGATTTCTGTATGAAGGCGTGCAACACCGTTTACAGAGTAGCCTGCAACGATTGCAAGGTGAGCCATCTTAACCTGTCCGTCATAGATGATCGCCATCTTCTTAACCTTCTCGAAGTTTCCAGGATATTTCTGCTGGATCTCAAGAATGAAACGACGGTTGATCTCCTCGATGATCTGGTATACACGCGGAAGCAGTCTGGAGAACAGCTCGATCGGCCATTTCTCAAGTGCCTCGGACATGATGGTGTGGTTGGTGTAAGCACAGCATTTTGTTGTGATATCCCATGCCTGATCCCAGCCAAGACCTTCCTCATCGATAAGAATACGCATCAACTCTGCAACTGCAACTGTCGGATGAGTATCATTCATCTGGAATACAACCTTCTCATGAAGCTTGGTAATGTCGTCGTGTGTTTTTTTGTATTTGGCAATCGCTGCCTGAAGGCTGGCAGATACGAAGAAGTACTGCTGTTTCAGACGAAGCTCTTTACCTGCCATATGGTTATCATTCGGATAAAGCACCTCTACGATAGTACGTGCAAGGTTCTCCTGCTCTACTGCGTTGTGATAATCACCCTTGTCAAAAGAGTCAAGGTTGAAGTCTACGATCGGCTCTGCATCCCAGATACGAAGTGTGTTTACAACATCGTTGTTATAACCTGTGATCGGCATATCGTAAGGAACGGCCTTAACTGCCTGATATCCTTCATGGATGAATTTATTCTCGTTCTTCACCGGATCCCACTCAACGCGTACATATCCGCCGAAATGAACCTCTTTTGCATACTCCGGACGACGGAGCTCGAAAGGATAGCCGTTCTTCAGCCAGTTATCCGGTGCCTCTACCTGATAACCGTCACGGATCTCCTGCTTGAACATACCATAACGATAACGGATTCCGCATCCGTATGCACAGTAGTTCAGAGTTGCAAGAGAATCCAGGAAGCATGCTGCCAGTCTTCCAAGTCCACCGTTTCCAAGAGCCGGATCCGGCTCCTGGTCTTCGATGCAGTTAATATCAAGTCCAAGCTCCTCAAGAGCCTCCTTAACCTCGCCGTATGCGCCAAGGTTGATCAGATTGTTTCCAAGGGCACGGCCCATAAGGAACTCCATGGACATATAATATACAATCTTCGGGTCCTGTTTTTCATACGCCTTCTGGCTCTTGAGCCAGTTGTCAATGATAACGTCCTTCACAGTGTAACTTACAGCCTGAAAAATCTGCTCCTGTGTAGCCTCTTCCAGTGTTTTTCGATAAAGGAATTTTACGTTTTCTTTTACGCTTTTTTTGAATTCCTCTTTCTCAAACTGCTTGTCAATCATTAGTTTTCCTCCTGTACTTTGGATACTCCCAGTGTTACAGCCTCTTTGTTGATGTTCCATTCTTTGGTGTAACCCTCTGCTTCTCCCAGAACAATGTTTTCTGCCAGTACTTCACGTTTGATCTCATCCTGGTTTGCTTTCATGATATCCATGATCTTATCGTTATCTTTTGCATAGACAATGATCTTGTCCATGACTTCGAAACCAGCCTCTTTACGCATGGTCTGCACCTTACTGATGATCTCGCGGACAAAGCCCTCCTGGATCAGTTCAGGTGTAAGGTTTGTATCAAGGACAACGGATGTCTCACCGTCTGTCTCTGTAACATAGCCCTCGCTCTGGGCTGTTCGATCAATAAGTCTTCCTCTGCAAGCTCGACCTTATTTCCGTCAATGTCAAGAACGAGAACACCATTGTCTCTCAGCTCTTTCATTGCTGCGGTTCCGTCAATCTCAGAGAGTGCGGTACGGATGCCGTTCAGAAGCTTGCCGTATTTCGGTCCTACTGTACGGAGCTGCGGCTTGAAGCTGTAGGAAATGAAGGACTCTACATCATCTGCGAATTTCACTTCTTTTACATTGAGCTCATCTGCGATGATATCTGTGTAGAATTTATCCATAGCTTTCTCAGCCTTTACATACATGGTTCCGATCGGCTGACGGTTCTTGATGTTTGCAGTATTTCTGCATGCACGACCAAGAACAACGATCTCAAGAAGCTCTTCCATGTTTGCCTCAAGATCCTTGTCGATCCATGCCTCATTTACCTCCGGGTAATCGCAGAGATGGATACTCTCCGGAGCGTCTGCGTCAATGCTTCTTACAAGGTTCTGGTAGATATCCTCAGTCATGAACGGAATCATCGGAGCTGCAGCCTTGGCAACAGTTACCAGTGCTGTGTAAAGTGTCATGTAAGCATTGATCTTATCCTGCTCCATGCCCTTTGCCCAGAAACGCTCACGGCTTCTTCTTACATACCAGTTACTCATATCGTCAACAAATTCCTGAAGTGCTCTTGCAGCCTCCGGAATCTTGTAGGAACCAAGATCCTCATCGACAGTCTTCACCATGGTATTCAGCTTGCTGAGCAGCCATTTATCCATAACCGGAAGCTTATCGTAATTTAAAGTATATTTAGTTGCATCAAAATTGTCAATGTTAGCATACAGTACAAAAAATGCATAGGTGTTCCACAGAGTGCTCATGAACTTTCTCTGTCCCTCTACAACTGCCTTGCCGTGGAAACGGTTCGGAAGCCACGGAGCACTGTTGATGTAGAAATACCAGCGGATAGCATCTGCGCCGTATTTGTTCAGTGCATCAAACGGATCTACTGCATTTCCCTTTGACTTACTCATCTTCTGTCCGTTCTCATCCTGTACATGTCCCAGAACGATTACATTCTTATACGGAGCCTTGTTGAAAAGCAGTGTGGACTCAGCAAGAAGTGAGTAGAACCATCCTCTTGTCTGGTCAACAGCCTCGGAGATGAAGTCTGCCGGGAACTGCTGCTCGAACAGATCTTTATTCTCAAACGGATAATGATGCTGTGCAAAAGGCATTGCTCCTGAATCGAACCAGCAGTCAATTACCTCCGGTACACGATGCATGGTCTTTCCGCAGTCCGGGCACTTCATGGTGATATCATCAATGTATGGGCGGTGAAGTTCAATAGTCTTGGCACGCTCATCACCACTCTTCTCATAGAGATCCTGACGGCTTCCTACGGATTCCATATGTCCGCACTCGCACTGCCAGATGTTCAGTGGTGTTCCCCAGTAACGGTTTCTGGAAATACCCCAGTCCTGAACGTTCTCAAGCCAGTCACCGAAACGTCCCTTACCGATGCTCTCCGGAATCCAGTTAATTGTATTATTGTTGCGGATCAGATCATCCTTTACTGCTGTCATCTTGATAAACCAGGACTCACGTGCATAGTAGATAAGCGGTGTGTCACATCTCCAGCAATGCGGATAATCATGCTCGAATTTCGGCGCGTCAAAAAGCTTGCCTTCTTTGTCAAGGTCTGTGAGAACCATCGGGTCAGCTTTTTTTACGAATACACCGGCATACGGTGTCTCCTTGGTCATGTTACCCTGTCCGTCTACGAACTGTACGAACGGAAGGTCATACTCACGTCCCACACGGCTGTCATCCTCACCAAATGCAGGTGCGATATGAACGATACCGGTACCATCACTCATGGTAACGTAGTTATCACAGGTTACAAAATGAGCTTTTTTGCGCTGTTTTGCTGCTGCCTCGCCTGTGCATGCAAAAAGCGGCTCATATTCCTTACGCTCAAGATCTGTTCCTTTATATTTCTCAAGGATCTCATATGCAGGCTCATCATCCTTTGCAAGCTTGCCGAGAACCTTATCCAGAAGTGCTTCTGCCATGTAGTAGGTGTAGCCGTCCGCTGCTTTTACCTTGCAGTAGATCTCATCCGGGTTTACACAAAGTGCGACGTTGGATGGAAGTGTCCACGGTGTTGTTGTCCATGCCAGGAAGTATGCGTCCTCACCAACAACTTTAAAACGAACGATTGCAGAACGCTCTTTAACGGTCTTGTATCCCTGGGAAACCTCCTGTGCGGAAAGAGGAGTTCCACAACGCGGGCAGTAAGGAACGATCTTGAAGCCTTTGTAAAGAAGACCTTTTTCCCAGATCTCTTTCAGTGCCCACCACTCGGACTCGATAAAGTTATTGTCGTATGTTACATAAGGATGCTCCATGTCAGCCCAGAAACCAACTGTAGATGAGAAATCCTCCCACATTCCCTTGTATTTCCATACGCTCTCTTTACACTGCTGGATGAACGGCTCCATTCCGTACTCCTCGATCTGCTCCTTGCCGTCAAGGCCAAGCTTCTTCTCAACCTCAAGCTCAACCGGAAGTCCGTGAGTATCCCAGCCTGCTTTTCTCGGAACCATGTAGCCCTTCATTGTACGGTATCTTGGGATCATATCCTTGATAACTCGTGTCAGAACATGTCCGATATGTGGCTTACCGTTAGCGGTAGGCGGTCCGTCATAAAATGTGTATGTCTCGCCCTCTTTACGGCTGTCCATACTCTTTTCGAAAATCTTGTTGTCTTTCCAGAATTTCTCAACTTCTTTTTCACGGTCAACAAAATTCAGATTCGTGTCAACTTTACGATACACAATATTTACCTCCTGTGTCTGATTACTGGCTGCTGCCTCATCTATGAGGCCACAGCGGATTGCTTCTTCACAGATACCTGTTCGTGCCAATGCCTCGGGCACTTATAAAAAAAGACCCCATCCTGTAAAAGGACGAAGTCTGATTCGCTGTACCACCTGTTACATTATACGGGCCTGTGTCCGGATTCCTGCGTCTTTCTTTACAGTTTCTTATTGATTCTGCTGCAGGCTCCTGTGTCATGTCTTCCCATGACGGACATTACTGTATCTGCCGATATATGTTCCCTGTAACGGAGGAAATCCGTCAGTTCTTACTTGATCATTATCTATATTTCAGATACTCTTCCCGGCTGCACCGGACAACTTCAGAACTGAAGCTCAGGAGTGATGTTCTATCATACTTACTCGCCCCGGGCTCTCACCCTTCCCGGTTCGCTGAAAGCTTTCCATATGACTTACTGTCTCCGTCTTCGCTTTTTCATATACGCTGTATATTATAGGTTGGGGAAATTCCATATGTCAAGTGTTTTTGCCGGATTTCAGCGGTTTTCCTCTTATTATATGTATGTTCATTCTATCTTAATAGAATTTTCACAGACTGAAAGTAGTTTTTCCAGAAGGAAAGTGGTATACTACTACAGAATCTCACGGGTAAAATACAACTATTATTGAAAGGTCTATTAAAATGAGTATTACGAAAAAACGATCTCTGCGCCAGATCTTTGCCGGAATCCTCTGCATGGGAATCCTGATTACAGGCGCACAGCCATGTGCAGCTGCTGCTTATGGATATGATGAGTACGGTGATCCTATTGTCACCGCAACACCAGTTCCTGACAGCCAGAGCGGACAGGCTGCACAGGTCACACCTGCCCATTCCAGTTACTACAACCAGGCAGCTGATACCGACTCCATTGACGGCTGGCCAACCGGCCCAAATATCGAAGCACAGGCGGCAGTTCTTATGGATGTAAATACAGAAGCAGTTCTTTATTCCAAGAATGCCGACACCCAGCTTTATCCTGCCAGCATTACCAAGATCCTGACAACGCTTCTGGCCTGTGAAAATATTCCTTACAAACAGAAAATCACTGTTTCCGAAAGCGCATCTGCCAGCGTATCAGCAGGTGATTCCAGCATTTATGCAGCTCCCGGTGAAGTATTTACCAGAGACCAGGCACTGATGGCTGTTATGCTCCAGTCTGCAAACGAAATGTCTGTAGCAGTTGCAGAGCAGGTTTCCGGCTCTGTAAAAAAATTCACAGAACTTATGAACTGGCGTGCAAAGCTTTTTGGGTGCAAAAATACCCACTTCAACAATCCGAATGGCCTTCCGGATGAGAACCATTACACCACAGCTTCTGACATGGCCAGAATTGCAAAATCCGCCTGGCTGAATCCGCTTTACCGTAAGTTCTGTACCAGACGCTATTATGAGATCCCGGCCACCAATAAATTTTCAGAAGCCCGCCAGCTTCTCAATCACCACAAGATGATCAAAAACGGCGAATACTACTGCGAGGGTGTCCTTGGCGGAAAAACAGGATACACAGATGCTTCCGGCAATACTCTTGTCACCTACTGCAGACGCGGAAATATGACTCTGGTTGCTGTAATCCTGAATTCTACTTCTGCTGCAAATGCCTACAGCGACACTGCTTCACTTTTTAATTATGGTTTTGAAAATTTTGAAAAAGTGGATATGAAAGTTTCCATGAATCCAGTCCCATTTAAGGTACTCCCATGTGACAAATATATCCTTAAAGATAACGGAAATACTTATCCGTTTTATTACAAGACTAAAGTTTATGTAACTTTGCCAAAAGGCATCAAGAAATCAAAACTTAACAAACGCCAGGCCGTTCTCTCGAATGCTGCCGGCCCGCTGCGTCTGAAAAGCAAATACTACTATAATAAACATCTGGTTGGCTGGGGAATGCAGTACGAACGGAATGTCGTATCAGACCTGCTTCTCCAGACCTCTTCTTAAAAGTTTCCTGCGGCGGAGAGATTCATGTTTTTCGCGGATCTCATCCGCTGCTTCTGTATCATTCACTTTCAGGGTTTTTACTCCGAAATATTTTCCCTCGTCTGTTTTACGGATACGGATCTTTCCTACAACAGGGCCATGCTCATGGCAGAGCGCAAGACAATAATATACCTTGGAATTATTGGTACTGAACCAGCGGATCTTTCGCTTTGCAGGACATTTACAAACAGGACATATTGTACTGATCATATTCCGGTCTTTCATTAATCGCTCTTTTGATACAAATTCCCTGGATACAAACTTGTCGTGATCTGTATAGGAAATGTAGATTTCTTTCTCTTTTGACTTCGGATTCTGGTATACATCCAGGGATGGATGACGGATCATGCAGGCTTCGTCAATCTCCAGAAGAATCCTTGCCGTATAGCTGGCATCTGCCAGTGCCCGGTGAAAATCCCGGTTCTTTGGAAGATTAAGATAGTCAATGGCATATTCCAGAGAACGTCTGGCGATCCCATCTTCGAATTTCACACTGAAAAGCTTCTGCACATCATAATAATGTACCGGTCCGGGCATCAGTTTCAGAAGATTATAATATTTCATATTCCGCTGAAGTTCCATAACATCCTGATTTCCCCAGGTAAAAAAACGGTACTCCTCTCCGCACCATTCCAGAAAATTTCGGATAGCTCTTGGAAACGGGATTCCATTCTCAAGCTCATGATAATCCACATGGATCACCTCATGGATGCTGTCGTGGATCCAGTGGTACACTTTGGGCTTGATCAGGCACTGGAAGGTGTCGATGATCTCTCTTTTTTCATTTAATTTTACTGCCCCGATCTCAATGATCTCAAAAGGGAGCCGGCTGTCCGGATGTCTTCTTCCGTCCGGATTCTGGTTCCATTCCAGGTCAAATACAATATAGTTCATGGGTTTTCTGTCCTCTTATCTGACAGTGTGTACAGATATCTTTATGAAGAGCAGGCACTGTGTTCTGCCCCTCTATATCTTATGAACGCAGCTGCTTCATGGTCTGATCCCGGTTATTTCCCGGTTCTGCACTCAGAAACAGAATAAATCGCTTCGAACAGCTCCTGCTGAAAGCGCTCTGTATCTGCGTCTGTCAGAATCATATCTTTTATTTTTTCTTCATCGTGAAGCCACCAGCGGAAATCGCATAATGTGGCACCCCGTCCGGCACCATCGGAGCAATCCACATCCAGGAGCACTTTTTCTGTCTTAAAGAACTCCGGATGAAGGAGATACATAAACGGTACTGCATCGTGAATACTTGCCACGCAGCGATATTTGGAAGAATTTTCAAGTACATAGCCAGCCATATCTCCACAGGCTCTGGCTGTCGGATCACCGGACTGACATAATTTCATGATCTGGTTTCTGGTAAGATTGCATTTCAGGGTAGCATCCAGTCCGCACATCACCAGTGGGATACCGGAATCGAATACGATCTTCGCAGCTTCCGGATCTGCATAAATGTTGAATTCTGCTGCCGGTGTGATGTTTCCGCCTTTTGCTGCGCCGCCCATAAATACAATTTTTCCAATCTTATTCTTTATTTCAGGAAAAACCTTCAACAGAAGTGCAAGATTAGTCATTGGCGCAGTTTCAATCATTACTACCTGCTCACCTTCCGGAAGTCTGTTCAGAAGCTCACGGATAAAAAGCACTGCATTGTCTGATGCAGCCTCTGATTTTGCTTCCGGCAACACACAATGGCCAAGCCCTGTCTCTCCGTGAAATTCTTCCGCATGAAGTACCTCTTTCACAAGAGGACGTTCCTGGCCTCTTGCCACCGGAACATTCAGTCCGTAAAAATCTACCAGCTCCAGTGCATTCTTCGTCACTTTATCAATAGTATTATTTCCTGCAAATGTTGTCACTGCAAGAAGCTCCAGCTCGTCCTGATGCGCTGCCACATATGCCAGCGCAATCCCGTCATCAATTCCCGGATCACAGTCCATGATAACCTTGATTCTCTCTCCCATATGTTCACCTCTGTAAAAACTTTTCCCCAATTTTATAGTATTGCCGAATTTCCGCTGTTTACCTGTTCCAAGTATAACAGAGTGAGGATGTAGTGTAAAGTTAATCAGAATTCGTTACTGTTCACTCCGTTCTCAGCAACACGCTTCGCGATGCACAGAATTTATGCTGATCGCATAAATTCGCGCGGTATGTCTCGGGTTTTCTGTGACCTTCGCTCACACAAAACACCTCGCGGAATATTACCAGTAAACAGTAATCAGAATTCACCTCTGTACTTCAGGCCGAAACGTAAAGAACCCCTCTGCCGGGCATTGGCAGAGGGGTGGAAAAAAAAGGGGGTTATATTCTATCCGTTTGGGTTGTTCCGGATATTGTCTTCAAAGTAAATGCTGATCAATCAATCAATAGAAACAAATTTCTTCTCTTCTGCTTCTTTCTTGGTCTCTTCCTTCGGGAAGGTTACATGAAGGATTCCGTTCTCATATTTCGCATGGATATCTTCATGCTTAATGCTCGAGCCTACATAAAAGCTTCTGTTGCAGGTTCCTGTATAACGTTCTCTGCGAACATATTTACCTTTATCATCCTTCTCGTCCTTCTTCTCTTCTCTGGTTGCCTGAATGTTCAGATAACCATTCTTCAGCTGGATCTTCACATCCTCCTTCTTAAAGCCCGGAAGATCGATCTCCAATTCATAATTACCATCTACGTCACGAATATCTGTCTTCATCATATCCTTTACCTGAGGATAAGCATTGGAAGCTGCCTGACGGCCTGTTGGATATCCCATAAAATCATCAAATAAATCTTCTCCGAAAATACTTGGCATTAACATAACTCATTCCTCCTGATCTATATTCGCTGCGTGCTGTGCAGCCATTTTTTAATTTACTGTTTCAGAAAACATCTGAAAATTCTGTAAGAACTTTCTCCGGAAGATTTCTTCTTTCTCTCTTCCTTTGTTCTGTATGTACTATAACACGCATTATTAGCACTGTCAAGAGGTGAGTGCTAATTATTTGAGATTTTTTTGCAAACCCTTTAAAATCAATGGTTTGCAGTATCTTATTTCTTTTG
>ENA-OQCO01000547-OQCO01000547.1-human-gut-metagenome-genome-assembly--contig:-NODE-547-length-20010-cov-2.363225_pt1 | contig 20010 bp, 27 predicted proteins | sample MGYA00242500_ERZ504582 | MGnify/ENA primary metagenome ERZ504582 (study PRJEB26092, sample SAMD00036346) | human gut metagenome | host: Homo sapiens | study: EMG produced TPA metagenomics assembly of...
CCGGTGTAGCCTTCACGCAGTGAAGCTGTTGGAATAAATGCGACTTTCTTATTTTCAATTTCTTCCTTTATCAGACTTCCTACACTTGAAAAGTGCGAACATAAAAATAATTTCATCAATATTCTCCTTTATAAATTCCGATTTGTCAGCCACATCATAGCATATCCCCCAGTAATGTGTAAAGCCAAATTCCACACCGAAAGGAGTCTTAACCTTGAAAGATGCAACACAACTTCATATCCGACCTGCCCGCCCGGAGGAGGCGGGCTTATTTTATACCCCGCACCCCGAAGAAGATAAGCGGCTGGGTACCGTTGGCCATGTCCGCATGGATTTCGGGCGCAGCGGCAATGAGTTCTGGCATACATGGTGGCCCCGTGGCCCGGAGGAGCTGAATAGCCCCGCGTTCAAGGCGGAGCTACAGCAGGTCGTGGACACGCTGCGGGAGAGCGTCTTAAAAAATCGTTTTGCAATGGAGCGATTCTGCTATGAACACGGCGGGAAAATCAGCGGTGGCTGGACACAGAACTACGGCTACATCGTGGAAACCGAGCATTACCGCTACTGCCTGCGCTGCAATCCGTCTCCGGGCGATTATAACTGCTACTGTACGGCCTATGATCTGACCGTCCAGCGGCAGAACATGGCGCGGGACAAGCCTTTGGTGGGCCGCGTCACCTATGCCAACGGCGATGCACAGGAATTTACAGATGCGGACGAATTTCTCCGTTGCGTACAGGAGGAACTTCCGTACCGCCCGACCACGGGCTTCCGTTACGAGGTGCTGACCGACGATCCCGTTGTTCGCAAGCAGGTGGATGACATGATCTTCGACTTCTACGGCGAGGAAGCCCCTTGTCGGCAGGAGGAACACGAGCCTCGACCCGAGCAGGGCATGACCTCGGAGGAATGTAATGGACGCTTCAAAAAAGCAGCGAGAGCCGGTCGCTTTCAAAAGCCTTGCCGAGCTGAAACGGTTCATCCGCCCCGGTGTGGAGTTTAAGACCGTCAGCCACGCCAATCACGCGGATATGGTGGGGCTGACTCGTGTGGTAACCACGGTGCAGACGGTGGGCTTCTATTCCAAGATCAAGGATCAGCCGGAGCATCCCTTCTCCACCTGCAACCACGGCAAAGGATTCTACACCGATTTTGGAAAAGCCGGCAATTACATCTTTGATGGTACAACGATCAAGGTGAAGGATACCCGAAAGCAAGATCACGGCGTGATCTACGAGCTGGAGTTTTACGACAGGGAGCAAAACATGGAGGAAACGATGATGGACAGAAAAATGGTGAATTTTATCAAGGAGCAATATCCCCCCGGCACCCGCATCCGGCTGAACGCTATGGACGATCCCTACGCGCCCATTCTTCCCGGCACCGAGGGTGAGGTGGACTTCGTGGATGACGAAGGACAAATTTTCATGAAGTGGAACAATGGCCGCACACTGCCGCTCGCCCCCGGCAAGGACAGCTTCACCGTGCTGCCGCCCAAGCTGACCAGCCTCAAGCTGTATATGCCCCTGACCGCCGATCTCTATGAGCGGAACGAGTACGGCGATCTCGATGACAGCAGCACATTGCTGGAGGGCCGTGAGCTGCGCGGCTATCAGGATCAGATCATGGCGGCACTGGTGAAAAACCGGATGCCGGAGGAAACCGAGCGCGGTCTCATGCATTGGTATGATGAGGCCGACAGTGTCAATCGCAAGGTCCACTCTGCCGTCTTCGCCGTGGAGGTGCGTGACCGACAGCTCTGGGGCGTGGTGGAATGCCGCGTCGCCGGAGAATTATTAGACACAGAGCTGGAAACCTTAAAGGAATATCTCACCGGACAGGCTTCGGACGGCTGGGGCGAGGGCTTTGAGCAGCGGGAGATTTCCGTGGATGACGGCGGTGAATTGTATGTCCATCTTTGGAACTCTGACGAGTGGAACATCCAAACGGAGCAGGAATTGTTCGCCCCCAAGCTGGCGGAGGGTCTGCCGGAGCTGTGCTTCTCAACGCTCCCCGGTACCGGCGAGCTCATCTGTATCAAGCGCGGCGAGAGCGGCTACTACCCCAGCGATTGGAACACAGACGATCCCGCACATAACCGTGAGATAGCGGACTATAACAACGAGCGGCTTGGCGTGACGCAGGAGCAGCGGTTGGCAATGGAGTGCGGCAGTATGCACGGCTGGGGCGTCCCTGGTGCTGACCCGAAAACCTATGAGCAGAACGGGATGAAAATGGGAGGGATGACCCTTGGGTAAAAAGATATTTGGCATCTATCTGGCAAAGCTGGACGCACCCAATAGTGAGGCCCACGCAAGGCTGGAACTGCCCGCTTCCCCGTGGGAATTGCACGATGCAATGGACAAGGTGCAGCTTCAGGAGAACGAGGAGCTGTATCTGGAAATTGACGATTACTATGGCTTCGAGTATCTCGCTCCTCACTTGATGGAACTGGACGCCAGCCTCAATGAACTGAACGATCTTGCCGGTCGTCTGGCTGTGCTGGATGAAACGGAGCAGGAAGCGTTTGACGGCCTGCTCCGTCTGGAAATTCAGAGAAAGGTAGAGTCCAACGGCAGTATTCTTACCATGCAGGACCTGAGAACTCTGGCGGTCAGCGCGGGGGCAGATTGCTGCCATGTGGTCGGCGCGACCAGTGACGCAGAACTGGGCCGCTTCTATGCGGAAAACGGCTTCATGGAGGAACTGGACGGTCTATCCGACGATGTGTTCGAGATGCTGGACTTTGGCAAAATCGGCAAAGCCCTGCGTACCGGCGAAAACGGCACATTCACACGGAGCGGCTATGTGGTGAAGCACAGTGAACTGGTCACCGCACCACCCTGCGCCAAGGAACTTCCCGAAAAGCCGGAATATCTCTTCCGGCTCACCCTTGGCCTTCATCCTGACCTCGAAGATGACCGCACCGTCACGATGGAATTGCCTGCGTCTGCTGAAGCATTGAGGGAAGTGCAGAAGCAGCTCGGAGCGGACGGCTGGGAGGGTGCTATGGTTCTCGACTATGACGGGATCATCCCACAGGCGGCAGAGTTTGCTGACTTGCCAATGGAGCTGGATGCCTTCAACGATTTTGCGGAGGCAGTGGAGGATATGCCTTCCCGCGAAAAACAGATCCCGAAGCTGAAAGCCCTGCTGGAGCATTTCGAGGTAACGGATCTGGCTACTGCTGCGGGCCTTGCCGAGCATATCGGGGATTACATCCTCACGCCGGAGATCAGTTCGCCGCAGGAGGCGGCCATTGATGAACTGAACTTCACAATGGATGCCCACTCGGCGGAACTGCTCCTGCCTCATGTAAATCTCTTCACCTACGGGAACGAGATCATCAAGGATGACAATGCTGCACTTACCTCATACGGCCTGCTGCATCGGGAGGACTATCAGCCGATGCAGACTCCGGTGCAGGAAACTCAAGAACAAGCAATGACGATGGAATAAGCAAAGGACCTAATCGAGCCACTATGGAAATGCGTAATGCCGTTTTTAACGACACTGACTTGCAACATATGTAATGAAATCCTCCGGCGTGAGTGTGTCGCCAGCATGAGGAATCGCGTTCCATCTTTTCTGTATGGCAGGGTCTGGATTACACATCGCCGCTATCATCGCCAGCCGAATTTCTTTCCGCACTTCTTCCACGGTAGTATGGTTTTTGCGAGCCACTTCTCGCAGTGCTGCTTCGGCGCAGATGTTCTTTCTCTTCATAGAATCACTCCTTGCTATTTTTTGAACGGAAACCGTTCTTTTTGAGCTACAATAGCATAGGAGCTTTGAGAGAAAACGTCGAACTCTGTCGAAAAAAATAGAGGCTTGCAAAAAGTGCAAACCTCTGTGCCGCTTATCATTTCAACTCTGCAATCAGGGCATCCAGTACGTTCATTACCTTACGCTGTCCTTCTGGAGAAAGCATCTTAAGTCGTTCGGAGATTTCCGTGGCATGAAGCATTGTTGCCGTGTTCAAGTCATCTTGAAGGAGTTCATCTGTTCCAATATTGAGTGCATTGGCGATGGCGACCAATTTCTCCAGTTTTGGAGCCTTCACGCCTCGCTCTACTACACTCATGTGATCAACGCTGTAATCTACAGCGGCGGCGAGCTCTTCCTGTGTCATGCAGGCTTTTTCACGGGCTGCTTTGATTCGTTTTCCCAACGCTATCTGGTCCATACAGTAGTCTCCTTTAGAACGGTATCCGTTCTTAAAGTATATGGGAGATGCGGTATGTTTCACAGGAGCATATAGAACGCTGTCCGTTCTGAATGAACGGAATGGATAAAAAATATCACAGCAAGGGGCCGTATTCCCGGACGGGGAAAAGCGGCCCCTTCTTTTTTGCGCTCTTTTTGTCTCCTATTCCGGGATAACGGCTCCGGAAAGGAGGAACTGTGGCAATCAACGAAGCCCTTGCGGAATATCTTGCGCTTTACCACAAGGGTGAAGTAAATGCCGTCACCAGCCGGGAGTTGGAGTGCAGCTTCCAAATGCGCGGTTCTGAGCTGCGCCGGGAGATCAACGCCCTGCGCGGTGACGGCATTCCCGTTTGCAGCTTTGAGGGCGGCTACTATTACGCCGCTACTGCCGAGGAGCTGGAGCGCACCATCCGGCAACTCCGCAGCCGGATCAATAAGATCGCATTTGCGGAGCGTGGCCTGTCCAGCGCTTTGCCGGACTATGTGGACACCGGTCAGATGTCTCTCCCGCTGGATGGGGGTGATGCCCCTTGAACAGCTTTATTCCCTGGGTGGGCGGCAAGAGCAAGCTGCTGTGGATCATCAACAAGATGGCTCCAGATCACTACAGCCGGTTCATCGATGTCTTCGGTGGCAGCGGCACGGTAACCATGAGCCGCCCCATCCAGCCGGGCTGCATGGAAGTCTACAATGATTTCAACAGCAATCTTACGAATCTCTTCTGCTGTGTGAAAAACCGCCCCTTAGCGCTACTGGCGGAATTGGGCTTCCTGCCTCTGAACACGCGGGATGATTTCAATGTCCTGTACAAGTTTCTCTCCAAGGGCGAGATCACAGATGACTACCTGCAGGAAGAAATGGAACTGACCGAGATCCTGCTTAAACCGCCCGAGGCCGAAGCCATCCGCACGCTCCTGCTGGAGCGTGCTCCCCGTGGAGATGTCCGCCGTGCCGCAGATTTCTTCAAACTGGTTCGGTACAGCTTCAGCGGCAGCTCTAAATCATTCGGTGGTAAGCCCTGCGATATCCGCCGCTTCTTCCACCTGATTTGGGAGTGCTCTCGCCGGCTGGCGAATGTCATTGTGGAGAACAAAGACTTTGAGGATGTCATCCGCCAGTATGACCGTGGTGACGCATGGATCTACTGTGACCCGCCGTACTTTGAGGCCGAATGCTATGAGGTAGCCTTCCCAAAGGAAAATCACCAGCGGCTCCATGACACACTCCTGAACTGTCATGGGTATGTCATGGTGTCCTACAACTACTGCCCGTACATTTGCGAACTGTATCAGGAGTTCTACATTTTCCGCGTTGTACGCCCCAACAGTATGTCCCAGACGGCGGGCAGCGAATATGAGGAAGTTATCATCACCAACTATGATCCTCGCAAAGCCTGCTGGCAGCTCAGTTTGGAGAGCCTGCTGAACTGCGGCAGCGAGGCCCGGTATGAACTGATCCATGAGCCGGAAAGGCCAATCAAAATAACAAATTAAAGGAGGATACCATATGAAGTTTATCAATTACACCAATGACGGAAGGGTTGTTGTTCAGCACGCCGCCCTGATCCTGAGCAAACTTGATGAGACAGACACGCTGGAGCTTCACACGATGGACAACGCAATCATTCTTCTCAAGAAGGATATGACACTGGTCAAAACGAGAGATGTACTGCAGGGCATGGTGCGTCTCGCCCGCAGTATGACCTTGGACGCACTGTGCAATTCGGATGCGGAGGATAAAACTCCGCTCGTTGATGAGAGCGTCGATGACGAGTATGAGGATACGATCACGATTCCGGTTCCCCTCGAGGCGTTTGGGGATGCAGGACTTCTGGGCAAGGATCTGCACATCCAGGTCATCGACGGTGCCGTGGTCATTACAGAGGATACGATGATGACTAAGGATCACGAGTATCTCTATCCCTACTCAGCACAGGAGGCCAAGAAAAGAAACCAGCTTTCTATGTGGCGAGAGAGCTACCACGTCAATGTTGCCTGCCGGAATGCCATCGAGGAGACGATCCGTCAGAACTTCGATGGAATGCACCTGAAGAAGGACTGTCTTGAACCTGTGCTTGCAGAATATGGCTACAAGCGCACGGAATGGGTACTGGCCACCACCCTGCAGGAACTTTCCTGGGACGGGCGTTTCAGCAGAGCAAACAAGCAGTGGGCGGCACGACGATATATTCCCCAGGACGAGCGGCACAATGCCGAGATCACCGTCCGAAGCCACCCCGCCATACTGGATGGCTTCGTAGACCTCTATCGAGAAGCCTATCAAAAGCTGGGGCTGTTTGGCTCCGAGCATTGCGTCGGTGACCGTGCCGAGCAGGATTACATCGGTAAGGTGCTGGTACTCAGCCCCGATACGCTGAAAGAGTCCTGCTGGAGTCAGGAAAACCAGCTGTGGTATGCCCACGACGGCTTCGGATGCAGTCCCCACGCTATTGGGCGCTCGGTGCGCTGCACTTGTCTGAGTGACGGTGAAATGACCAGGTGGAACCGGGATGAGTTTGTCGGCGTGCTGGACGAGAAATTCCTGCCCGATTGGGCCAAAGAGAGTCTGTCGCAGTTCCAGCAGGAAGAAGCCGCCGAATCCCCCGGTATGAACAATCAATCTATGTAACAGGAAGGAGAAAAAATCTATGGCAGCAACGCAGAAGAAAAAGCAGCAGGAAGCCCCTGCGCCCCAGATCGAGGCGAGGATCGACCGTATGGTGGACGGCGACTACAAAACCAAAGCCTATGCCAGCGTTACCATCGCCGGCGCATTTGCCGTCCACGGCCTCCGTGTCATTGAGACGGACAAGGGGCGCTTCATCTCCATGCCCCAGGAGTCCTACAAGAAAAACGGCGAGATGGTGTATAACGACACCTTCCATGCCGTCACCGCCGAGGCAAGGACTGCGCTGGTGGATGCGGTCAACGATGCTTACGAGCAGAGGCTGCAGGAACGCATGGAGCAGAGTGAGGACGCACCCGCTCAGGGCATGGAACAGCAGATGTAAGCGCCACGGTGCGAAAGGAGGTGACGGAACTTGGTGCGATTCACCGTGGATAACCGAAATCGGCTCATCTTTTACGGTAATCCTGTGGGCTATGTGAAGGCGGATACCGCCGTGGTGGATGAAATGTTCCGCACGGACGAACTCAACCAATATCTGAGCCGCATGAATCTGACGCCCCGTTGGGAGGACGGGATCTTTGACCGTCTCGTATCCGGCGAGGTGACCGGCGAAGAACTGGCGCAGTCTCGAAAGGGCTGCCGTATTTGGCAGCTCAAAAAGGATGTAGACGTGGCAATGCGATTCATCGGGTACGAGGATCAGGTACGGAAGTTCGGAGAGCCGGATGCCGAAAATTACACGCTCGTGTTCGATGGCGATCTTGGTACCAGCGATCTGGAGCAGATCTATACCATCTGCCGGGATACTCCGCCTCCCGGATACCAGGGCTACCGTATGGCGCTGTCGGATGTGGTGGAGCTGTACGACGATTCCGGCAGCGAATTTTACTACTGCGACCGGGTAGGCTTCCAGTCGATCCGGTTCGAGCAGAAGCAGGACCCATGCATCAATATGACCTTGTGAGCCGGACGGGAGATGACCGCCCGGCATTTTTGCTGTCTGTGCGGGGCCGTGGGCCTCCTGCAACACGCAAATGACCGAACTCACCAACAAAAAACTTTTGAATTTACAGGAGGAAGTATTTCATGAAGAAGTTCATCAAGAAGATCACCCATACCGCCAAGTCCGCTGTCACCCGAGTCAAGACCGCTGCGGCCAATTCCATGTCTGCCGTGCTTGCCTTCAACCGCCGCGCCGTCTGCGGCAATGCCGGTGAGGGCTACATCGACACCGCCGTCAAGGTGCTGATCGCCGTTGTGCTGGGTGCGCTGGTACTGGCTGGCCTCTATGCCATCCTGAACGACACGGTCATGCCCACGGTAACCCAGAAGATCACGGAAATGTTCAGCTACAATGGCTGATGCACTGGGCGCAGGCGATCCTCTTCTGCGGCGGACTCATTTACGCCGCAGTGGATGACCTGAAGACCCGGACCGTCAGCAACATCGTCTGCATCGTCATTGCTTTGGCGGGGCTGATCACCATCAGCCCCGCCTCCTTTTTGGGGGCGCTGCTGGCAATGCTCCCGTTCTACCTCTGCGCAGGCTTTGGCCTGATGGGCGGTGGGGATTGGCGGTTAGCCGCGGCGGCAGGCTTTGTGTTGGGAGTTGGACGGGTACTCACGGGATTCTTATTTATGTCCGTCGCGCTCCTGCTGGCATCCCTTGTCATGCGTGCATTCCCGGCACTGCGGCAGAGTGCGGCAAAGAAGCAGCCGCTGGTGCCATATTTCGCAGTGGCTTTTATTCCCGCATATTTTCTATAAGGAGGAAAACGATTTGAAGATTTTTCGCAATCGCACCGTCATCGGTGTGCTGTGTATCCTGCTGGCGCTGATCATCTGCTTCGGTGTTACGCCGCTGTTCAGCCGCAGCGCCAGTTTGAAAACGGAGATTGTCCGTGTGACGAAGGACATCAAGGAAGGTGACGAGATCACCGCAGAGATGGTCCAGACAGTAGAGGTCGGTGCCTATAATTTGCCGCAGAACCTTATGACAGACAAGAAAGAGGTCGTCGGCAAGTATGCGACTGCGGACCTGGCAGCCGGAGATTACATTCTTTCCAACAAGCTTTCAGCTGTTCCTGCGGCAGAGAATGCCTATCTCTATAATCTGGACGGCAAAAAACAGGCCATCTCCGTTACCATCAAGAGCTTTGCCACCGGCCTTTCCGGCAAGCTGGAAAGCGGCGATATCGTCACGGTCATCGTGGCGGACTATCAGGGCAAGGGTGAAACAGCCATCCTCCGGAGCTGCAGTATGTGGAGGTCATCTCGGTGACCGCATCCTCTGGGTACGATGCCAATACCGGTGAGGTGGTGGATGAAAAGGAACTGCCCTCCACCGTGACACTGCTGGTGACCACTGAGCAGGCTAAGGTACTGGCGGAGCTGGAGCAGGATAGTGAGCTGCATCTGGCGCTGGTGTATCGCGGAACGCCCGAAAACGCCGCTAAGTTCATTGCGGCGCAGGATGCCCTGATCGAGGAGCTGTACGCAGAACCGGAGCCGGAGAACAGTGGCGAAACCGCAGAGGGTACGGAATCTAAGGAAAGCGAGGGCGCGGAGCCTTCCGCGGAAAGTGAGGCCACCGAATGAATTTCCTGAAAGGCAGCCTCTTTCGCCGCAATACGGAGCCGGAGGAGCTGGAGCCGATGGAGGAGTCCGGAGGCGGCATCCTCGCCGTTTGGGGCAGTCCCGGCTGTGGCAAGACGGTAACGGCAGTCAAAATTGCAAAGCATTTGGCAGCCAGAAGAAAAATACGGTGCTGCTCCTCTGTGATATGACCGCGCCTATGATGCCCTGCATTTGCCCTCCCTCGGAATTGGAGGTCGATAAATCTCTCGGCAGCATCTTTGCCGCCCAGCACATCTCCACAAATCTCATCAAGCATAATCTGACCACCCTCAAGCGCCTGCCGCACCTGACGATGCTTGGCCTCGTAAGAAAGAAAACGAGTACACCTATGCGCCCTGCACCAAGCAGCAGGCGGAGGAGCTCATCCGCAGACTCCGTGAGATCGTACCCTATGTGGTCATTGATTGCTCCAGCTACATCGCAAACGACATTCTCTCCGCTGTGGCGCTGATGGAAGCGGACAGCGTTCTGCAGCTTGCAAGCTGCGACCTGAAATCGGTCGGATACCTCTCCAGTCAGCTTCCGCTTCTGGGAGAACTGAAATGGGACAAAGACAAGCAATACCGGGTAGCATCCAACATCAAGCCCTTTCAGGCGGCAGACCGCATCGGTCAGGTGCTGGGCAGCGTAGTATTCCGGCTGCCGTATTCGCAGGAGCTGGAGGAGCAGTATCTGGCCGGTGAGCTGCTGGCGGACCTCTCCATGAAGGATAGCCGCGCATTCCGCAAGGAGATCGACCGGATCTGTGAGGAGGTGTTCTGATTGCTTGGTGAAAGACGAAGCAACTCCCTGTTCGCCCCGGCCGCCCCCGCAGAACCGGAGAGAAAGCCGGAACAGGCAGAGGTACATGACATCTCCTTCGAGGAGCGCACCGGAAGGTCACTTTTCGCGGAAGCTACAACTGCACCCCGTGCAAGCGAACTCTTCTTTGCCCCGCAGGAGAAAGGCGTCACCTTTGCGGAGGCGCTCAGTCAGGTGCAGGGCTATCTCTCGGAAACCTACGCCACCCTCATCACAGAGGATAACTCGGATGCCAAAGAGCAGATGAAGCATCGCATGGCACGGTATCTGCAGGAGAACCGCATTGCTGTGGATGGCATGACGGCCTCTGAACTGGTGGACGCTCTGTACACGGAAATGGCAGAGTACGGATTTTTAACCAAGTACATCTTCGCGGACGGCATTGAGGAGATCGATATCAACTCCTGGCGGGACATTGAGATCCAGTATTCGGACGGTCATACCGCCAAGCTGGAGGAGCATTTCGATTCGCCGGAACACGCCGCCAACGTCATACGCCGTATGCTGCAGAACTCCGGCAAGGTACTGGACAATGCCAGCCCCATCATTACCTCCCGATTGGCAAAGAATATTCGTATCTCGGTCATCAAAACGCCGGTGCTGGATGAGGATGCCGGTGTTGCCGCATCCATCCGTATCGTGAATCCCAGAAATCTCAGCAAGGCGGACTTCGTGCAGAGTGGCACGGCCACAGAGGAAATGCTGGACTTTTTGTCCGCTTGCCTGCGCTATGGCGTGTCTATCTGCGTGGCGGGAGCAACTTCCTCCGGCAAGACCACCGTGGCGGGCTGGCTTCTCTCCACCATCCCGGACCGCAAGCGTATCTTTACCATTGAAGATGGATCAAGGGAACTCCAACTTATTCGTGAGCGTGACGGCATGGTGACGAACTCCGTCGTTCACACGCAGACCCGCGACAGCGAGAATGAGCGCCAGCGTATCGACCAGATCGCGTTGCTGGATATCGCTCTGCGTTTCAACCCCGACATTATCTGCGTGGGCGAGATGCGTGGCCCGGAGGCCAACGCAGCGCAGGAGGCTGCCCGTGTGGGCATTGCGGTGCTAACCACCATTCACTCCAATTCCAGCGAGGGTACCTACCGCCGCATGGTGTCCCTCTGCAAACGCGCCGTGGACACCCCGGACGATACCCTCATGGGATATGTCACCGAGGCGTACCCTATTGTGGTCTACTGCCGCCAGTTGGAGAATAAGCAGCGCCGCATCACCAACATCTCTGAATGTGAGATCCTGCCGGACGGAAGCCGCAGACTCCACAAGCTCTATGAGTATCACATCACAGACAACCATCTGGAGGACAACCGCTTCATCATCGAGGGTGAGCACCGGAAATGTGAGGAAATATCTGAAAGCCTGCGGCGCCGTTTCATTGAAAATGGGATGCCTCTTGGAGAGTTGGCGCAATTCGTTCAAGGAAAGGAGGAAGATGAATGACTATGATCCAGCTAATCGCCTGCATCGGCATGATTGTAGGGCTTTTTATGGTGCTGCATGTCTCGCCGCGAGAACTGAGCGACAGTCTCTTTGCCCGCTTGACCGCAGCTCCCGGCAGTATCCGTGCCGATATCAACGAGACGACCAGGCGAAAAAAGGCGGGATTCCTCCGGCGTGAGATCACCGAGGCGCAGGCGGTCTTGGCAGCCTCCGGACGGACAGACAAGTTCCCGCTGGTGTGTTTCACCTCTATGCTCTGCTTTGCACTGGGTGCCTGTATCGCCATTGCCGCAGGAAACGCATTCCTCGTGCCGGTACTGGCTGTCGGCCTGATGCTGACCCCGTTTTGGTATGTCAAGCTCACGGCGGGCAGCTTCAAAAAGGATGTGGCGGCAGAACTGGAAACTGCGCTGTCCGTCATCACCACAGCATACCTACGTACTGAAAACTTCCAGCAGGCCGTGGAGGAGAATGTCCGTTATCTGCACCCTCCGGTGCAGGAGGTATTCCAGCATTTCCTGATGCGTATCAAGCACATCGACCCGGATATGGATGCGGCGCTTACTGACCTGAAAGCCGCCATCGACAATGAGGTCTGGCGGGAATGGTGCGACGCCGTGATGGCTTGTCAGGCAGACCGAAGCCTGACAAGCATTCTGACGCCCATCGTCAGCAAGCTGTCGGATATGCGGGTGGTCAATGCGGAGCTGGAAAATCTGGTGTTTGGTCCCCGCAAGGAGTTCATCACCATGGCGATCCTCGTGCTGATCAACATTCCACTGGTGCGCTTCATCAATAAGGACTGGTATCACACGCTGGTAGCCACTATCCCCGGTCAAATGGTCATCGCTGTCTGCCTTGCCGCTGTGTTCGTGTCCTTTGCATTCGTCGTGAAGCTGACGCAGCCCATTGAGTATCGGAGGTGAGAGGGTGAAATTGCTGTTATTCCTGTTCGGCGCCGCCTTGGCTGCCGGACTGTATTTCGTTCTGGCGGACCTGCTGAAGATCCCCAGGCTGGCAACGGAGCGTGCCCTCATCTCCGCAGGACGCAAGGAGCGCAGTCTTGTGAAATCTATGGAGACGCTCGTCTTGGGATGGTCGCTGAAGCTGGCTCCGCTGATCCGCTTGGATGCCTACAAACGCAGACGGCTGGAAACGAAGCTGACTGCCGCAGGACTGGATATGACCCCCGAGGTCTTTACGGCTTACACCGTTCTGAAGCCCTGTCTCATCCTGCTGGGGATCATCCCGTGCCTCCTGATCTTGCCCATCCTGACACCATTGGTGGTAGTACTGGCGCTGCTCACTTACTTCAAGGAGAGCCGTCGGGCGGATGAACTGTGCAAGGCCAGAATGGAACTGGTGGAGGGTGAACTGCCTCGCTTTGTGGCGACCATCCATCAGGAACTGGCCGCCAGCCGGGATGTCCTGCGTATTCTGGAGAACTACAAGAAGCATGCCGGTCCCGACTTTGCCCGTGAACTGGATGTGCTGACGGCGGATATGCGCTCCTCCTCTTATGAGGCGGCACTGATTCGCTTTGAAGCCCGTATGGGCTCGGCCATCATCTCGGATATCGTCCGCGGTCTCGTCGGTATCCTGCGGGGCGATGACGGACGGATGTACTTCCAAATGCTCTCCCACGATTTGAAAGCATTGGAGCTGCAGCGCCTGAAAGCCAAGGCGGCGAAGATCCCGCCAAAGATCCGGGTGTTCAGCTTCCTCATGCTCATGTGCTTCATGATGACCTACATCGTCATCATCGTGTACCAGATCGTCAATTCTCTGGGAAGCCTGTTCTAAAGGAGGTCGCCATGAAAAAATACTGAAACGGCGCTCCGGCGAAGGCTATATCGATGTATGCGTCCTGGTGGTGTGCGCTATGCTGGTGCTCGCGCTGGTGGTTCGTGTGCTCCCGGTCTACATCACCAAACAGCAGCTGGACACCTATGCGGTGGAGCTGGTACGGGAAGCGGAGATCTCTGGCAGAGTCGGAACGGAAACCAGCCGCCGTGCCGCAGCACTCACCGACAGCACCGGACTTGATCCCAACATCCGCTGGTCGAAAACGGGACGCATTCAGCTCAATGAGGAAGTCACCGTAACGCTGACATTGGACATGGACATCGGCCTGTTCGGCGGCTTCGGCTCATTTCCCATCACGCTGCGGTCGGAGGCCACCGGAAAGTCGGAGGTGTATTGGAAATGAGCAAGCACTGTTTCCTTCGCCGCCACCCCGGCGAGGGCACCCCAATGATCCTCGCCATCGTGCTGGTCCTGCTGATGCTTTTTTGCACGGTCGTGGAGTTCAGCCGGGTGTGGATCATCGCCCAAGGTGTCAAGGAGGCTGCCCAACAGGCGGTCATCTCCACCATCAACGACAACTATGATGATGTGTACCACGCTGTGCGGGAGGGCTATGCCGCAGGCTGGTATCCGGACGGCACAGGCCGATGGGATGAGAGCGTGGATACCGGCGATGTGTACGGTCAGCTGGCATCAACGCTTGGACTGGAGAACACCGGCAGCGGATATCAGAAGATCTCAAACGGAAACGTGGAATATACCATCTCTGGCCTGAGCGTGGAGCTGAGCAACAACGCCCTCAGTTCCGGCCAAAGCAAGGGCTATACCGCCGCAGTGGAGATCCGCTTGGAGGTACCGGTACGCTTTCTTGGAAACCTTTTGCCTGCGGCTGAAATGACGCTGCACACGGAAGCCAAATATGTGCCGGTATTCTGAAAAAGTTTCGCTTTCCCAATAGACTTACGCCGAAAGGTGTGGTATTGTCCAATCAAGAGATAAATCAGAAAAAGGAGGAAAATCAATGAACGACAAGACGAAACGGATCATCCTCATCACCGCCTGCTGCCTGCTCTGCGGTGTGGCCGTCATCGGGATCGCCGGACGCTTCGGTGGAAATACGGTGACGCCCTCCGGAACGGTATCCGGCAGTCAGCCGGACAGCAACGATCCCAATGTGAACATCAACAATAGCCAGGGAGATGTGAATGTCCCCTCGCTGACGCCGGAGCAGAGTGACCCCGGCCAGGGTGCAAACTCCAACGGCACGGAGCAGACCATCCAGGCGAACCCTGTTAAACCGGACGCTCCAGAAAAGCCGGAATCGCCCAGCGGCACGGCGATACTTCCGGATGATCACAAAGCGGAGGATGTGCCGACCTCGGAACGCAAGACAGAGGATGAACCGCACCCCACATATCCGGAGCAGCCCACCTCCAAGCCTGCGGAATCCCAGCCTGCCGCGGGAAGCACGAACTCCTCCGGTCAGGTATATGTGCCGGGCTTCGGCTATGTAGACAGCAGCGGTGATAACACGGTCATCGATGGACAGGACATCTACGAAAACGGAAATAAAATCGGTGAAATGGGCGGCGGGAACTAACAGTACTCCCAATCAGCATGGCGCAGTCAGAAATGGCTGCGCCTTTTCTTTTTTCGAAGCTTTGAAAGGAGGAATCCATGAAGCGACTTCTCGCACTTTTTCTTTCCCTTGTGCTCATGCTGTGTGCGGCTGTTCCAGCTTATGCCACCGGTGACGGCAACTTCGACGGCGGTGGCGGCGGCATGGGCAGCGGCACATCCACCAACTACTGGAATCCGGGTATGGACGGTGTCCGCATTTCCGTGGTGAATGTGGACAGCCACGCTGTCGTGGGGAACACCATTGACTGGAGCAATCAGAATCCGAGCACCAACATGATCCACTTCGGAAAGGTATCCAAGCTCTCTTATAACAGTGGGCGGGCGTTGTCACCTGTCGTGGGCGGCTATGTCTGCGTCCGTCCGGCGCAGAGTCTGCCTCGCATCATTTCGACCGGCGACTATCCCGCCAGCATTGCGGCGATTCGAAGCTACTTTACAGACGAGCAAGTCATTCGGGCGATTGCCGGATATGTGGGAATAGACTTTGATACGCTTATTGCCGGCGATTACAAAATCGTTGTCGAGCCTATCGCCTACTTCGTCTACGGTGGAGCCTACTATGCCATGACGGCCACGGAAGCGGCGCTCTATGACCAAAAGGTAAACGGAAATCTTCGAAGCAAGATGGGATCGCTCACCCATAAGAATCTGCCGCTGGCCATCTTCCTTGAAGAAGCAGATCTGGGCTATCCCGCATGGTCTGGCAGCACCAACAGCAAGGTCAGCAACGATCAGATCATCTCGTCCCTCGGCATCGGAGTCGTCCGCTTCAACGGTGAGTTGGAGCCGCCCGATGTAAACGACTTCGACTATGAATACCGAGTCGATACCGATGTGATCTCCTCGGTGGAGGTGAGCGGCGGGCAGTCCGACCCGGATAATCCTGTGACTGTTCGCTTTGTGATTCAAGGCAGAACTTACACCGTCAGCAATGTCTACTATCCGGACGGCGACAGTCAATTGGTATGGGTAAAATGGCACACGCCGTCAGAGCCATGCGTCATTACGATTGCCGTCAGCGTGTCTGGCGGCGGCACGGCGCAGAGCACGATCACCTGCAACATCGTGGATCTGGACGGCAACGATCCGCCCAACCCGGTGGCGGATGACCGCAACGACCGTTTCCGTCTGGCTTCTATTCCAGAGAAAGAACAGGTAACATCCGCTTCCTGGGGCATTTGGTCACCCTGGTGGCAGGAAAATTGGGAATGGGTAGAGAACTGGGAGAAGTGCTGGCACACGGATCGCTGGGTGGATGATAACAATGTGGTTCACCGTGACCGCTGGTATCACTGGGTAGATAACGGCTGGTGGGAGGATCATGGCTGGTGGGAGTTTGACTACAACAGCTACGCCGCAAGCCTGAGCGCATCCATGCGCATCACGCCGGATAGCCTGTCGCCCTCAGCGACTGCAACTACCATGAAAAGCGGGTACGGAATTCAAGAGAAAGTAACGGCCAGAGTAACAACCACGCAGAGCGCGGCTGTCACGGCGGCGCAGAATGCGGTGACTTATTTCCCTGAATTCGGGTATGAGGCTTCTGGAGACTGCTGAACCGCAGCATCAGCGGCAAGAGCACCGCCTTCGCTTTCAAAAATAACCACTACAGCACCTATGACCGCCCGACCCACTTCACACCTATCTGGTATCCGGACGGCAGCTACACGCCGTACACCTGGCTCCTGGACTGCTGGACGCCCACGGGAATGCTCAGTATGAACCTGACGGATTCCGTGCGCATCGCCGGTGACCTGTGGGAAGAATGGCATATCGCACCCTCAAAATAACAACAAAAATTGGAGGTATCTATGAGCAAAATGAAGTGCAAGCGTCTTTGTATGATGCTGACCCTCTCCCTGCTGCTGGTCTGCATGATGGGAACCACGGTCTTTGCTGCTGGTACCGGCGATGTGGCCGGAGCGGTGGAAAGCACTTGGGCTACGGCATCCACGCAGATCAAGACCGTCGTCAACAATGTGGTGTTTCCCGCCATCGACCTGATTCTTGCGGTGTTTTTCTTCGCCAAACTCGGTACGGCTTATTTTGACTACCGAAAGAGTGGACAGTTCGAGTGGACGGCGCCCGCCATCCTGTTCGCGTGCCTGGTGTTCACGCTGACGGCGCCGCTGTACATCTGGCAGATCATCGGAATTTGAGGTATAGGCAATGACTTTTTACGAACAGGAGCTTCGGAAGATCGTCGGAGAACGGTACCCCGACGCCACCTATGTGGGCAGAGCCTGTTATGTGCGTCTGAGCGATATGAACCGGGCAAAGATTCAATTTGTCACTGGAAGCGTCGCCAATCAGTACAATGCCCTGCAGATGACAATTCTGAACCGCAGTGAAGGACAGGTGGATACCCTGCGCCTTCGCTTTTCGGATCTGCTGGGGACGAAGGTAACTTCCAACCCCAACTTCCGCAATGGTGTTGACCCGCACATTTGGGATGACTATGGAAAAGTAGACTGGTATGTGTATCATCCCACCCGGCAGGACTACGAGAAGTTCTCCAACGCAGTATCGGACTATCTGGAAGTGTTCCAAGACATGAGCCAGTCTGCCAATCAGCAGTGGGCGCAGACAATGTAAACCGAGCATGATTTGAGGCCGTGCCAACTGTACGGCCTTTGCCATATCCCAAGCAGTTGGTACGGCCTCACCCGGAGGAGGTGAAACCGATCAATGTTTATTTGGGATTTTGTTGCCGATAAGATCCTCGGCCAGATCGTGGATTGGTTCTACGGTCAGGTCGTGGGCTTTCTCGGCAACTTCTTCGCAGAGATGGACGAACATTACAGTTTTAATATTACGTTGCAGACGCTTTCCACCATTGCATGTATGAGTGAAAGCAAAATGAAAAAGCTATTTAAGTCAGTTTATAATATGTCCATTACTGAATACATTCAGAGGAAAAGGATCTCTGTAGCCGAGCATATGCTTATTCAGACCGACCTCACCATTGCGGAAATTTCAAGAATTGTTGGATACTCCAACCCCAGTAGATTGATTGAAATATTCAAAAGGTATTATGGATTTACTCCCTCAAAATACAGAAAATAAAAGTGTTATACTAATTTGGATAAACCTAACCCTCTAAAAATCAACCAAATCAATCGTTATGAGGTGACGCATACAAGCGTCACCTCATTTCTTTTTGGAAATTTCCGTTGTACTTGCAAAGTAAGACTCAAGGAAGGCTGTCAAAAAACTACAAATCACCCCCGTTTCTGATATTCTGATATAATGAAAGAAACGGGGGTGTGCGCCGGTTCGGTGGCAAGCATATAGCCGGTGGGAATCCGGCCTGGTAAGGCTTGGCAAGCCACCAGTATCGAGTCCTTGGAGCGTCAAAGGCCAACAATGATGTTTAAGCGTAGGACAGAGAGCAGGAAGGCCGTAATGCGAAAGCGTGAAGTGATAGAGCTCCGTCATAGAATCAATTGTGTTGGATGGCCATGTGCCTCCGCGGTCATCAACAAGGAACGGTCGCTAACTGCAAGACCGGGAAAACACGCCGGAGTCCAAGAGCACGGCACACCTGACATTGTTATGTTTGTCATACCCGGGAGGCCTGAGTGGCTCCGCAGGAAAAAGAACTGCGGTAGGGAGTATCGGCCAAGCGCCTCGCCCCTTGTCCCATGCACGCCCCAACAATACCGGCGCACCATGAGGGTAACGGTTTCGATCCCTTTTCCTTGTTCAAGTTCTGAAGTCCTTTCTGTTTTATACACAGTTAGTCTACTCTAACCGTCTGGCGGAAGAAAAGGCAGGCCACCTGTATGCAGTCTGCCTTTTGCCTGATGCGAAAGCCCGCAGACGCGCGGGGCTTACAGCACCAGCGAGGGCGCGGTGTAGACCCGTGTCTTCAGCTCGCTGTTGAGCATATACAGCCCCTTGCTGTCTCCGCCGAACAGCTCCATCTTGGTGATAAGGTCGGCGGCGTTCTTCTCTTCCTCGCCCTGCTCCTTAATGAACCAGTCCAGCATCTGCATGGCGCGGAAGTCCTTTGCCTCGTATGCGGCGGCGTAGATGGCATCGATGCTGGCGGTGACGAGCTTCTCATGCTCCAGCGCCTTTTTCAGCGGGGTCATGTGGTTGCCTCGTTCCCACTCCGGCTTTGCGATAGCCTCAAAGGTGACGCCCTCGCCGTTATTCTGCAAATACTGATAAAACAGCATGGCGTGATCCCGTTCCTCCTGCGCCTGTACCCGGTACCAGTTCTCAAAGCCGTCCAGTCCGGCGGCGGCGTAGTAGTTGGCAAAGTCCAGATACAGATAGGCGGAGTAGAACTCCTTATTGATCTGCTCGTTGATCAGCTTAGATACCTTAGCGTTCATGATACTTCTCCTCCATAAGATTGTCTTTTTCCTGCTCCCGGCATGAGGGCAGATATACCGTACCCAGAGCGATGCTGGGATGCTCCCTTTTCATCTCCAGGAACACCTGCTCCGCCTTGGGATGCTGCTGCAGCTCCGTTACGGCGGCCAATATCTCCTCTGCGTATTTTGGCATACCGCCAACCCTCCAAATGCAAGAATGAGTCTTATTCTTTTGCTTTTATTATACCTATATTTTTTTCTCTGTCAACAACCACAAAGGGCCTGTGCTCCAAAAGCTGTCTCGAAGTACCTTGACAGTTTTAACCGTATCTGTTATATTTCAATATAAACTGTATCAGTAGAAAGCACAGTTGCATTGGAGGTTGATTATGCGTCAGATATTGCTTTTCGCGGCACTTGCCGCCGTGCTTGCACTGCTTCTGGTGAGCTGCGGGGGAACCAAGGACAAGCCGGTGCCGACAGAGGAGGACGCTCCCGGCAAGGCGGCG